>Ga0192243_10640_pt1 | contig 12104 bp, 14 predicted proteins | sample Koala_Koa27_K3_FD_131233 | JGI IMG/M metagenome (GOLD analysis project Ga0192243, IMG submission 131233) | Enriched cells from koala feces incubated with labeled cellulose particles, San Francisco Zoo, California, United States - Koala_Koa2-7_K3 ... | reverse complement strand
ATTATCGTTAGGCCCATACAGATTGGTAGGCATCGCACTGATATAGTCTGTCCCATATTGAAGATTTAAATATTCACAATACTTCAAGCCTGAAATCTTCGCCAATGCATACGCCTCATTTGTCTGTTCCAGAGAACTGGTCAGCAGGCAACTCTCCGGCATGGGCTGCGGAGCCATACGAGGATAGATACAGGAGCTTCCTAAAAACATCAGTTTCTTTACCCGATTGACAAATGCACTGTGAATAACATTCATCTCCAGAATCATATTATCATACATAAAATCAGCAGGCTGCTTACTGTTGGCAACAATACCTCCAACCTTCGCTGCCGCCAGGAATACGTAATCCGGCTTTTCTTCTGCAAAAAACATCTCCACCTGATCCTGCCGCCTGAGATCCAGCTCCTTCGATGCCTTTAAAACCAAATGATTGTATCCTTCTTTCTGAAGTTGTCTGACAATTGCAGAGCCTACCATACCTCTATGTCCGGCTACATAAATCTTTGCTTCTTTTTCCATAGTGTCCCTCTTTCGTTCATCAATTACTTTCTGCCAGTCTTATACGCCTCACAACTGATACCTGCAATGGCCTTTAAATCTTCTTCCATCATCATAGATACCAGACCTTTAAAGTCGACCTTCCGCTTCCATCCCAGTTCGTGTTCTGCTTTAGAGGCATCCCCCCATAAAAACTCAACCTCTGCTGGTCTGTAAAACTCTGGATTTACATCAACTAATAATTTTCCAGTTTCAACATCATAACCCTTTTCTTCTACCCCTGATCCCTTCCACTCAATTTTAATGCCGAGGTTTTCACAAGCTGTCTCTACAAATTCACGGACTGTATGTGTTTCATTGGTTGCAAGTACAAAATCTCCTGGTACATCGTGCTGAAGAATCCGCCACATACCCTCCACGTAATCTCCGGCAAAGCCCCAATCACGTTTCGCATCCATATTGCCTAGAGATAACTTTTCCTGCTTTCCCGCCACTATATTGGCTAACGCCAGTGTGATTTTCCTAGTAACAAAATTCTCTCCACGTCTTGGTGACTCATGGTTAAATAAAATCCCATTGCATGCAAACATATTATATGACTCCCGATAATTGACTGTAATCCAGTAGGAATACAACTTTGCCGCGCCATACGGACTTTGGGGATAAAATGGAGTCTTTTCATTCTGCGGCGCAGTCTCAGGCAGACCACCAAATAGTTCTGACGTTGAGGCTTGGTAATATCGGCAGCTCCCGCCGTTAGCCCTGAGTGCCTCTAACAATTTTAAAGTAGATACTCCGGTAGCCTCTGCCGTATACTCCGGGACTTCGAATGAGATTCCTACATGGGACTGGGCAGCCAAATTATAAACCTCCGTCGGACGAATCTCAGCAATTAAACGCATTAAATTACTGGAATCCGTCATATCCGCATAGTGAAGGAAAAATTTAATGCGGTTGTATTCAGAATTAATAATATGATCAATTCGCTCCGTATTGGATATACTATGTCTACGGACCAAACCATGTACCTCATAGCCCTTACTCAATAAAAATTCAGCCAGATAAGAACCATCCTGACCAGTAATTCCTGTAATTAATGCAATCTTGCTCATATTTTTAACCTCTCTATTATCCAAAATATTCATTACTATAACATATCTCGACTTATCATAATATAAGTAACACATGAAATCAATTGCTATAATTGCTGATAAATAGTATTATATTGCTATAAGGAGGAATTAAATAATGGTTGATTATTTTGAGCATTACAAAAAATCAGAAGTAACAGATATCCGCCGTATTATCAATACTCCCAGCAATATAGTCAAAAAAACTTTTTTCTATGTTCAGGAAGCTGGTTACTTAAAAAGTTTAAAACCACATTTAGGAAAATGCTCCCATCTGGATTCCTTTTTATTTTTAATCGTATTGTCCGGAAGTGGAACTGTATTTTATAAAGAGTTTCAATATTCACTAAAGACTCTGGACTGTTTTCTTTTAGATTGCCGTGAAGAATACAGTCACATAAGTAGTTCCAATGATCCATGGGAATTGTTATGGATCCATTACAACGGTCCTTTGGCTGAAGCATACTATAAATATGTTATACAAAAAAATGGCCACCATTTTAGAACTAGTTATCTGCCTGAAATTATAGATACCATTTACCAACTAATCGAAATTCATTCATCTGTAACGGAATATAGTGATCTTATTAGTTCTCAGTTAATTACCACACTTCTTACTCAAAGCGTAACTGGTGCTGACGAAAAAAGATCACAATTAACTAATATCAAAAACAAATTAGTTCAAATCCTTAGTTATCTGGATCAACATTTTACTGAATCCATCGGACTTGAAGCGTTATCTCAACAATTTTTTATCAGTAAATATCATTTGGTACGGGAGTTTAAAAAAGAATATAATCAGACAATCATCCAATATGTATTAAACAAAAGAATTACGTATTCAAAGGAATTGCTACGTTTTACTGATTTATCTATAGGAGAAATTGCACGGATTTGCGGTATTGGAGACATCAATTATTTTAATAAAGTATTTAAACGCTCTGAAAAAATGACTGCCTCAGAATATAGGAGGAGATGGTAGCAAGAATTAAATAGGTAATCCGCTCTTTCTGGCGCTTCAGTTTATCCGCCAAGCTTTTCGCCAGATACTGGACTACCGAACTCATATAGTAAGACCGATATTTCTGAAAACCTTTAAATCTTCCTTGCGTATACCTTATTGTTTCTACCGTCTGACCCAGGTAACATTTTCTTCGTAAGCGCCAAGTGTTAGGGTATCCCAACACGACCGCCCTGGCATCAATACTTGATGTCAGGGTAGCGAGCGTTTTACTCTGATTTTTTGTTACATTCTATCCTGGCCTTCTCACTCCACGGCGCAAGTTCTTTGAGTTCTGCATCGGTGGTGTCCGTTCCAGGGCGGCTGTCGAGCAGGTATTTTAGGTAGTTGTATGGGTGAAGCCCGTGGGCTTTCATCTACAGACTATAATGCAACCATATCAAATAATACTCGCCTGACAGTAACCCATCCGTTCTTATCATACTATGGAAAGGAATATATCCTGGTTAATCAATATATGCGGTGCGGAAGTCTTTATCTGCAATGTATCGACGAATCCGAACACAGGATGATTACTTTGCCAGCATCATTTACTGACTTTTGAGTATTCCGGGCGATTCTGAACTGCTATTCCGGAAGTACAGTACCACAAAACCGTTTTGATGGATACCGCAATTCTGGGCATCGGATACCGAGATTCCGGTTAAATGATACCTATTTCCTTTATAATGTATCCATGCGCTTTGAAGCGTAAATACATTACAAAGGAGGTCACCATTTATGACCAAATATCGAGAGATCATCCGGTTATCCGGATTAGGTCTCAGCCAAACCAACATCGCCCTTAGCTGCACTGCGTCTAAAACAACCGTCAACAAGGTGCTGAAGGCTGCAAGAGAGCAGAATCTTTTATGGCCTCTGGATTCTAAACTAACAGATCCAGTTCTGGGTAAGTTGCTTTTCCTGATTTAAAAGCAAAACCTGCCGCATCAAAGCGGAGGCCTGATTACGAGCATATCCGCAAAGAACTTCTCCGTAATGGAGTGAACAAGAAGCTCCTCTGGACAGAGTACCTTGAGGAATGCCGTCTCTCCGGAGACGATCCACTTATGTACTCTCAGTTCTGCTATTACATCCAGCAGGACGAGCAGAAACGTCGTGCCACCATGCATATCAATCGCAAGCCTGCGGAACAGGTTGAGGTAGATTGGGCCGGAGATCCGGCACACATCATAGATCCGGATACGGGCGAGATCCTGGATGCGCACATTTTCGTAGGTGTTATGACCTACAGCCAGTATCCATATGTAGAGGCATTCATGGATGAAAAGCAGCCATCATGGATCGCTGCGCATGTGCATATGTACGAGTACTTTGGCGGTGTCGCCAGGATTCTCGTGCCGGATAACTGCCGTACTGCGGTGGATCATAATAAGGGCTGGAAAGACCAGCGGATCAATGCCGTCTATCAGGAGATGGCAGAACACTATGGTACTGCGATTATTCCAGCCCGCGTCCGGGCTCCAAAGGACAAGCCCAATGCCGAGGGCAGTGTAGGTAATATTTCCACATGGATCACCGCAGCCCTGCGTAATGAGCAGTTCTTCTCCCTCAGTGAGTTAAACCGGGCAATCCGACAGAAACTGAAAGATTTCAGTCATCGCCCTTTCCAAAAGAAAGAGGGCAGCCGGTACGAGATCTTCCGCGATGAAGAACTGCCATTGCTGGCACCTTTACCAGCCACCCCATATGAACTGGCGGAATGGAAGCAAGCCACCGTTCAGTTCAATTATCACATATCCTTTGCCGGAATGCTATACTCAGTTCCACATGAATATATAAAACGCAAAGTTGATGTGAGAGTTACAGATAAAACCATTGAGATTTTTTTCAACCACAACCGGATTGCATCCCACCGTCGCCTTTATGGGCGCAAGGGGCAGTGCAGCACGATTACAGAACATATGCCGCCTTCCCACCAGCAGTACCTTGAATGGAACGGCGACCGATTCCGCAAATGGGCGGAGCGGATCGGTTCCAGTACCTATCAGGTAGTAGATGCGATCCTTACCTCCAAACGTGTAGAACAACAGTCCTACCGCAGCTGCATGGGGCTTTTGAAACTAGCCGACAAGTATTCTGTCGACCGGTTGGAAGCCGCCTGTCGGAAAGCCCTCTTCTTTACGGCCACTCCCAGCTATAAGAGTATCAAGAACATCCTTGATACCGGAAGCGACCAGGCAGAGTTGCCGGACAGAGGGGTGGCAACCGATAGCCATACAGATTCAGGGAAAAGCAGCCACGCGCTCACAAGAGGCGCTGATTACTACAGGAGGTAAGGAATCATGACTACACAAAGCACCATAGATAAACTCATTGAAATGCGCCTGACATCTATGTCAGATGCATTCCTCACCCAGATGTAGGACCCCAGGATGAAGGAGCTCTCCTTTGAGGACCGCTTCGGGATGCTGGTGGACATTGAATACAGCAACCGTAAGGGCAACAGCCTGAAACGACTGATCCGCAATGCCGGGTTCGACCAGCCGGACGCATACGTTGGCGATATCAACTATACTTCCGGGCGCAAGCTGAACCGTTCTTTGATCGAACGGCTTGCAACCCGTGAATATATCACAGAGCACAGGAACCTCTTTATCACCGGTGCTACCGGGAGTGGGAAGACCTATCTGGCCTGTGCATTTGGGATGGAAGCCTGCAAGCAGCGTTACAAGACGAAATATGTCCGGCTTCCGGATCTGCTTTTGGAACTAGGGATGGCACGTAATGATGGCACATACAAGAAGATCCAGGGGAAATATGCCAACCCGGTTCTGCTGATCATCGATGAATGGCTCCTGCTGAAGTCCACCGAATCCGAGCAGCATGACATTCTGGAACTCCTCCATAGGAGACGCAGGAAATCATCTACCATCTTCTGTTCCCAATATGATTGCAATGGCTGGTATGATCAGCTTGGAGGTGATGACAGCCCCCTCTCGGAAGCAATCCTGGACCGTATCAAACATGATGCATACAAGATCAACATCATCCCAACAGATCCTACGAATTACAGATCCATGCGGGAAGTATATGGGTTGGATCCGGCATTAAGCGAGTAAACTCGCAGGTAACAATCAATTAAGTGAGGTATCCCTGTTCCGGACTCACGGTATCATAGTTCTGGACTTCTGGTATCCGTTCCTCCGGAACAGGGGTACATTTTTACCGTAATATACAGTCTATTGAATAATGTCGTAATATCTACTGAAATATGTCGCTATATTACATAAAACTCTAGTTCTTATCTATTCATTTTTTGATAATAGCGACATTATATATAGACATCTCTATAAAGGAATGCTATAATTAATATATGCATATTCCGCCTGAACTGCGTGAGCTTTCCGCTATCTCCTGCGTAAACGTTCCGCCTCTGTCTGCGTGGCTTTCCGCTTAAAACTGCGCAGTTCCTATGTTCATGATATAGTACCTTTCGTAGTCAAAATACGAAAGGAGGCATATCAATTATGCAGAACTACACAACCATTGTAGGTATCATTGAGCTCCGCTCACAGAAATGTTCTTATGATACCGTACAGAAACGGTACTCAATCGGTTCAGGTACCGTTACACTCATCATGAACCGCTACAAACAGCTTGGCGTGTCACTGGATGATCTCAGGCAGATGGAATCTTCCAAAGTGGAGGCCGCTTTCTATGAATTATGGAAGCCGGGAAGTATACATGCCGGTAGAGCGTATCCCCGGCGAAAAAATGTACATCGACTGGGTTGGCGATAAGCCGGAACTTTTAGTTGTCCCTTCTACCGGTGAAATTCTCCCGGTCCACGTTTTTACAACAACCCTGGGGGTAAGCAGCCTCGTATATGCCGAGATTTTTCCCGATGAGAAGCTGCCAAACTTTATTGCGGGAACGGTGCATGCGATTCATTTTTATGGTGGTGTCACGAAATATTTAGTTCCGGATAACTGCCGCACGGCTGTCAAAAAGCACAGTAAAGATGAATTGATTCTGAACTCTGCCTATCAGGATCTTGAGGACTTTTATGACACGATTGTTCTGCCTCCCCCGCCACGCAAGCCAAAAGGGAAGCCAACGGTCGAAAGCCATGTCCGCTACTTAGAGACACACCTGCTTGAAAAAACTCAAGGAAGGGGTATACACCACTCTGGAGGCATTAAACGATGTCACACAAAAGATAATAGCAGACATCAATCAGCGACAGTTCCAAAAAAGGTTGGTTCCAGGCAGGATGTATGCGAAAAATATGACAAACCACATATGAAACCTCTTCCAGGAGAAAACTATACGGTCTGTGATTATAAATATTTCCTGCAGATTCCGGATAACTATCATCTTGATTATGATGGCCACTATTATTCTGTATTGTATACCTACCGTGGCCAGCCTGCAATACTGAAAGCAACTTTGACAGAAATCCGTATCTGTGATGGCAATAACCGGCTGATCTGTAAGCACAGGCGCTCCTACAAGGAGTTCCCGCTCTATATCACAGATGACTCCCATATGAAGCCGGAACACCGGTATTTTAAGGAAGTGAATGCAAAGGATGGCGCCTACTACCGCCGCTGGGCCTCTGTATATGGCCGGTATATGTCAGAACTGGTGGATACTGTCCTCAAATCTGCAAGGCATGAGGAACAGGCTTACAATAGCTGTAGTGGAATCCTCCATTCCTGCAAGGAACTCCCACATGGCCTTGTGGAAGAGGCTGCCCGTAAATGCGTGGAGATGCATGCCTGTAAATATACATACTTTAAGAAAGTCCTTAGCACAGTGGTCAACGACCATAGATCCGCAAGTGGAGGAAAACCTTCTTCTCTTCCGAATCATGAAAACATCAGAGGGAGGGACTTTTATAAGTAGGGTGACTGCATATGAACAACCATCAGGCATTAACACAGGAACAGAGGCAGGTATGTGAGCGCCTGCGTCAGATGAAACTTTCCGGTATGGCCGAGGCATTAGAGGGACAGCTCGTCAACCCCAATGCTGACCTTGCCGGATTTGATGAACGTTTTGAGCGCATCGTCAATCACGAATGGGAACTGCGGTTTAATAAAAAGTTCAGCCGGTTCCTCAAAAAAGCCACATTAAAATACCCGCAGGCAGACTTGAACGAGACAATCTACGAACCGGACAGGCTGTTGGACACAGCAACAATCGAGCGGCTTTCAACCTGCTGCTGGATAGAAGAAGGCCGGAATCTGATTATTACGGGTGCAACTGGGGCAGGTAAATCATATCTGGCCAATGCCCTGTGTATCGGTGCATTGCGGCAGTTTAAGTCCGCTAAATATATCCGGGCAAACACGCTCATGGTAACCGCCAAATAATAATGCGGTGGGATATAAGATTACTCCAGCCCTTTGCGAGTTGGAGTTTTTTACTATAATTCATATGCGATTTTTGATAGATTGGAGTTTTTCACTCCAGGGTGCCAGCTCTGCCAGCTGCTCATCCGTCATCTCTTTTGTCGGCCGATGCTCCAGTAGAAATTTCAGGTATCCGTATATATTCAGATCATGGGCCTTTGCCATTTCAACCATTGTGTAGACCATTGCGCTGGCATTGGCTCCATCTACAGAATTACTGAACAGCCAGTTCTTTCGGCCGATTGCAAACGGTCGGATCGCATTCTCGCTGAGGTTATTGGTAAAGCTGCAGCGGCCATCTTCCAGATAGGTCTCTGCAGTATCACGGCGGTTTAGAACATAATTTACCGCTTTATCCATTCGGGTATTTCGGACTGGTTTCTGTTGATCCAGCCACGACCAGAAAGCCTCCAGAATGGGTTTTTCCTTCTCGAGACGCAGCTGTCTGCGCTTTTCATAATCGCCAGGATATTTTTTGTTAATGAAGTCCTCGATCGCAAACAGACGGTTGCGGTACTGGACTCCCTGTACCGCCAGCTGACTGTAATCATACTGCTTCCCTTTGGGAATCGCATCGATGAAGTATCGGTGTATGTGGGCCCAACAGGAGCAGCGTTTGATATGTGGCAAGCCGTTATAGCCTTGATAGCCATCGGTCTCCAGATATCCATGGTATCCTGTCAGGAACTCCCTCGCATGGCTTCCGCTTCTGGTAGGGGAATATCCATACAAGATGATCGCCGGGAGGCCATCTTCCCCACTTCGGAACAACCACATGAAGGACTGTGTCTGAGCTTTGCGGTCTTCTTCCTTTAGTACCTGGACTCTGGTCTCATCTGCCATTGCAAAGCTTCGTTTCAACAGCTCCCGATGGAAGTAATCATACATCGGCTGAAGGTAATGCTGCGAGCAGTAAATGATCCAGTTGGCAAGGGTCGTCCGGCTGATTTGAGCGCCATACTGTTTCCAGTCTTTTTCCTGACGGTAGAGCGGAAGCCCGTTGGCGTACTTCTGATACATTGTCTATGAGACAGTGGATGCGGTTGCCGGTCCCTTTCCTACCAGGGATTCCGGAACCCGGGACTTTATGATCACAGGTTTTTCCGTATCTCCAAGCCCTTCTTTACAGAATGGACATCCATAGCTCTGGCTGTAGTATTCGATTACTTTGCATGTGGCGGGAATGAATTCCAGCTCGCGGCGGACATACTCTTCGCCGATCAGGACCATCTGCGTACCACAGACCGGGCAGACCTGATCTTTTTCCGGGAGCGGGATCACTACCTTTTCAACCGGGATGCCTTTGAAAAGTTCCTTATAGGTGCCCTTCTTTTTACGGGTATGCTCTCTGATCATGGATTCTTCTTCCGGCAGGCATGGATCCTGTTCCATTTCTGCTTCATCAAAGAGATTCTGTTGGCCAGGTATGTCACCGGAGCTTCTTTCACTGGAAGAACCGAAAAGCTTTTTGGTAAGGTAATCCACCTGTTCCTGAAGTACTTTCTCATGACTGGATTTTTCATCAATAATAAAACGGAGAGATTTGATCAGCTCAGTCTGTTCGGATACCATTGTTTTCAGTTGTGATATCGTATCTTTCAGCTCTCGCAGCTGGATATCTTTTACACTGGAAGCCATCGTTTCCCTCCCTGGATTTGATCGTTCTATTATACCAGAAATACCTGGATTCCGAAAGGAAAACGCAGCTTGAAAAGTGCCGAATTTCTAAGAAAATCCGGTATATTTCCTTGCATGATTTTTGATGGGATACCGTTGCGTTTCATTCTGCTCTAAGCGCTTTGGGCTGGTCGATATCAATCCCCGACATCAGCCAGTCAAACTCACGCCACGAAAGGTTCCGGACTTCCGACTGGTTCCTTGGCCATTGATATCCGCCGGAGACAGACAGCCGTTTATAAATTAGGACGAAGCCATCAGGCTCATGGAACAGTGCTTTGATCCTGTCCCGTCTTCTTCCGCAGAAAAGAAAAAGAGCACTGGCTGATAGATCCATCTTCAGTTGGTTTTCGACAATGGTACACAGGCCATCAATCGATTTACGCATGTCCGTATAGCCGCAGACAATGTAAATCTTTTCAAGTCCGGAGATATCGCCTAACATAAGGTTTCCTGGATCAGACGAAGTGTCCTGGCAAGCAGGATCGGATCTGCAGCATTAGAGATGCGGATGATAACATCCTTCATCGTTACTTCGATCGTATGTGAATTGTCAAGGTGCTTTTTGTGCATCTGAGTTGCTGTATGTTGTTCCGCAAGAGGATCAGGGACAATGTCAATGGGAACCACATCCTGCTTTGAACGAGGGTTCGGGAGATGACCGTAATTCGGTGTTTGGATCTGATCCGCTGCCGCTTTTCGGCACCGACTGATCCAGTTATAAAAAGTGCTTGCTGGGATATCGTTTTCACGACACCAGTCAGCATCTGTCATACCGCTCTGGCGGCATTCATTGATAAGCCTGAGCTGTTCTACCATGGGAACACGGGCTTTGTGAGTACCTGCCATAACCTATCCTCCATAATTGTAGTGAAATAGTCTAAGTATCTAACAGCTACAATTATAGATGGAGACAGCGAATCAGGAAAGCCGCTGAAATATTTGGCGGTTACCGCTCATGAATGAATTAGAGCGGGCGAGGGTGAAATCGGAGTATCTTGAATACGTCAACCAGCTGGCCGGGCTCGACCTGCTGATTATAGATGACTTTGGGCTTATGGAGATGGATCTCGATAAATGTCGGGACCTATTTGAGGTGATTGACAGCCGGGGGTCACGAAAATCAACCATGTTTGTATCCCAGCTTCCCGTAAAGGCATGGTATGAGCTATTTGCTGACAGCACCTATGCGGATGCCTGTCTTGACCGTATGGTACACAAGGCGTACCGCCTGGAGCTTAGCGGCCGGAACATGAGGAATCCGAATTCGTAAAATCCGGCTTACACTTACAATCGACAGGACGGTGGCGTTTCACGCAGATTGGAGCGAAACGCCACGCAGTTCCTGCGTGACGGCTACGCCGTTAAACCGAAATATGCAATTAATATAGAAACAATTCGTATCTGGCGGAGGAAATTCAATTGACGAAGAAAGAAATTTTATTAGAAAATGGGACCTACAACAATAATCATAACAAGGTGAGAGACTCCCGGTTTCTTGAGGACGGTTTTTATGATCCACAGGATCTGGTGCAGGTGAAATATGAGATGCTGCGTTCGGCATATAATACCGACTGTACCATTTCGGAGCTTGCCGCCAGTTTTGGGTTTTCGAGAGCAGCCTATTACAAGATAAAAAATGTTTTTGATAAAGAAGGAATATCAGCATTGGTATCGCAGCCAAGCGGCCCGAAAAAACCGAGAAAACTGACTTCCGGCCATCGGCAGTTCATTGACCATTATCTATTGGAAAATCCCTCTGTCAGTTCCTTGCATATAGCTGATATCCTGAAAAAAGAAAGGGGGATTGATATAAGTAAACGGACGATTGAACGGTACCGCAAAGAAAGGCGCGGCCAATAAAGCCAGTACCACAGGCCCATCCATACAGATCTTATTGTATTATGAAAAGGTTGGATACCGTAATCCGGGTGCCGGTCCAATGCAGAAAACAGGTTTGAGATACCTGCATACCTACCATGGTAAAGTAACGTTGCAATACTTTACAGTCATTTGACTTTGTGTCTATTATCGCATGATTTTAAACAAAAGGCCAGGTATTCATTATCTACTGTTTACTGAAAATCAGTGAGACCGCTGCTCCTGCATTCCATGATCAGCTGGTATTGCTTGTCAGCCGGTACTCTGGCATTGTAACTGGACATTTTTCAACACCTCCATAAATATGTAGTGAAGTGCTCGCATCTGACAATGGGATCTATTGTATTCCAGAGTAAAATGCTTGCATCTAGCTATCTACTATTATGGAGCATTTGGTAGCAAAGCGCCAGCCTCCCTAATACTTGGCGTTTACGATACCATGACTGTCATACACATTTAGCTCTGTTTACAGAGGTAACTATTTAAAGAAAAGCCTGAAAAATCAACGATTTAGGGCTTGACACTATAGGAAGGAAA
>Ga0192243_10638_pt1 | contig 12111 bp, 16 predicted proteins | sample Koala_Koa27_K3_FD_131233 | JGI IMG/M metagenome (GOLD analysis project Ga0192243, IMG submission 131233) | Enriched cells from koala feces incubated with labeled cellulose particles, San Francisco Zoo, California, United States - Koala_Koa2-7_K3 ... | reverse complement strand
TTTGTGGTGTGGAATGTTAGAGTACGGAAAATAACAGAACACCAAACAATAAAAGTTGTTATATTTGTGGTGTGGAATGTTAGAGTACGGAAAATAACAGAACACCAAACAATAAAAATTTTTAACAGCTCCGCTGTTTTAAATAGAGAACCCGTGTAAAATGCCGTACTCATTTTACCGGGTTTTCGCTTTTTAAGCGGTGGAGGTAAAATTAAAAAAATGAATACAAAAACAAATGTATTTAAAAATTTGGAAGAAAACCAAACCACGTTTTTGAAGAAAACAGAAAACAGCGAAAAAGACATGATGGAGTGGGATAGTGACAAGTGGCTTGTCTATTTTACTTCTTTTATTGGGAAAAGAAAAGAGCGCCCTACGGATTTCCATGACTACGGGAAGAACGGGCAGCCCGTTGAATCAAAAACCGTATATTATGCCCGCATCGCTGAAGCTGTTATGTTATATATCGAAGAAGAGTCGGGAGTAAAATTTACCCTTGAGTGGCGACCAGAACACCTCGAACAAATTTATGACATGATTTATTTCTGGAACGGACGTTTTTGGTTACGGGTCAAAAAAGCGTCCGCCAACTATCTCGATCTCCTTTCCGCCGCCGCTCAAAAATTAGGTATATCAAAAGAGGAGAGCCGCCTGAGTACGTTTAGGGGAGGACTGATAAAGGAGCTCCGTGAGCTTATTCCCAAATTTGGCAAGCCTGATACAACACATGGCTGGCTGAATTTCTGGAACGGTACTTTGCAGATTGATTTAAAAACAGCCGAAACAACGTATATACCTCATAATCCCGCCCACTGTCTTACTTACGTTTTACCTTATGATTATGACCTGAGTACCGAAACACCGCTTTTTGATAAATTCTTTTCCAGAATATTACCCAGCGAAACCACCCGGCTGGCAGTGATGGAATTTTTGGGCAGCTGTTTTCTTCCGGGGCGTGGTAGTGGTAAAATTATGATGTCGCAGGGCACGCAACGGGGTGACAACGGAAAAAGTACCTTTATAAAAATACTAAAGTTAATATTAGGTGAAAGAAATATATCCACCTACTCACTAACAGCGCTTTCACTGGATGAAAAAATCCGGTATAACATTACTGACAAGCTCCTTAACTGGGGGCATGAGCTGGGAAAAGGCTTTGACGCGGAAAATATCAAGAAAATGGCAGGCAAAGAGCCTGTGATTGTCCGCCATATCTACGGACAGCCGGAGGAGTCTGTTCATTATGCCCGTCTTGTTGGTAACTTCAACGAGATTCCTTCGACTAGCGAAATTACGGAGAGCTTTTTTAAACGACTGCTTATTGTTCCGTTTATAGAAGAAATTCCCGTGGAAGAACAGGTTCCCGACTTAGAAAAAATCATTTGTGAGACGGAGCGCTGTGGTATTTTAAACCAAATCCTTGAAGGAGCCCGTAGGCTGATTCAGAACAATTATCAGATTGACACGACCGACACCCTGAACGCCCGGCAAGCCTATCGCGCCGAGATTAACCCGGTGGTGGCATGGGTGGAAGCGGTTTCACTGGAGGGAATCTTTGGGGAAGAGGTCCTTAACGAATGGGGGCGCCCTACCGGAGAAACTCGGAGCGTATCCATACTGACAGCAGAGGAATTCTACCGGAAGTTTATTCGCTGGGCGGAAACGAGTGATCCGGATTCAGCAAAGATGTCGCAGACGAAGTTCGGAAGACTGGCCCAGATGTTGCCACTCAAAAAAAACCGCGTCTCTCAATTTGGCAACAAAACCGTATACCAATTACTGGCGAAACCTTCTTAAAAGCTGTGTAAAGCGTGGAAAAAAGACTGCGTAATTTCCCACACAGTCGCATAGTTCCTACAGAATTAAACTTTTAAATTGTGTCGGAGGAAATTCTTTTATTACCAAGTATTTATATCTCTTCTTACATAATTTACATAGTTTTTTTTAAAAAAAATATATAAAATAACTATAAAATAGCTATTATACTGATAATAAAAGGAATGAGAAAAAAAAATAGAAAAAATGCTATATAAGTAGAGAAAAAGACTGTGTAACGCTACGAATCCTGTATTTTTTAACATTTTTAAAATTTCCGCGATATGACTTCTCCTGTTAATTTTCGTTTCCATCTGGAGGATAGAGGCGATAACCCGCACAGCCTTACAAAACAAAAATATCCCTGTCCGGGTTGTGGAGAAAAAAGCTTTGTCCGGTACATCGACCGGGAGACGGGTCGTTACCTTGCTGACGACTGTGGAAAATGTGACCGCCTCAACAATTGCGGCTACCATTATCCGCCGCGGGAGTTATTCCGGGACCGTCCGGAATGTCGGCCTGATACTGAAAGAAAATCCCTTTACCGGGAGCGGACAGACTGGTTGGGAAAAGAACAGGGCTTTGATGGGGTGTTTGATTTTATTCCGAAGAGAATCCTGCCGGATGAGCTTAAGCCAGTCAATATTCATAGCCGCTTTTTCTTTTGGCTGCTGGGTCTTTTCGACCGCTATACCCCGGAAAGTCCGACGGCGCTCCGGATTCTGGGCGATTATGGACTCGGTGCTACCACCGATGGAAGAGTCCTGTTTTACCAGATACAAGACCGACAGATTCGTACTGCCAAAATCATGGATTACGATAAGGAGACGGGGCATCGCCGGGGAAACCCCTCGTGGCTGCATGCCCTGCCTTCAGTCAATAAACATTACCCCACAGGCTTTCGCCTGCAGCAATGCCTGTTTGGAACACATCTACTCACCCGTTATCCGGATAAACCGGCCTGTGTCGTAGAGGCGGAAAAAACAGCCTGTGTCATGGCTGGGATTTATCCGGGTACGCTCTGGCTGGCTACAGGTGGCGCCACGGTAAACCTCAATGCCGACAGTCTGGCTCCCCTGAAGGGCCGCCGGGTCATTTTTTATCCCGATGCCTCACCGGGAGATAAGATTTTTAAAGACTGGCAGGCGCGTACGGCTCTGTATATGCCTTCTAATGCTTCCTATTGGGTAGACGACAGTCTGACCGGTGATAAGATTTCAGAGGCTGACAAAGAAAAAGGTATTGACCTTGCGGACATATACCTTAGATAATTAAAAAACAAAACAAAACAAAGTCATGAAACAAAGCAAGAAACAAAACGAGGCAGCATCCCGACAGCTTTGCCTGTTTGAACAACCCGAAATCCGGCAGGAAGAGGAGCGCCGGACGAAACCGAAAAAGAAGCCCGCAGAGGTTTTAAAAACTGCCGGCCCTGCTCTTATACCACCCGCACCGGTAGAAGCCGTTAAAACGCCGGAAAATGCCCTTAAAACGGAAATGTCGGACCGGCAGGAACTCAACCGCGCGTGGAAAGAAAACCCGGAGGCGCTGCACACGCTGAATCGGATGGCAAGAAAAAACCCGGACGTTTTCACATTGGTGCGCCGCTTTGCGCTGGTACCTTTATGCCTGATGTTGCTTTTTTCCTGCGGTAGGTCTTCCCTTTCGGGGAACTCCCCTAAAGAGGCGGACCCTGCTGTCCCCACCCTAGAGCAGGCCATCAGTTTCCTCGCTCTTGCCGAAAGCTGGCACGACCCCGCAAAGACTGGCTGCACGGGCTGGGGACATCGCATCTGCTATGATAACGCCCGCGCAGCGACGCCCGCCGAGGCGGACAGTCTGGCCGCCGACGATTTAAGGGCACTTTGCGCCCGTTTCCGCCACTTTCAGGGTGATTCCTTATTACTTGCCTTGCTGGCTTATAATGTGGGCGTAAAAGCCGTTAAAACCTCTTCCCTTGTGGATTCCCTTTCCTTCGAGGCGTATACCTCCTTTTGTTATATCCAAGGCAAGCGGAGCGAACGGCAGTATCAGCGTCGTCGCGCCGAGTGGATGCTGTTTAAAACCCCGTAAAAAATAAAAAAATGAAGTTGGAAGACTATCAACAGAGAGCTGTCGATTTCCTCGTCCAGCATCCCCGCGCCGTGCTTTCAATAGATATGGGATTGGGGAAAACGGCAGTTATAATTGAAGCCCTCCGGCGCCTTGGCATCCGCCGGGCGCTCATCGTAGCCCCCAAGCGTGTGGCACTGACTGTCTGGAAACAGGAGGCAGCAAAGTGGAATGACACACACGACTGGACTGTTATTAAGGGCACACCCCCTCAACGCGCCGCGCTATGGAACCTTCCGACTGCCCGCACCGTCTGCAGTTATGAGCAACTAAAGGAAGTCCCGAGAGGGGATTACGAAGCAGTTGTGTTTGACGAACTGACGCGGCTCAGGCATGTAACTTCGAAACGTTTCCTATATGCGCTTGGCATCCGTGCCGCCCTTCGCTGGGGGCTGACAGGAACCATGTTGCCGAACGGTGCTATTGATCTCTTTGGACAGCTGGCCGCACTGGGTATCTATCAGGCTACACCGCACACGGCTCGCCAGGGTAAAGTGTATATCCCCGAATTTTTCCGTTGGCGTGCCACTTATTTTGAGGATTTAAACGCATTTTCCGGCCTTCCTTTCCATCGGTGGAAAATACTACCACCCCATACACTGGAGTCGATTCTAGAGCCTATAAAGGGGCAAATTTTCACGCTGCGGGCGGAGGATTACGCCGCCCTTCCTCCGATGCGCATCCTTTACCGCCCGCATATCCTATCCGATAAAGAGGCGGCTCGGTATCTGGATGCCAAAACGCTGCTTCGGGTGGAGACCGACGAGCGCGTTATTGCGCTAAACGATAAATCGACATTTCAAAAGCTGCAGACGCTCTGTAGCGGTTTCATTTATGACCCCGATACGGGGATGCCCGCCTGGTCGGGTGCATCCAGTAAGCTGGAGGTGGTTGCGGATGCCGTTTGCAGCATGGTAGGAGAGGGCGAGCAAGTGCTCCTGTTTTATGCCTTCCGGGCCGAAGCAGCTTATCTAAGGTCGCGGCTTGAAAAAGAAGGCGTAGCCGTTATAACCCCCGACGAAAAAGATTTTTTAGACCGCTGGAACAGCCGCGCGGCGGATGTCTTACTGGCACACCCCGCCAGCTGCGGGCACGGGCTGAACTTACAGGAGGCGGGCTGTCGGTTGCTGGTCTGGTCTTCACTCACCTTCGACCTTGAGTTGTGGCTACAGGCCTCGGCGCGTCTTCACCGCCGCGGACAGACGGCGCCGGTGGATATGTACGTTTTTTATGCCCGCGGCACCGTGGAGGAATATGCCCTTCGGGCCCTGCAGAAAAAAAGTGTAGTGCTCACTGACTTTAAAAATCTAACATACAGATAATTTTTCCTAAAAAAAATTTGCCGGTTTCCTTTTTTTTTGTATCTTTGTAGTGATGGTTTTGTAAAAAAAACATTTTGTTTTCATGTTTTTGAGCTTTTAACTAAGGGTGAGCCTCTTTTTTGTGAAAAAAGGAGGCTTTTTTTGGTGATTTCATTTTTTGTTTGTATATTTGTCTTATAGTAATTGACGTGACCGGTTACAAACTTTTAAGAATATAGTTAAACACTATAGGAAGCCCGGTAAGCGTAGGAGGTCACGTCTCTGAAACTTGCCGGGTATTTTTTAACGTATGGAAACAAAAGAATTAACCCTTTTTGAAGGTGGCTTTGAGAGTGCGCCCGTAACGATGTCCAGCCGGGAGATTGCCTCCCTGACTGAAAAAGAACATCGCAACGTCCTCCAGGATTGTGATAAACTAAACGAAAGTTATGAAAAACTTGGTCTGCTGAAAATTCAGCCGACCACCTACAAAGACTCGTGGAACCGTGAGCAACGTGAATATCGCCTCACCCGCATGCAGTGCTTTGACCTCATGACCGGTTACAGCCGCGAGCTTCGCATCAAGGTTAACCGCCGGTGGGAGGAACTGGAAAAGAAAGAACGCGCCTCTCTCCCCACCTCTTATGCCGATGCCCTTCGCCAGCTTGCCGTTGTGGTGGAACAAAACGAGCAGCAGCAGAAACGCCTCGATGAAGCTACCCAATGGTATAGCATCAAGCGTTGGGCGAAAGAGCACGCGACCGACTGGCGCGCCTATCGCTGGGGCGTCCTGAAGGCGCTTAGTCATGAACACGGATACAGGGTTGATAAAACATTCGACAAGAACTATGGCGAGGTGAACCTGTATCACCGCCGGGTGTTTGAGATCTATGAAAACGGTAGAAAATGGAAACAATGACTATAAACGGAATCACGTACGAGGTGTATGACACCGCCCCGGAAGGTTTTACGCCTTGTCATACCGCCGCCAGTCCATCCGGCCGGCATACCCTGTATAGTAACGGCATCCCCCGGTATCTCTTTGACGGTCCTGGCGGTCAGGGTAGAATCAACCCCGCCCACCGCTGGGCGCTCGTTAAAAAACATCCTTCCGGTTTCTGGTTGTGGTCTGAAAATAAAGACTGGACAGCTTACGAGGCTTTTAAGGAAAAGCATAAAAAAAAAGAAGTGCAGGACAGGACGGTTTTTGAGCGCCGGGCTTTAAATCAGCTTGCCCGGGAAAAGTTTAAGAAACATATAGTAGCCGAAATAGCCTGCGATATGATGGTTTGCATGTTGGAGGGATGGGACCCGCGGACGTATACGTATGAGATAAAAACAATGATAGATGACATTTATCGGAAAATGATTCAAAAGTTTGGAACACAATTGTCATTTTTTTAAATGAACCAGAAAGAGAAAGAATTGGAAGCCGCCTGCACCCGGTACGCCCGCGAAAAGGGTTGGCTCTCCATTAAACTGGAAAATACCGGGCATACCGGCATCCCGGACCGTCTTTATTTAAAAGACGGAAAGGCTATTTTTGTGGAGTTTAAAACCCCCGGTAGTGGGCGGCTTTCTGTTTTCCAGTCGCACTGGCTGGAACGGTTAACCCGCGAGCAGTTTACCGCCCGGACGGTTTGGACGATGGAAGAATTTAAAGAGTTAATCAAATGAAAAAACTACCCCCTCATACCCTGTATGATCCGCTGACTACACCCCTCCGGTACGAGGAGTACTTAGCCGACGCCCGGCAGCAGTACTCGGAGGAAGAAATCGCAGGGCTTTTGGGCGTCGCTCCCGCTACGCTCCAAACGTGGCGGAATAGGTACCCCGCCATGCGGGAGGCGCAGACCTGCGGGCGCGAACGGCGCCGGCTGGCGTTTGTCAAGGAGGCAAAACGCGGGCTGTTCAAGCAACTCTGCGGCTACGATGTGGAGGAAACCCGGACCGTACTCGTAGAGGGAAACATCAAAGAGCAGCATATCACCCGCCGGCATATTCCTGCCAATGTGGCAGCTGCGATTTTCGTCCTTTGCAACATGTCGCCCGAGGAGTGGACGCGAAGCAACGCGCGAACGCTTGATTTTGAGGACAATAACCGCCGCGCCTTTACGGTGAAGGTCATCGACAACACGGCGGACAAAGTGGCAGGTCTGGAAAAGGGAACAAGAAAAAAAGAGGACACCGGAAGCGATGGAACTGCTGAAATTACACCATGATTTCATAAGCTACCACAAGGAGAACGGCACCCCTTTTATACTCTTTCAGGGGGGTCGTCGGAGCGGCAAGACGGTCAGCATCCTGCAATTTCTTTACATGGAATCCCTGACCCATCCCGGCACGCGCACGCTGATCGTGACCGATACGTATGCCCGGTTGAAGGAATCCATATTCCAAGACCTGATCATGATCAACCGCAGCGCGGGCGGCGATAGCCGCCGGATGCGCATCCATTTCTCCGGAGGCACGCGGGTGCTCTTTGAGACCGGCTCGGACTTCGCGTTCGTTTATGCCGGGCGGGATGTCCGCGGCTACGCTTCGAACTTTCATTATATTTTCTTCAACGAGTGCATCCAGTACGACGCCCGCACGGTGCGCGAGGCGTTAAAAGCTGCCGGACCGGGTTGCCAGGTCTTTTTTGATTACAACCCCTATACAAGGTTTTGGGTCAACGATCTGTACGAAACACCGGACAACAAGTTAATAACCACGTACCACGATAACCCCTTCTTATCGGATTTCGTCCGCCGGGAGCTGGACCGCACCGCCGCGGCTGGCAAAGACGCCGCCCCGGGGACGATGGAACGCTATCTATACGAGGTCGAGTGCCGGGGCGTCGATTCCACCCTCTCGGGACTTTGTTTCCCGCGCCACAAAGCCGTCCCGGACGAGGAGTATCACGCTTCGCCCCTGATGGAGGTTCCCGCCAGGGACTGGGGAGCGCTCCACGCCACGGCGGACCCCGATGTAATATGCGGCTTCCGGTTCTCTTCCGATGCCATCTATTGCCACGAGTATTATTACAGCCGCGAAGGGGGCGACGCCGAAATGGCGGCATGCCTCGCCTCGATCCCGTTTCACCGTCAATACCTGGTCTACGATACCGCGACCGAAGGTGTGGACCGCATTCGCAGCCTCTTCGCCCGCACCCATCTGAGGTTTAATTTCTCCCCCGCGCGCAAAGGGGCGGGATCTATCCTTACTGGCATCCGGAACCTGCAACCCTACGAGCTTCGCATTACCGCCTCCTCGCGCCATTTCCTCGAGGAAATGGAAAATTACCGCTTCATCCAGAAAAACGACACGCTCCAACCGGTGGACGACTGGAACCATTGTTGCGACGCCCTCCGGTACGCCTTCGACCTGTGGTCGATGCTGCCGGCACAGCGAAAAAATGTTAAATAGTTGTTTTCCCGGGGGAAAAGTCGTATATTCGCTTGGAAAAATAAAAAGTTTCTTTATGGACATTACAACCCTGCTCACGACGCTTCTCACCACCCTTGCCAGCGGGGGCGGCGTGGCTGGCTTTATGCAGTACAAGCAAAACAAGAAGGCGAAGGAGTTGGAGAATGACAAGACGGCTTCCGAGCAGTGGCGCGCCCTCTACGAGGAGCAAACGAGGACCGCGCAAAGTCTTCGGGAAAAGCTGCACGAGGCGCGTGAGAATCTGGCGAAAGAAAAGCAGCGAACGTTGATGTGCCGTTTTTATGTGTGCGAAAAACTGGACTGCACCGACCGCGAACCGCCGCACACGGAAATCATGAAGGAATTTAAACAATACTCGGAAAAATGAAATATTTCACCATTGAAGAACTCACGAAATCGGATACCGCCACACGTCGCGGGATTGACAACACCCCGACAGAAGAGGCTAAGAGGAACTTAACCATCTTGGTTGACGAGGTCCTCGACCCTCTGCGTGCCGCTTGGGGCGCTCCGATTGTTGTGAATAGTGGGTATCGCTGCCCGGCTTTAAACGAAGCCGTAGGAGGCTCCAAGACCTCCGACCATATGACCGGACGTGCCGCCGACATCGAAGCCGCAGACCGCACGAAAACAAGCAATGCGAGGCTGTTCGTGCTGATTCAGTCCCTCGGCTTGCCTTTTGACCAACTCATCGACGAGAGCGGCATGAGCTGGGTGCACGTGAGTTACCGGAGTGAGGCGGAAAACCGTAAACAGATACTTAAGCTATGAAAACGGCGAGCTGGATCATATGGATAGGCATACTTATCGCTATTTTTTTCCTGGGGCGCTGCTCTAAGCGATGCGAGAAGACGGAAACGGTAAGTGTGGAAACGGTTACCGAACTCCGCGTTGACACGATTACCGTCGTCGAACCTCACGAAACCGTCCGGACGGAGATCCGGAGGGAGGTTATTGAAACCCCCGCCGATACCCTCTACCTGCCCGGCGATACCGTGCGTATCGAGGTACCTATCGAAACGAAAGAGTACCGGGACACACTTTATGCCCTTCAAATTGAAGGCTACCGCCCGCGCCTCAACTGGGTCGAGGTCTATCCACGGACCGAATACGTATACCGGACGGAGACGAGGACCATGAACGCGCCTGCCCGGCGTTGGGCACTGGGTCCCGCCGTGGCTTACGGCTACGATGTAAAAAATAACCATTGGGCACCTTTTGTCGGGGTGTCCGTTCAATACGCATTATGGTCATGGTAATTATACACGTTCTTGTATTGTTTTTGATCGCCCTCCTTTCCGAGGTGGTATTCGGATCGGACTGGTATCAAAACTGGCTCTGGCGTCTCGATTGGGATCGAAAACCCCTCAGCTGTAAAAGTTGCCTTACCTTCTGGGGAACGTTTCTTTATAGCTGGCTGTTTCTTTTTCCGCTTTCCTGGGCACTGGTGACCGGATTTGTGTTTTTTACGCTTTCTATCGAAGGTTATACGGAAGCGTTTACCGATTACCTAAAAAACCGAAAAAAATGAGACTGCCCGGGAGACTTGCTCAGAAAATAAAGCGGGGAGCGGCTGGGGAGCGGATAACCCTCACGCCGGAGGATAAGAAACTATTAAAAGCGTTTACCGGGCGCACCGTCCCCTGTCTTTGTGGGGGAGGAAGTGCGCGCAGGCGTTATTTAAAAGAGGCTTACACGTTAATGAATGCACACCTATGAGATTGTTCGGATACGATATTAAACGACACCGTCCCGGTGAAAAGAAAGAAGAAAAACGCTCCCTTCCCCGAGAGGTGCCCGTGAGGTATTATGAACCCAGCGGGACGCCTTTTTATGACTTTGCCCGGAGTGAGGTACTGGACGCCCTTCGGATGATTGCCTCACGGCTGTCTAACCTTCGTTGGAGCACTACGACGCCTTTTATCGCCACCCGGAAGCTTTTCGCCTTTCTCTCCTCCGATTATTTGGAATTAGTCCGCCGGCTGTTTTATGACGGGTATTTGGTGGTGGGCACCCGCCCCGAACTGCATCTTATCTCCGTCCGCTCCCGCCGAGCGCAGAAAGCGACGGAAGGCGTTATGACGATTCCTCTCGAAAGAGGGGAAGTGTTACTCCCTTCGCTTACGTTTCGCGCCACCGGTCACAGCGATGAGTGGTATTTGCGGGACAAACTACACTTTTTGAATACCATCAACAACAGTGATTTAAACCTAATTGAGAATTACGGCGCGATGGGTATCCTGTCGCCTGAGACGGACAGCAGCGTGGCAGGTGCTTTTTTTGATGAGAAAGAGGTGGAAGAGATGCATGAGCGTTATCGCCGGACGTACGGTATTCGGCTCGGACGCTGGCAGGTCATGATTGTCCCGCGCCCCACGCGCTGGAATGCCATTGAGCTCCCTATTGCCGCGCTACAGCTGCCCGCTAAACGGTTATATGCCTTGCAGGCCATATATGCCGCGCTCGGTATTCCCAAAGAGCTATCCACTTACTTTGAAAATGCCAAGTACGAAAACCGCAACGCCGCCGAACTGGATTTTTATAGCAGTACGATTCAAAGTTACGGCGTGTTATTTACGCACCTGCTGGAGGACCTTTGGCGGGAAATCGCTGCGGAAAATTCCGCCCTCCCCCGGCGGTTGGAGTTCTGGTTTGACTTTGAAGGCGTGCCCGCGATGGCAGAGAAAAAACGGGAACTGGAAACCTCTGCACGGGAAATGTACCTATTTTGGCAACAGGTTCGTGCCACGGATCCGGAAAATGCCGAGACGGCGCGGCTTCGCATGAAAGATATTATTGAAAACTTATAAAAAGAAAAAAATGAACCGATACGAAATTAAAGAGCAGCTTCCTATCCGAAACTTTACCACTCTGCGGACGGAAACCCCGGAGGGGCGGAGCTATGTCCTCCGAAAAAACGAAGCGGGGGAAGAAGTAGGCTTTACCCTCTCAGGACTGCTAACCCGTTTTGACAGCGTCAACGAAAACGCTCAACAGTGGCAGTCTACCGCTTACGATGAGGGGCTTACGAACTATTTTGAAAAAAATAACCTCTTCGTTCCGCTTGACCTGCAACATGAGCGTGATATCCGTTCGCTCGCCGGACGGCTGGAATCGCTTGAAAAAACAAAAGAGGGTGTTTTAATTCATGCGTATATACCCCGGGGCGTTTATTATTATAACCTGATAAAAACGCTACTGGATAACCATATTTTACAGGGCTTTTCCAGTTATGGCTACGTAACCCGTGGACATATTACGGAAGACGTTCTGCATGTGGAAGCCTTTCAGCTTATTTCGGCGTCCCTGGTAGACGTCCCAGCCGACACCGCAGCCCGTTTCATCCGAAACGGCACGACGCTTAAAGGTTTTTCTCCCGCGATGGAGACAGATACGCAATTACCGGTTTTTTGGTATTAAACTAAAAAAAACGATTTATGAAAAAGAATGAGAA
>Ga0192243_10634_pt1 | contig 12133 bp, 9 predicted proteins | sample Koala_Koa27_K3_FD_131233 | JGI IMG/M metagenome (GOLD analysis project Ga0192243, IMG submission 131233) | Enriched cells from koala feces incubated with labeled cellulose particles, San Francisco Zoo, California, United States - Koala_Koa2-7_K3 ... | reverse complement strand
GTCCAAGGGGCCGGGGCGGTTTGAGTAATGGTTACGTATATTTTGGGGATTCCTGGTTGAAAGGCCTTCAAACTCCTCCCTTTCAAGTCCAGGAATCAAAAAAATTCCCGTCGTCGTCTTTCTCCCCTGGGTTTCCGGCGAACTGAATCATAGATTATTCTCCTAGTTTAAGAATTTTTATATGCCTGCTTGGCATAATTATTGTCTATCGTATCATATTGCTTGGTTGATTGACAATTTTATTTTGGAGATCAATAAACTTTTAATGAGCAAGTGAGCCGGGCTTCCAGCTAAAAACCCTTGTGATAACAAGGGTTTTTAGCTGGTTTTATGGTGCCGGCCGGGCTTTGGAGACTTGAGTCCCTCTAGCCCTGACCAGGGTTGGGCCGCTATCAAGCCAAGCCGTGTTTACGGCTGACCCCCGCCGGCATATCGAAATCATCCGTATCAAGGGACAGGGAATCCTGGCCATAGATAGAAGCCGTTTGGGCGTCGTTGAAAACGCGGTAATTGAAGGGTTCGCCATTGGGCCCCGGGCTCGACGGCTCCCTTTGATCATCCGCGGGCGGGTTGTAGCTCAGGATGACAGGCGCCAGGCAGAAAACGATCATAACGATGAAACCCGCCATGAGTAGCAAACAATAGCCAATCATAATCATCCTCACGTTATTGTGGAGACCGTGGCTCTTGGTCGTGGCCCCGGCCATGGTCATGGGGCATATATATAAAACGTCAAACCTGACGTAATTGTTTTTTCAAGTTATCAGACGGTTGTCCGGCGGCCGCTTATCAGGCCGACGACGAAGAAAATAAGCCCGACGACAAACAGGGCCTTGGCGATCCAGGCGGCGGTGCCGGCCAGAACGCCGAAGCCGAGCACCTCGGCTATGAGGGCGACTATCAAAGCTCCTATAGCTAAGCTGAACATAAGAACCTCCTGATTATTAAGCTTTTTAGGGAGAAACCGGCGATTGGCAAAACGCCGATGCTCCGGCGCTTTTCCATAGTGAAGAAAATTTGAAAAGCGCTTTGGTGGCGGCGGATTTACTTAGAAACCGCCGGCCTCGTTTTCAGCTTTGACTTTTTCCACTTTGACCTTATTTTGGGCTTTTACCCGGTCAACATCGGCTTTGGCTGAATTGACGGCTTCTTTACGGTCGGCTTTGATCTCCTGCTTGGCCCCTTTGGCTTCGGCTTTGACGGCCTTGACGTGGGCATCGGCCATATCTTTCACTTGATCTTGTTTGGCTTTGGCCATGTCGACCTCGGTGCTGCCCGGCTCGCCGCTCCAGGGGTTGCCGTAACGGTCTTTAGTGGCTTTCACTTCGGCCTTGGCCATATCTTTAGCCGCCTTGGCATCGGCCTTGGCGACGTCGACGGCGTTTTTGGCCGCGGCCTTAACCTGGTCCTCAGCCCCTTTAGCCATCGACTTGGTGGCCTTTACTTCGGCTTTGGCCCTGTCTTCGACCGCATCGGTATGGGCTTCCACCCGGTCGACCCGGTCCTCGCCCATCATAGGTCTGGATTTCGTGTATTCCATTTTTCTGCCTCTGCATCTTGTGGTAAGTTGTTGGTGAAGCCCGAGCGGCCATGGCGGACCGCAGCCGCCCGGGCGGATTGCTGATTAGGCTACCTGGTAGCATTCTTCATGCGCGTTATATATAAAGCTGAAGGCCGGGACAACTCGGACGTTTCCGCTCCAAAAACACTTGAGGCGACCCGACAGGCGAGCCGAATCAGGTCGAGCGGGCGTCGGAGCTGCTGAAAAGCGATCTTTTCAATGGCCGACAGCGGTTGTGATTGATTTCGGTGAATGTGGTCCGCGGCCCTGGGGCGGCCGCCCCGGCAAAGTTGTGAAGTTATAGGCCCCTGTTAAATACTTTGTTGTCAGCTTGGTATATGAAGGGCCGATTGAATGAAGAGAGAGGTTGAAAATTATGACCGCCGGGCCGGCCCCGGCGGTCACCAAATGGTGACCGCTTTGCCTGGCGCCCCCGGGGCGCCTCTTGACCGGCCGAATCCGGCCGTGTAATATCGTTAATGAAAGCTTGGTCTGCCCTGGTCCAGTGCCATGCTCGACGATATGATTAATCACCTAAGATCAATCATTAACCACCGTGTCGTTGACCCGTTCCCACTCGTTGCGCATATTTTGCCGGGCGTCTCTACGGTTGTCGTAGATGGTTTCGCGGGCATCCTTACGAGCGTCGTTCATTTCCTCACGGGCATCTCTACGGACATCAGTGATATCCTCTCGGGCGTCGTTGCGGGCATCCCGAATTTTCTCGCCGGCTTTTTGCCGGGCCTTGAGGGCGTCTTCCCGGGCCTCATTGACCGACTTTTGAGCATCCATTCTGGTCTTTTGAAGTTCCAGCTGCTTGTCGGCTAAATTTTTGTTGGCCTCGTGTTTAGCGTCGGAGACGGTCTGTTTGGCCTCTTGTTTGGCTTTGCTTACTTCCTCAGCGGCATCCTTGTAAGCTTTGCGGCCGTCTTCGCGGGCGCTGCGCATATCCTGGCCGGCTTTATTGATTTCTTCGTTGGCCTGGCGTCGGGCGTCGGCGATTTCCTCATTGGCCCGGCGCTGGGCATCGGTCATTTTTTCGGTGGCTTCCTGCCGGGCTTTTTGTTCGGTGGTTCTAAGATCGTTTCGGGTATTATCCATAGTCTGAGCCCCAAGGGGCGCAGTAAAATACAGAACCGCCGCAGCCATGAGCGTCAAGGTTCCAAGCGTCAATCTGTTCATATTGGTTGTAGCCTTTCCTCATAAGTTGTGTTTGTCACCTGGTCTGGTGAGATGAAGGGGTTAGCTTTGGTGGTCCCCTGACTCATCTGGCCTTATGTTGACACAAAAAAATAAATCAGTCAACATATTTTTAGGGAAAAACTCAATAATAACTTGTATTTGGAGGCAGCAACGTTGACCATAATTATGGTCAAGGAATATATAAGGAAGGCATATTGGCTCTTAATATATGCTTGTTGATCTAATTTAAATAAAGTTATATTTGACCGAGTGGTTGGAGGACCAATTTACCCTTCATTATAAATAATCCGGCGGCGGCCCAATCCGGCTCTTTTAGCCCAATTTCAAATAAAAAAACCTTGACCCGGCGGCCAAGGTTTTTGCAGAATTTTGAGGTCAAGGCTTAGAGATTTTTTACCAGGTCGGCCAAATGATCTGGGCTGAAACCCAGTTCCAGGAACAGCCGTTCCGCCGGAGCCGAGGCGCCGAAACTTTCGACCGAGACTGATCGCCCCTTGGGGCCTAAGTATTTGGCCCAGCCCATGGCCAGGCCGGCCTCCACCGAAAGCCGTTTCTCCACCGAAGGCGGCAGCACTTCGTCCCGATATTCCGCCAACTGCTCGTCGAAAATTTCCCAGGAGGGCATGGAAACCACTCTGACCCGACGGTGTCCCTCTTCGGCCAGGAGTTTTTGAGCTTCCAGAGCCAGGGACACTTCCGAGCCGGTGGCGATGATGATGGCTTTGGGTTCATGCCCGTCCAAACTGTCGGACAGAATGTAGCCTCCCCTTAGGGGGCCGTCGGCCACGGCCGGGTAATCGGCCGGGGCCAGGACGGGCAGGTTCTGGCGCGACAGGGCCAATACGGTCGGTTTACGGCGGGTCAGGGCGCTCTGCCAGGCGGCGCTGGTTTCGTTGGCGTCGGCCGGCCGGATGACGGTCAGACCGGGCATGGCCCTCAGAGCGGCCAAATGTTCCACCGGCTGATGGGTGGGCCCGTCTTCGCCCACCCCGATGCTGTCGTGGGTATAGATGTAAATTACCGGCAAACTCATCAGGGAGGCCAGGCGCATGGCCGGTCGGGCAAAGTCGGAGAAAACCAGAAAGGTGGCCCCAAAGGCTCTCAGGCCTCCGGAGAGGGTCAAGCCGTTCACGATAGCCCCCATGGCTTCCTCTCTGACCCCGAAGTGAATGTTCCGGCCGCCGCGATTGAGAACCCCGAAGCTGCCGCCGTCGTCGATGGTCGTTTTGTTGGAGGGCCCCAGATCGGCGCTGCCGCCGACCAGCTCGGGCAGTTTGGCCGCCAGCGAATTCAAAACCTGGCCCGAGGCGGCTCGGGTGGCTACCGAACCGTTTTCAAAAACAGGCAGAGCCTCCGTCCAGCCGGAAGGCAGTTCGCCGCGCAGACGGCGGTTGAGTTCGGCGGCTTCTTCCGGGTAGGCCTGGGCGTATCGTTGAAGTCTATCCCACCAATCGGCCCGGATATTACGGTTGCTTTCGCCCAAAGATTGGAAATGCTCGTAAACCCGGGGGTCCACCGTGAACTCCTGGTCTTCGGGGTAGCCGTAAAATGACCGGGTGGACCGGATGGCCTCGGGGCCCAGGGGCTCGCCGTGAGCTTTGGCTGAATTTTCTTTGGGGCTGCCCGCCCCCAGTTTGGTTCTGACCATGACCAGACTGGGCCTTTCCCCTTCTTCCCGGGCGTTTTCCAGGGCCGTGTGGAGGGAGGCCAGATCTTCGCCTTCGGTGACGACGATGACCTGCCAGCCGTAAGCCAGAAAACGGGAGCGCACGTCCTCGGTGAAGGCCAGGTCGGTGGAGCCTTCAATGGTAATCTGGTTGTCGTCGTATAAATAGATCAGCTTGCCCAGGCCCAGGGTGCCGGCCAGAGATGCGGCTTCGGAACTGACCCCTTCCATCAGATCGCCGTCGGAGACCAGAGCGTAGGTGTGGTGATTGAAAATTTCAAAATCAGCCCGATTGAAGCGGTCGGCCATCATCCTTTCAGCCATGGCCATACCCACGCCCATGGCGAAACCGTGGCCCAGGGGGCCGGTGGAGGCGTCCACCCCCGGGGTCAGCTCATGCTCGGGGTGCCCGGGGGTTCGGCTGCCCCATTGACGAAAATTCTTAAGGTCGTCCAGGCTCAGCTCATAACCGGCCAGATGCAGCCAGGCGTAGAGGAGAGCCGAGCCGTGACCGGCGGAGAGAATGAAACGGTCCCGGTCCGGCCAGGCCGGTTCCTTGGGATCGTGCTTCAAAAAACGAGTCAGAAGAACGTAAGCCATGGGCGCCGCCCCTAGGGGCAGACCGGGATGGCCGCTTTTGGCCCTTTCCACCATGTCGGCGGCCAAAAGCCGCATCGTGTTGACTGAAGCCTGATCCTTGCGATTGAAAGTGGGAACGGCCATGACCTCTACCTCGTAGTATTTAGGCCCTGATCGAACCGGGGCGACTCCGCTCAAGCGGTGGGGGGTTGATTTTGGCCCGGCTGGCCAAAGGTCATAGGCCGGGGGTCTCGATGAACCGGTAAGTTATTTTAATGATGGCTAACTTTCGAATTATAGCACCAGGTCCGACAGGGGGCAAGCCTCAAATCTTGGGCCCCCGGTCGATCTCCGAGCGCTTTTAGTCGCCCGCCCCGAGCGGTCCTCTTGGCCTAAAATAAGGCGGTTGGCACTTTAAGAGGCCCTTGGCCAAGGGCGACCGGAAACTCCACCCCGGCCAGGCCGGGGATTCAAAAAAAGCCAAAGCCGGTTTGACCCGGCTTTGGCTTTTTTATGGATTTTTAGGTGTTCAGGCCGTTTTTTTAGGGTATAGAGTCTCACCCCGCAGCTTGTGGAAACGCTCCCTCATTTTTTGGAACATGGCGTAGACCAGGGGGATGACCACAATGCCCAAAATCGAGGCGCTCAGCATGCCGCCGAAGACGCAGACCGAAACGTTTTGCCGGCTCATGGCCCCGGGCCCGGTGGCCACGATCAGGGGTAGAAGGCCGGCCAGAAAGGCGATGGAAGTCATCATGACCGCCCTGAATCTGAGCCGGGCCCCTTCGGCCGCCGCTTCTCTGATGCTCAGGCCCGCTTCGCGGGCGTCTTTGGCGAATTCCACGATCAAAATGGCGTTCTTGCTGGCCAGGGCGATGAGGGTGACCAGACCGATCTGGACATAGATGCCGATGGATTGGCCGGAGATCTTAACCGCCAGCATGGCGCCGTAAAGAGCGGCCGAAATGGACAATATGACCCCGATGGGTATGGTCCAGCTCTCGTAGAGGGCCACCAGAAAGAGATAGGCGAAAAGAAGCGACAGGGCGAAAAGGTAGACCGTCTGGCCCGAAGATTCCTTTTCCTGAAGGGTGCCGCCGGTCCATTCGAAGCCGTAGCCGCTGGGCAGTCTGGCCGACAGATCCTCCATGACCGCGATGGCTTCGCCGGTGCCCAGGCCCGGTTTGACGTCACCCTGGATCTTGATGGTTCTGGTGTTGTTGTACCGGGTGATATTGTGGGGCCCGGTGGTGGTCTTGGCGCTGATGACCGAGGAAAGAGGCACCATGGCCCCGGTGCCGCTTTTGACGTGGATGTTGTAGACATCGTCTATGTTCCGGCGTTTGTCGGCGTCGGCCATGATGTTGACCTGCCAGGTCCGCCCCTGGAGGTTGAAGTCGTTGACGTAATAACTGCCCAAATATGACTGCATGGCCGAGAAAATATCGGCCACCGGCACGCCGAGAGTCTGGGCTTTGTCCCGGTCCACGGTGATGTTGTTGACCGGAGTGGAGGTATTGAAAAAGGTGAAGAGCCGGGCCATGCGCTGGTCGCCCATGGCCTGGCCGATCAGGGAATAGCCGACCTGCTCGAATTCCCGAAAGGGGCGGCCTTCGTAATCCAGAAGCTGATACTCGAAACCGCCCACCGAACCGAGACCGATGATGGCCGGCGGGGTAAAGGATTGGGCCGTGCCCTCGATGAGGGTCGAAAGGCGCAGATTGGATTGGAGAAGCACGTTCTGGAGCGAGAGTTCCTTGGTGGTGCGCTGGTCGTAATCGTCAAGCATGACGAACATGAAGGCGGCGTTGTTTTGAACGGCATTATTGATCAGGTTCATGCCGACCACGACCATCGAACTGCGGATGCCGGGCAGGTCGCGCATGATGGCTTCGGCTTTCAAACCCATGTCTCTGGTCTTGTCCCAGGAGGTGCCTTCCGGGGTGTCCATCTGGGAAAGGATGGCCCCCATGTCTTCATCGGGCAGAAAACCGGTCGGGGTTTCCCGCATGATGGCGTAAGAGGAAGCCAGGAAAACCAGAACCATCACCAGGCCGAAAATCGAACGCCGCAAAAGGACGGTCACCAAGCTGACGTACTTGTTTCTGAAGCCGTCCATGAAGGCCTGAAATTTGCGAACGATGAAATTGTGTTTCCGGTTGTGCTCGTTTTTCAGAAAAACGGCGCAGAGGGCCGGAGAGAGGGTCAGGGCGTTGATGGCCGAGATGAAAGTGGAAACGGAGATGGTGACGGCGAACTGCTGGTAGAGCTTGCCGGAGACGCCGGGGATGAAAGCCACCGGGGTGAAGACCGACAGAAGAACCAGGGTGATGGCGATGATGGGGCTGGTTATTTCCTGCATGGCCTTGATGCTGGCTTCCCGGGGGGGGCAGGTTTTCCTGCTCCATGACCCGCTCGACGTTCTCGACCACCACGATGGCGTCGTCGACCACGATGCCGATGGCCAGAACCATGGCCAGAAGAGAAATGGTGTTGGCCGAAAAGCCCACGGCCAGAAGAACGGCGAAGGTGCCCACCAGGGAAACCGGCACGGCGATCATGGGAATCAGGGTGGAACGCCAGTTGCCCAAAAAGAGGTAGACCACGATGATGACCAGGATGAAGGCCACCACGATGGTATGCTCGACTTCATATATGGAGGCCCGCACAAAGGTTGTGGCGTCGAAAACCGTGTCGTAGGCCATGCCCGGGGGAAAACGGCTGGACATTTCTTCCAGGGTCCGGTTGAGCTGGTTGACCACGGCCACCGCGTTGGAACCGGCCGACTGGCTGACCATGATGCCGCTGGCCGGCTTGCCGTTGAAAAACCCCTGGACGTCGTAGCCTTCCTTGCCGAGGGCCACCTCGGCCACATCTTTGAGCCTCAGAATTCCGCCGCCGTCGTTTGTTCTGATGACCACTTCGCCGAACTGCTCCGGGGTGGTCAGGCGGCCCTGGGCGTCGAGGGTGAAGTGCAGTTCCTGCCGGCCGTTGGTGGGCGTGGCGCCCACTTCACCGACCGCCGCCTGAATGTTCTGGGCCCTTAAGGCGGTGATGATATCGGCCGGGGTCAGGCCCAGTTTGGCCATCCGGCTGGTGTCCATCCAGACTCTCATGCTGTAGGGACTGCCGAAGTTGATGACGTTGCCCACCCCCGGGATACGGGAAACGGTGTCGATGACGTTGGCCGTGACCCAGTTGCTCAGGGTCAGATTGTCCAGGCTGTCGTCCGGCGAGTAGAAGGAAAAGGCCTTGAGCATGCCCGAGGCGCTTTTATCCACATCCACCCCGATGCGGGTGACTTCATCGGGAAGGGAAGACTCCACCTTTTTCAGCCGGTTTTGGACGTTGACCATGTTCATGTCCGGATCCGTGCCGATTTCAAAGGTCACCGTCAACTGATAGCTGCCGTTGCCCGAGGACTGGCTGGACATATAAAGCATTTTATCCACGCCGTTGACCGCCTCTTCGATGGGCTGGGCCACCGAACTTTCCAGCGTTTCCGAACTGGCCCCCGGGTAGGTGGCCCGGACATTGACCTGGGGGGCACGATATCCGGAAACTGGGTCACCGGTATATTGAAAAGGGCCAATAGCCCGGCGATGCTGATGACCAGCGAAACCACCACCGCGAAGCGCGGCCGGTCGATGAAGACCCTGGAGATCATTGAATTTCTCCCTCGGCCGGCCCGGCTTGGGTTTGGCTCGGGTTGGTCTCCCCGCCCGCCGGTGAGGCAATCTGGATGGGCGAATTGGGCCGCAAGGTGGAGCCCATGGACATCAGCCCTTTAAGGATGAACTTATCGCCTTCCTTAAGCCCATCGGCCAGGATATAGTCCTTGTCCAGGGAGTCGCTGTCCTCCAGGGTGACCCGGCGCATTTCGGCGATAAGGCCGGGGGCCGAACCCGGTTTTTCGGGGTCGGTCGGCCCTTCTTTGGGCACCAAAAGGTAGTTGCCGTCGGTATCGGTCAAAACCGCTTCTTTGGGCACCACCAGTTTTCTATCCGTATTTTTGCGTTCGACCACGGCGGTGACTATCTGCCCCGGCCGAAGGTAGCTATCGGGGTTGGCGAATTTGGCTTTAAACTTGACCGTGTCGGTCAGGGGGTCGACCGTGGGGGCGATATAGGTGAACCGGCCTATCTGGTCGTAGTAATAGTCCGGCCCCAGGCGCAGTCTGACCTGCCAGTCGTCGATGGTGCCGTGCTTGCGTAAATCTTCTTTCTGGGCGGCGGTGATGACTTTGTCGGAAATACCGAAAGTGACCAGGATGGGGTCCAGGGAAACCACCCGGGCCAGAACGCCGCTTTCCGGGCTCAACAGGCTGCCCTCGGAATAGGGCGTGTCGCTGATCCGCCCGTCGAAGGGGGCTCTGATTGAGGCGTAGCCCAGATCCAGACGGGCCTTGGTCAGTTGGGCCTTGGCGCTGTCTAGAGCCGCCTGGGCCATTTCATAGTCGGCCTTGCTGCGGTCGTAGTCGCTTTTGGGCGAGGTATTCTTGCGATAGAGGTCGCGGGTGCGGTTGAAATCCAGTGAAGTCCGGTCGAACTGGGCCTGGGCCGACAGAACATCGGCCTCGGCGTTGTCGACCTGGGCTTGATATTGATCGGGCTCGATTTGAAAAATGAGCTGTCCGGCTTTGACCAGGGCTCCGTCCTGGACGTTTTTGGAAATCAGAAAACCGCTGACCCTGGCCCGAAGGTCGACGATATCGTCAGCCTCCATCACGGCCACGTATTCGCTGCGTTTGACGATATCGCGGGCTTCGACCGTACCCAAAATCACCTGCTGGGGCGGAAAGGCCACCGGCGGAGCCTGACGGCGCCCGGCCAGGATGAATATGGCCGCCAACAACACGATAACCGCCGGTATGCCGATGTAGAGGGCCGTGGCCAGACCGCTTCTTCCGGGTTTGGTGTCCGACATTTGCTGATCCTCGCTTATAGGTGCTGCCGCAATTGAAGATGGCCGTTGAACTATTCGATTTTCCGGGTGAATCCTCCGCCTGGCGAACGGCCCGGTAGAGGGCCGCAACAGACGGACGCCCCTTTACGGGTCAGGCCCCGGGCTGGAATCAATGATAAAGTGTTTTTCAGTATACAACAAAACGGCGGAGGAAAAATAGATTTTTCAGCGGGTCGTCAGGGTAAACTAAATAAATTACACTTATGGCTACAGTCGGGTAAGAAAGCGGGAAAATTTTCTCCGTTCGCTCGCTATTTTGATTTGAGAACTCGCTATGGCTCAAACAACTCAAATCAAAATAGCGGCTCTCTGGGGAAAAATTCCCGCTTCTTACCCTGGCGGTTCGGCCTGGTGGAGGTTAATAAGAGCTGAATTCAAATGCGACCATCAAAGCAGGCTGTGTGACAAAATGGCCTATCACAATTACGGGGCCAAGTCTTCTTTCGGTCTTCGGATCCTTCGCCCGAACCCGATAACGACAAAAAAAACCGTGACCCGGCCGAAAGCCGTGGTCACGGTGAATCAATTTTCGGGCCTTAGAATTCCGGCACCGAGGTCTGACCCGGCCCCCGGGGTTTGTTGATGTGGATCGGGGGCTGGTAGTCGATGGGGTCCAGACTCAGGGCCCTCATTTTCATAATCACATGCTCCGGCCGCTGTCTGAGCATTTCGGCCACCCGTTCCAAATCTCCGCCGGTGCGGGCCATGGCCCCGATCAACTGGTGCCTTTCGGCCTCCCTCACCAAAGGCGCCGGAATTTCTTCGATATCGCCCATGAAGCATTCGGCCGCCAGGCGCAGATGGACGGGCAGGTCTTCCATGGCCACCCGGCCGTTTCGGCTGAAGAGCACCAGAAGCCCGGCCTCTTTGCGCAGCTCGGCCAGATTCCCCGGCCAGTTGTAGGCCCTCAGACATTCCAGAGCGGCCGGGTCGATGCCGGTGAAGGTCAACCCCATTTCCCGGGCCACCTTGGACATGAAACTGCTGATGAATCCGTCCAGCCCGTTTTTGACTTCCCTTAAGGGGGGCATGAAAATGTTGAGCCCGTTCAGCCGGGAATAGAGATCTTCCCGGAAAAAGCCAGCTTCGACGCGGGCCAAAAGGTCGGTGGATGTGCTGCTGACCACCCGGAGGTCCACCGCCTGAGGCCGGGAGGCGCCCAGGGTGAAAAACAGGCCTTCTTCTAGGGTCATCAATAAGAGTTTTTGAGCCGGCGGCGGCAGATATTCCACATGGCGCAGGAACAAGGTGCCGGAATCGGCCTGCTCGACCAGCCCGATGCGCTTGTTTTCCCCGGAGCCGCCCACGTGGCCGAAAAGCATGGGTTCGATTTCCGAAGCCGGCAGGGTGGCCAGATTGACCGTGACCAGCCGCCCTTTCTTGCGGGTGCCGACTTTGTGGATGTAGGCGGCCAATGAAGACTTGCCGGTACCGGCCTCGCCTCTGATGAGTATGGAAGACGACTCGCCGGCGGCCTGGGCCGCGGTGGAGTAGACTATTTTCACCTGATCGTCGGCCGAGGAAAGGATTACTTCCGGGCTGTCGGCCAGGTCGTTTTCGTCGACGTTGGCCTGGCGGTGTTTTTCGTACAAATGCCTGATCATAGGGCTGATGATGCCCAAAAGAGCGGCGAAGGCCTTGAAGTCTTTTTCGGTGAAAGGCTGGTCCTGGTTTTCCAGATAAATCAGCCCTATCCGGCCTTCATCGGCGTAAAGGGGTCCGACCAGGGAAGGGTGCCCGGTTTGAATGACGTTTCGCTTGCCTTCGCTGAAAGACAGCTCGGTTATGCTGCTGGGCCACAGAAGGGCCTCGCCGTCCCGGGTGGCCCGGATGAATGGCGTTTCGCTCAGTAGAAGCCTCTTGTCGTCGTGGGAGGTCCACAGGGAAACCAAACGCCGGGCCGGGGGATTGGAGGGCCAGAGAATGGACATGAAGGTCATGCCGAAGCGGCTTTCCAAATATCTGACCAGGAGAGCCTCGCATTCCTCCTGGGCCGAGCTCGAACTCAGGCGGTGAGCCAGGGCCATAAGACCCGGCACGTCGTCGGGGGCTATGTCCGAGGCGGCCTCCTCGGCCGGGACGGCCATCAGGCCCAGCACTTCCTCCGACAGAGATTCGATGACGATGGCCGAGGGGGCCGGACCGACCACCACGGAGAT
>Ga0192243_10553_pt1 | contig 12189 bp, 11 predicted proteins | sample Koala_Koa27_K3_FD_131233 | JGI IMG/M metagenome (GOLD analysis project Ga0192243, IMG submission 131233) | Enriched cells from koala feces incubated with labeled cellulose particles, San Francisco Zoo, California, United States - Koala_Koa2-7_K3 ... | reverse complement strand
GGGACGGAAAACACAACCTGCTGACAGAGTAATATCCGGGGAGTTACGAGGGAAAGGAGAGGGAACCGTATGTTTTTACAACAGATATTAAACGGCCTGACCATGGGAAACATCTATGCCCTTCTGGCCGTGGGGGTCACGATGATATACAAGGCCATGGGCATGATGAATTTTGCCCATGCGGACACGATTATGGTTGCGGCGTTTATCTGCCTGACGCTCTACAGTTTAGGGCTGCCGCTTGTCATAGCGATTCTTTTGACCATTGTGCTGTCCGCCATCCTGGGACTGTCCCTGGAGCGCTTTATCTACCGGAGGCTGGAATACGGTTCTTTTTCCAATCTGCTGATAGCAACCGTGGGAATCTCGTTTATATTTAAGAACTTAAGTATCGTGATCTGGGGAGCGGAGAAGCATGTGTTTCCGCAGCTTTTCCCCACAGAGCCCATAGAGGTCCAGGGACTTTTGATACTGCCCCAGAATATCGCCATCATCCCGATTGCGGTCCTCATCGTGGTTCTGCTCCAGCTGTTTTTTAACAAGACCAAGATCGGCAAATGCATGCGCGCCGCAGCCTCCGACTCGGAGGGCGCGGCCATGATGGGAATCGACGTCAGCTACACCCGGTTTCTCACCTTTGGAATCAGCGCGGCATTTGCGGCGGTGGCCGGTATCCTCATGGCTCCGATCTTCTATGTGAGCACCACCATGAGCACGTTAGTGGGACTGAAGGCATTTTCCTCCGCGATTCTCGGAGGTTTCGGAAGCATCTGGGGAGCGCTGGCGGGAGGACTGATCATGGGACTTGTGGAGGCCATCGGCGGCGCCTACATCGCAACCGCCTACAAGGATGTGATATCATTTGGCGTCCTGTTTATCGCACTCTATTTTAAACCCACCGGACTGTTTGCAAAACGTGTGGAGCAGAAGCTGTAAGGAGGAGGGCAACTATGAAACGATTGAAGAAACCGGCTGTCGGAATTCTGATTGCAGCCGTTCTGCTATTGATATTTCCAAACCTGCTGCCCAATACCTATGCGGTCCGCATCGTGAACATGATCGGAATCTACATCATCCTGAGCACAGGCATGAATATCCTGGTGGGCTATACCGGCCAGCTGTCCATGGGGCAGGCGGCATTCTACGGGATCGGGGCCTATGCCACCGCCCTCCTAAACACCAGACTGGGGCTGCCGTTTTTGATCACATTTCCCCTGTCCCTGCTGATCACCGCAGGCTTCGGACTGATTCTTGCGATCCCGGCGTTAAAGCTGAAGGGCGGTTATCTGGCCCTTCTGACCATCGGGTTTGGCGAGGTGATCCGCCTTCTTTTAGTAAACTGGGTGGACTTGACGAAGGGACCGTCGGGGATCACTGGAATCGACACCATATCGCTGTTTGGTTTTCAGGTCAATTCATCGGTCCAGTGGTATTACATCATCCTGGCCGTGGTGGTGGTGGGACTGATCTATCAGAAGATCGTCATGGAGTCCAGAAGCGGAAGAGCGTTTATCGCCATAAGAGAGGATGACAAGGCGGCGGAGCTGACCGGAATCGATATAACCAAATATAAGATTATCGCCTTTGTCACCAGCGCCGTCTACTGTTCCATCGCCGGCGTGATCTATGCCCAGATGACCGGATATGTCAGCCCGGATACATTTACCTCCAATGACTCCAACATCATCCTGTGGACGGTGATCATCGGCGGTATGGGAACCCAGTTCGGCCCGGTGGCCGGAGGGATTATCATGGTGATTCTGCCGGAGCTTCTGCGCTCCATGGGAACCATGCGTATGGTGATATTCGGCGTGCTGTTGATGATTGTTATCATATTCTATCCCAGCGGCTTAACACCGTTCTTAAAACAGATCTGGCAGCGGTTTAAGGCCGGACAGCAGAAGAGAAAGACACCCACAGAGACTTAGGAGAGGAGCTGCGATACCGTGATATTAGAATTGAAGGATGTTTCAAAAAACTTTGGCGGCCTTTCGGCAGTCTCGGATCTGACCATGGATCTGGTGCCGGGGAAAATCTGCTCTCTGATCAGCCCCAACGGCGCGGGAAAGACCACCGTGTTCAACATGATTACCGGAGTGTACCAGGTCAGCTCCGGCTCCATCCTCTTCGACGGCAGATCCGTGGCCGGCTTAGCGCCCCACAGGATCGTGGAGATGGGAGCGGCCAGGACCTACCAGAATATCAGGCTGTTTAAGAAGGCCACCGCCCTGGAAAATGTTATGACCGGCTTTCACTGCCGGACAAAAAGCAACATGATAAACATTGTGTTCAACCGGAAAAAGATGGTGGAGGAGGAAGCGGACGTGCGGCGAAGAGCCGGTGAGATCCTCGACTATCTGGGGATAGGGGACAAGAAGGACGAGCTGGCGAAGAACCTTCCCTACGGCCATCAGCGCCTGCTGGAGATCGCCAGGGCGCTGGCCACCTCGCCTAAGCTACTGCTGCTTGATGAGCCTGCGGCGGGGATGAACTCGGAGGAGAAGCAGGAGCTGATCGCCATCATCAGAAAAGTTCGGAAGGATTTTGATCTGACCGTTCTTCTGGTGGAGCACGACATGGAGCTGGTGATGAACATATCGGATAAAATCTGGGTGCTGAATTACGGCGCGCTGATCGCGGAGGGCACTCCGGCCGAGATTCAGAAGAATCCCCAGGTGATAGAGGCATATTTAGGAAGGAGGGACAGACATGCTGAAAATTGACAATCTGGTTTCCTCCTACGGGATGATCAGGGCGCTCAAGGGGATACCCCTCCACGTGGAGGATGGAGAGCTGGTTTCTCTCTTGGGCTCCAACGGCGCCGGCAAGTCCACGCTTTTAAAGTCCATCCTGGGTCTGGCAAAGATCGATCAGGGGACGATTGAATATCAGGGCAGGAATATTACCGGTTTAAAAAGCCCTAAGATTATCAACAGCGGCATCGCCATCGTGCCCGAGGGGCGGAAGATCTTCGCGGACATCTCGGTGGCGGACAATCTGGAGATCGGAAGCTTCTCCCGGCGTGCGGACAAGGCGCTGGACAAGCGGATACTGGACACCGTATTCGAGTTTTTTCCCAGACTCTACGAGCGGCGGGGACAGATGGGAGGAACACTCTCCGGCGGGGAACAGCAGATGCTGGCCATCGGCCGCGCCATGATGGCGGACCCCAAGCTGTTGCTGCTGGACGAGCCGTCCATGGGACTGGCCCCTCTGGTGGTGGAGCAGGTATTTGCGATTATCAGGAAGATCAAGGCCACAGGCGTCACCATCCTTTTGGTAGAGCAGAACGCCAACATGGCGCTGGAGGTCAGTGACCGGGCCTATGTGCTGAACACCGGCAACATCATCGATGAGGACACCGGGGAAAACATGAGGAAGAAAGGGACTCTGGTGGAGGCGTATCTGGGAAAGGATGCCGGCCAGGCCGGTTCGTAAGGAGGAAAGATGAAACTGGAGAATATAAAGATGGATATCAACACCAGACTGGTATTAAATGTGGGATATCCGATGAAAAGCAGCAACGCCCCCATTGCCTACAACAAGCTGTTCAGCTGCAGAAACATGAACGCCCTGATGCTGCCTGTGGAGATTCAAAAAGGGGATTTGAAACGCCTCATGGAGGCCGCGAGGACGCTTAATATCCGGTATCTCTGCATGACCATGCCCCACAAGGGAGATATGGTGAACTATGTGGATGATGTGGACCCGTCCTCCAAGATATTCAACTCCGTCAATGTGGTGAAGATCGACGACGACGGCGTCTCCCACGGCGTGGGTATGGACGGAAAAGGCGTGGTCAACGCCCTTCTGGCGGAGGGCGTCAAGCTGGAAGGAACGAACGTCATGCTCATCGGATCGGGAAGCATCAGCGGAGTCATCGGACTGGAGCTGTCCCGGTGCGGCGCAGGGCAGATCACGCTGTTAAACAGGACGCCGGAACACGCAAAAGAGATCGCGTACAAGCTCAATGAGCACACGAAAACCAGGGCAAGGGCCATGGAGCTGACAGATGAGAATCTGGATCTGTGTGCAGCCGATGCGGACATTCTGATTCAGGCTACCCCTCTGGGGATGAAGGGGTACGGCAAGGACTTTTCCTATCTGGGATTCGTGGATAAGCTGCCAGAGCACTGCACGGTACTGGATGTGGTTCTGAACCCGGCGGAGACGACTCTGACACGGCGGGCAAAGGAGAGAGGGATTCACACCGTAAGCGGCATGCAGATGCTGATCGGACAGATGGACGCCATCTTTGCCTATCTGTTTGATGAAACGCTGACGGACGAGGACAAGGAAGCGTGCACCGCGGCGATGTGCGAGCACCTGGGAATCAAAAGGGAGTGCGGCCGGGCATAATGGCTGTCTGGGATGAGGAGGATATACAGTGGATGACATGATAAACCGGTATCTGGAGGAACTGAGAGAGGAGCTGTGCGGCTGCGCCGGGGAGATTCACGATTTAGCCGAGCCGTCGGGGGAAGAGTATCATAGCGCGGAGGTCCTGTGCCGACTGCTGGAGAAATACGGCTTTGACGTGGAGCGGGGACTCCCGGAGCAGCCCACCGCCTTCCGGGCTTCCTATGGAAGTGAGAAGCCGGTCATCGGCTTCTTATGCGAGTACGACGCGCTTCCGGGACTGCACAATGGCCCCGGAGCCGCATACAACGGAAACGGCGGCTACGGTCACGGCTGCGGCCACAACCTGTTGGGAGTGGGCAGCGCGGCCGCGGGGGTTGCGCTGAAAAAGGTCATAGAGGACAAAGGATTAAAGGGCAGCGTCGTCGTCTATGGAACACCGGCGGAGGAGACGCTGGAGGGCAAGACGATCATGCTGAAGCACGGGGCGTTTCGTGAGCTGGACGCCTGCATCGCCTGGCATCCCTTAGACAGGAACGAGTGCGGGGAGGTCAAATATAAGGCCATCGCCTCCGTCGAGTTCTCCTTCCACGGAAAGACCGCCCACGCCTGCGGCTCCCCCCCAGCTGGGCAGAAGCGCCTTGGACGCGGCGGAGCTGATGAGCGTGGGATGCAACTATTTAAGAGAGCACATGGACAGGGATTCCTTTCTCCATTACTCCTATCTGGACGCAGGCTTAAAACCCAATATCGTCCCGGATTTTGCCAGAGCCTGGTACTATGTGAGGGCCTTTGATTTTCAGAAGCTGGACGAGCTGCTGCGGCGTGTTTACAAGGTCTCGGAGGGAGCGGCCATGATGACCGAGACCACCGTGGAACACCAGGTCAAGGGATACAACCGGGAGACGGTGTTAAACAGTACCCTGACCGATTTAATCTACCAGGTCATGAAAGAGATCGGAGCTCCCACATATACGGAGGAGGAGAAAGCCTTTGCGAAAGCGGTGGCCGAGAACATCCAGGAGGCGGGGGTGACGGGTGAGCTGGTGGAGACGATTCAGAAGCCGGACGGTCAGATCTTCTATGAGAATGGCTCCACCGATATGTCCGACGTCAGCCACGTGGTGCCTACCGTGAATTTCAACACGGTCTGCTACGGGAAAAATTCTCCCAATCACCACTGGGGAATCACGGCCCAGACAAACGGGTCCGCGGCCTATAAGGGCATGCTGTTTGCAGCAGGCGTCATGGCCGGCGCGGGGGAACGTCTGATCTGCGACGAGGCGCTTTTACAGAGAGTTAAGGATGAGTTTTTAAGGGGGACGGAGTGTTAGATACATAGAACGTCAGAGTGGAACGGGAGTTCTCCGGAAGTGGGGGAGCTCCTGTTTTTTGGATTTTTTTATTGCATTTTTATCCCGGACAGTGTATGATTATTGCATATCAGGCGGCTTCTTAGATCCAATCCGGCGTATCGCCAGAAATTCAACGATGACATTGTAAAAGGGGATTTTTATGAATCAATATGAGATACTGAAGAAATATTTTGGATATGACAGCTTTCGTGAGGGGCAGGAACTGCTCATTAACAGCATATTGCAGGGGAAGGACACGCTGGGGATCATGCCTACCGGAGCGGGCAAATCGCTGTGCTTCCAGATACCGGCCCTGATGCTGGACGGCGTGACGCTGGTGATATCCCCGCTGATCTCCCTGATGAAGGATCAGGTGGGGGCGTTAAACCAGGCGGGAATCCATGCGGCCTATCTCAACAGCTCCCTCAGCGCCGCCCAGTATTACCGGGCCCTGGATTTTGCGAGGGAGGGGCGTTACCCCATCATCTACGTGGCGCCGGAGCGGCTGACCACCGATGAGTTTATGGATTTTGCACTCCATACGAAGATATCCATGATCGCCGTGGACGAAGCTCACTGCGTCTCCCAGTGGGGCCAGGACTTCCGTCCCAGCTACTTAAAGATCGTGGATTTTATAAAAATGATGCCGAAGCGGCCCATTGTCTGCGCGTTTACGGCCACCGCGACCAAGGAGGTCCGTGACGACATTATCGACATCCTGATGCTTCAGGAGCCGACGGTGACGAGCACCGGATTTGACCGTCCCAACCTCTACTTCGGGGTACAGTCCCCCAAGGACAAGTATGAGACCATGAGAGCGTATCTGGAGCTTCACAAGGAGGACAGCGGTGTGATCTATTGTCTCACCAGGAAGCTGGTGGAGGAGGTTTGCGGCAGACTGCGGGAGGACGGCTTCCCGGCGACCCGCTATCACGCAGGACTCAGCGATGAGGAGCGACGGCAGAACCAGGATGATTTTATCTACGACCGATATCCGATCATGGTCGCCACCAACGCCTTTGGCATGGGAATCGACAAGTCTAACGTGCGCTATGTTATTCACTACAATATGCCGAAGAACATGGAGAGCTACTACCAGGAGGCGGGCCGGGCCGGGCGTGACGGGGAGCCTGCGGAGTGTATCCTGCTCTACGGAGGCCAGGACGTGGTGACGAACCAGTTCTTTATCGACAACAACACAGACAACCAGGAGCTGGACCGGGTGACCCGGGCCATTGTCCAGGAGCGGGACAGGGAACGGCTGAGAAAGATGACGTTCTACTGCTTTACCAACGAGTGCCTGCGGGACTACATACTGAGGTATTTTGGGGAATATGGGAGCAACTATTGCGGGAACTGCGGGAACTGTCTAAGCCAGTTTGAGACCGTGGATGTGACGGAGATCGCCAAAGGGCTGATCGGCTGCATCGAGAGCAGCAGGCAGCGGTATGGGGCCAATGTGATTATTGATACGGTCCATGGCGCCAACACGGCCAAGATCCGGAATTACCGGATGGATGGGAACCCATATTACGGAGTGCTGGCCAAGACGCCAACCTATAAGCTGCGCCAGGTGATGAACCACCTGCAGCTGAACGAGTATCTGACGGTGACCAATGACGAGTACGCCATACTGAAGCTGACGGAGAAATCCAGGGCGGTGCTGGAGACGGATGAGCCCATCGTCATGAAGATGGCTAAGGAGCAGGAGCGCCAGGCGAAGGAAAAGAGCGAGAAGGGCCGAAAGAGCCGGAAGGGAGCCGCCACCGGTCTGGCCGGAGCCGGTTTCACCGCCGACGAGGAAGCGCTGTTCGAGAAGCTGCGCGCCCTGCGGTCGGAGATCGCCAGGGAGGAGAAGGTGCCGCCGTATATCGTATTCTCCGACAAGACCCTGACCCATATGTGTGTGGTGAAGCCGAAGACAAAGTCGGCGATGCTCACCGTGACAGGTGTGGGTGAATTTAAGTATGAGAAATATGGGGAGCGGTTTTTAAGCTGTGTGAAGGATAACATCACGGAAGCCGCTGCGGAACCGGCCGTCCCCGTCCCTGCTACCAGCGTGACCGGGTATGACGAGCCGTATTTTGAGAGCGACGGCGGTGAGTTTGATGACTGGTCCCTCGACGACGTCATGGCTGCCTGGGAGAGCGGAAGCCAGGAGCCGGTAAAGCAGCAGGAGGCACCACCGGCCCCGGCCGCTCCTGTGAAAAAGAAGAAATCCAGGACCAAAACCGATTTTGTCATGACCCGGGAGCTTGCCGAACAGCTGCATTACTCGCCGCGGGTTTCCCTGGGCGATTTCATAGGCCAGATCAACGACCTCCGGGACGAGGACGCCATGAAACGCCTGACGATTAAATCCGTGGAGCAGAAGCTGGTGGACGACGGCTGTTTTGAAGAACGGTTTTTCAACGGCATGAAACACAAGAGCCTGACCGAGGCCGGGGAGGCATTTGGAATCGTGGCGGAGAAGCGGTTGAGTGAAAAGGGCAACGAGTACGATGTGTTTTATTATACGGAGCAGGCTCAGAGGGGGCTGGTGGAGTGGCTGTTTGACCTCTGTCCGCCGCCGGATGAAAGCCTGTGAGACGGACGAATCAGAGACCATTACAGTTTTATGGGGAGCAGAAAGTTAAATTCTGCTCTCTTTTTTCTAGCGCTGCATTTTCTTGCAACCTGGAATCTTTTATGACGATATGGCCGTCAAAGATCACTTGTATAAGCCCTGGGCATCAGTTATAATAGTAGGAATAGAAAGGGGTATTGCCATGATAAATTCTCCGAAGGATTACGAATATACGACGTTGATGAACATGCTGCATGTGAGTGTCAGCAAGCATCTGCTGGATGAACATTTTACTCTGGTATGGGCCAATGACTTTTATTATGATCTGATCGGCTATCTCAAGGAGGAATACGAGGCATTGTACCACAACCGGCCGGATCTTTACTATGCAGATTATCAGGACTTATGGAACCAGCTGGGCAGCGAAGTGATGAAGGCGTTGAGCGAGCACAGGAACGGCTACAGCATGGTTGCCCAGATGCCCAGAAAGGGCGGCTCATTAGTTTGGGTGCAGATTAGTGCGGCGTTTGTGGATGATTATATCGATGGGAGTCAGGTGTCCTACACGGCGATGACCGACATCAGCGAGATCATGCAGATACAGAAGGAGCAGTCCATCACCTATGACAATCTGCCGGGCTTCGTAGGGAAATACCTGGTGGACAAGGACTTTAATTTCATCCTCCTGGACGCCAGCGAACGGTTTGTCAGCTTCTTTGGGGAGGGCTGCTGGAACAATCTTTCGGACTCGCTGTTTAAGGCCAATCTGGAGCGGAATTCCGATATATTTTTGGCCCGGAAGGAGAAGATATTGGCGGGTGAGACTGTCCGCTGCACGGTCCGCATGGAGAACCAGCACGGCGAGGAAGCCTGGCTGCAGATCAATGCGACCTGCATCGACTGGCAGGGGGAAGCCCGGTTTATCTGGCGCTCTACATCGATATTACCAACGAGACGGTACTGCGCCAGCTGCAAAAGCAGTTGGAGGAGCGGTCCGAGGAATTAAAGAAGGCCCTTTACATGGCGGAGCACGCCAGCCGTGCGAAAACGGATTTCCTCTCCCATATGTCCCATGATATCCGAACGCCCATGAACGCGATTGTGGGCATGACGGATATCGCCCAGGCCCATATAGACGATCCCGTGAAGGTTCAGGACTGCCTAAAGAAGATATCCCTCTCCAGCCAGCATCTGCTGGGACTCATCAACGATGTGCTGGATATGAGCCGGATCGAGAGCGGAAGTATGACGATCAACGAGGATGTCCTGTCGCTTCCGGAGCTTTTGGAAAATGTGATCGCCATCATGCAGCCCCAGGTGAAAGCGAGAGATCAGAAGTTTTCGATCCGATTAAAACATGTGGAGCACGAGCAGTTTCATTCCGATGCGCTGCGGCTGAGACAGATCTTTATCAATATCCTGTCCAACGCCTCGAAGTTTACGCCTGTCGGAGGGAGCATCACCGTCAATGTCGAGGAACTGAACACGCGGGAGGACAACCGGGCGGTGTTCCGCTTTGTGATCGCGGACACCGGCATGGGGATGAAGGCCGAGTTTGTGGAGCATCTCTTTGAGCCATTTTCCAGAGAACAGGACAGCCGCGTGGACAAGACGGAGGGAAGCGGCCTGGGTATGGCCATCACGAAAAAGCTGGTGGACCTACTGGAGGGGGAGATCGGCGTGGAGAGCCATGTGGGCGAAGGCACCACCTTCACCGTCACCCTGCCTCTGCCGATCGAGGATACCCCGTCCATGCCCTGCGACTATTCGGATTTAAAGGTTCTGCTGGTGGACGATGACGAGACCATGTGTGAGCACATGGCGGAGATGATGGACCATCTGGGGATCTGTGTGGACCATGTGAGTACCGGCGAAGCCGCCCTGGTGAATATCAGGGAGACCCATGAGCTGGGGCACGATTATGACGCGGTCTTTCTGGACTGGAAGCTGCCCCGGATGGACGGGCCGGAGACGGCGCAGAAGATCCGCGGGCTGGTGGGCGTGGAAACGCCTATCCTGATCGTATCGGCCTATGACTGGAGCGATATAGAGACGGAGGCTATGGAAGCAGGGGTCAATGGTTTTCTGTCCAAGCCGCTGTTTGCCTCGACCCTCTGCCGCGCGCTGCGCCAGTATGTTCTCCACGAGAATCCGAACAGAGGAAACACGGTGCAGACCGACGAAGAAGAATTCGCAGGGAAGCATTTTCTGCTGGTGGAGGACAACGAGTTAAACCGGGAGATTGCCATGGAACAGCTAAACTCTGCCGGAGCAGTCGTCGAGTGCGCCCCGGACGGCGCGGAGGGAATCAAAAAGTTTGAGCAGTCCCCGCTTCAATATTATGATCTCATCCTTATGGATATCCAGATGCCGGTCATGAATGGCTATGAGGCCACGGAGAAGATCAGGCACATGAACCGGGATGATGCGAAAGAGGTACCGATTCTCGCCATGACGGCGGACGCCTTTGCCGAAGATATCGTGAAGGCAAAGAACGCAGGCATGAACGGGCATCTGGCAAAGCCGCTGAACATCGGTGTGATGAAGAAAGAAATCCACACTGCACTGAAATCAAGAAAGATCCATATGATAAGATAGACAGGATATGAGGTACCAAATATGGAACATGAACATCAAAGCGAGAACCCCGTACAGGGGAGCGCTGAGTGGGAGCCGCTGCTTCGCCAGGCAGAGAAGATCATCGGCTGCCTGCCTGTGGGAGTGGGAATATATGAGCTGAGAGAAGGAGAACTGTATCCGGTGTTTGTCAGTGATCAGGTCTGCCGGCTTTTTGGCGTTGAGCCGGAAGCTTATGCTGATTATATCAGGAGCGGCAGGCCCATCCTCACCATGGAGTGCCTGAGGAAGGCTTGTGATGAGTATATGGCGGCCCAGGTAAAACCGGATATCGTGAAGCTGGAACTTGAGACAAAGCGGGAGGACGGCACCTCCCTGTGGCTCAGGATACGGGTGCGCAGGATAGAGGGGACCAATCCGCCCCTGTTCTGTGCGGCCATCTCCGATGTGACGGAAGAAAAATATATACAGCGCCAGGAACAGTGGCAGAATGAGCGCTACCGCATACTGAACGAACTGACCCACGCCATCAGTTACGACTACGACTCCAAATCCGACACCATGCGCTACTACATCGACGCGGACCAAAACGGCGTGGAAGAACGGGTCCTGCCCCGCTATCTGGAGGAAGTGCTAAACACCGAAAAGAGTGTGATCCATCCGGACAGCATTGCCTACGGCGAATCCTTCCGCCTGGCCAAAGAGGGCCATGTGAGGGGGTGCACCGAATATCAGGCGGATTATTATAACACGGGATACCGCTGGTACAGAACCGAGTGGTACCGGGTGACGCCAAAACATCAGGGCCCCTGGCATCTGGTGGGCCTGGTGGAGGATATTGAAAATGAACGCTCTCTGCGCCAGAAGGCGGAGTACGACGGCGTCACGGGTCTCGTCAACCGAGCTACCGCCGAGGAACTGATTCAGCAGGCGCTGGAGGATTCCGATCTGCGGAGTCAGTATGTGTGTGCGGTGATGGATATCGACAATTTTAAGGGAGTGAACGACTGCTATGGTCACCTTCAGGGGGATGAGCTTCTGCGGGAATTTGGCAGTCTGCTGAGAGATTACAGCCGGTCAAGCGATATCGTCGGCAGGATCGGAGGGGATGAGTTTGTGATCCTGTACAAGGATATCACTCTGGACTCGGCCATCCGCAAACTTACCAGGCTGGAGGAGCATGTCAGAAATCTGTCGCCGTTTCATTTTTCCGTCAGTATCGGAGTTGCAGCGGTCGGCGCGGAGGACAAAACCTACCAGGATATCGTGGGCAAGGCGGACCAGGCTCTCTACCAGGCCAAGAGAAACGGCAAGGGCCATATCGAGGTCTAC
>Ga0192243_10633_pt1 | contig 12237 bp, 13 predicted proteins | sample Koala_Koa27_K3_FD_131233 | JGI IMG/M metagenome (GOLD analysis project Ga0192243, IMG submission 131233) | Enriched cells from koala feces incubated with labeled cellulose particles, San Francisco Zoo, California, United States - Koala_Koa2-7_K3 ... | reverse complement strand
CTGCCCACCATCACCTACGGCTTTGCCATCATCTATTCCTTTGGAAAGCAGGGGCTTTTAACCAGGCTTTTGGGCCGGCAGTTTTTTGAGATATACGGGTTTTACGGACTGCTGATCGGCTACGTGATCTATACCCTGCCGGTGGCCTTCCTTCTGATCAACAACACGTTCCGCTATATAGACAAAAAATTTATCGTGGTGTCCCGGGTCATGGGGGACCGGCCTTTAAAAACCTTCTGGATGACCATCGTCCGCCCTCTTTTGGGAACGCTGGCGGCCGCGTTTGTCCAGGCATTTTTCCTCAGCTTCACCGACTATGGGATTCCGGCGGCCGTGGGAGGGGAGTTTCATGTGGCGGCGACCACCCTCTACAATGAGATGCTGGGCTCCATCCCCAACTTTCCCGGGGGAGCGGTGGTGGCCGTTACCATGCTGGCGCCGTCGGCGGTCAGTATCCTGATCCTGGGATATCTGGACCGTTACAACATCCGTTACAGCAAGATCTCGGAGATCGAGATCAACAGGAACCGGCTGAGGGACTGGAGCTTTGGCCTGGCATCGGTCTTGGTATGTATCGGAACCCTGTCCATCTTTGCGGTGATCTTTATCATCCCCTTTGTGGCGGAATGGCCCTACAACCTGGCATTTAGCGTGTCCAAATTTTTTGAGACCATAGACCATGCCAATCTGGGGATGGTGTACCGCAACTCCCTCCTGGTGGCGGTCCTCACCTCCTGTCTGGGAACGGCCCTCTCCTACGGGGCGGCGCTGGTAACGGGGCGGAGCAACCTTGCCGGGAGAGCCAAATCCCTGGTGGACGGAATCGCCCTGGTCACCAACACGATTCCGGGCATGGTGCTGGGCATCGCGTTTCTGTTTGCCTTCACGGGGTCACCGCTGCACAACACATTTTTTATCCTGATCATCTGTAACGTGGTCCATTTTTTTCTCCACCCCCTATCTGATGATGAAGGGATCGCTGGAGAAGATGAACAGCTCCTGGGAGACCACGGCCATGCTCATGGGGGACAACTGGTTCAAGACCATCGTCCGGGTGGTGACGCCCAACGCGGGTCCCACCATCGTGGAGGTGTTCAGCTATTATTTTATCAATTCCATGGTAACCATCAGCGCGGTAATCTTTATCGCCGGGGCCAGAACCATGGTGATCACCACGAAGATCAAGGAATTGCAGCATTTTGCAAAATTTGATGAGATATTTGTGCTGTCACTGCTGATTCTGGCGACCAACCTGGCGGTAAAGGCCATCCTTTGGCTGATGACATATAAATCAAAAAAAAGAAAAGTAGAAGAGGAGATCTGATATGAAAAAGATATGGAGACAGGCGGGGGCAGCCCTGCTGATCGCAGCCATGTGCGCAGGAACTGCGGGCTGTGCAAAGAAGGAGGAACAGGTGGTGATCTATTCCAATGCCGACGACGAGGCGGTGGAGGCCATGAAAAGCGCTCTCGACGGAAATGGTTTTCAGGGCAAATATCTCTTCCAGACCTTCGGAACCTCGGAGCTGGGCGGAAAGATCCTGGCGGAGGGGACGAACCTGGAGGCGGACATGATCACCATGAGCTCCTATTATATCGACAGCGCCCAGGCTCAGAATCAGATGTTTCAGGATCTGACCTTTGACCAAAAGACACTGAAAGCTTACCCGGCCTACTACACCCCCATCACTGCTCAGGAGGGAGCGATCATCGTAAACACCGGGCTGATGGAGTCCGAACAGCTGCCCATGCCGGTATCCATAAAGGATTTAGCCGATCCTGTTTATGAGGGACAGATCTCAGTCACCGATATCTCCAGCTCCTCCACCGCATGGCTGCTGATCCAGGCGATTATCAGCGCTTACGGGGAGGACGAGGGCGGTCAGGTTCTCTCCGGGATCTTTAAGAACGCGGGTCCTCACATCGAGAGCTCCGGCTCCGGACCCATCAAGAAGGTGCGGGCCGGCGAGGTGGCGATCGGATTTGGACTCCGCCATCAGGCCGTTGCGGACAAGGCGGCGGGACTGCCCATCGACTTTGTGGACCCGGAGGAGGGGAACTTCTCTCTGACCGAGTCGGTGGCCGTCCTGGATAAGGGCGATAAGACCAACCCGCTGGCTATGGAGATGGCTCAGTGTATCATCGAAAAGGGCAGAAGCCAGCTGTTAAAAACCTATCCCCTTCCGGTTTACGAGGGCGAGACGGCCGACGGGACCGCCATGTCCCTCTATCCTAAGGAATTCCCGGAGCCGCTGACCGTCGATCTGTTAAAACAGCACACGGATTTTTCCAACAGCTGCAGATAAGAAAAGGAGAACAATCATGAACCGATACAAATTACTTACCCCCGGCCCTCTGACCACCACGGACACGGTCAAGGCGGAGATGATGGTGGATCACTGTACCTGGGATGACGAGTACAAGGCCATCACCCAGAAGATCAGAAAGGGCCTGTTGGAGCTGGCCCATGTGGATGAGAAGGAATACACGGTAGTATTGATGCAGGGAAGCGGGTCCTTCGGCGTGGAGTCGGTGATCTCCAGCGTCATAGGCCCCGACGACAAGCTTTTGATCGCTGCAAACGGCGCTTACGGCGAGCGGATCGTGGATATGGCCCGCGCCCACAGAATCAATCATCAGGTGTACTCCGTACCCTACAACGAGATCCCCCCCCGGGCGGAGATGATTGCAGACTATCTAGAGCATGATCCGGCCATCACCCATGTAGCCATCGTCCACAGCGAGACGACCTCCGGGATACTCAACGACATCGAGTCCGTGGGACAGATCTGCCGCCAATACGGCAGGACTTATATTGTGGACGGCATGAGCAGCTTCGGCGGCGTGGAGATCCCGGTTAAGGACTGGGGAATCGACTTTATCATCAGCAGCGCCAACAAGTGCATCCAGGGCGTTCCGGGTTTCAGCTTCATCATCGCCAACCGGGAAAAGCTGGAAGTCTGCAAGGGATATGCCAGAACGCTGTCCCTTGATCTTTACGATCAGTGGAAGGGCATGGAGAAGGATGGAAAATGGAGATTCACCTCCCCCACCCACGTGGTTCTGGCCTTCGCCAAAGCCATGGAGGAGCTGGAGACCGAGGGCGGAATTGTGGCCCGCTACGCCAGATATCTTCATAACAACCGGCTTTTGATCAGCCGGATGAGAGAGCTTGGGTTTGGAACCTACATCGATGAGAGATATCAGTCTCCTATCATCACCACCTTCCTCTACCCGGAAAAGGAATTTTCCTTCCAGAAGATGTACCGCTTTGTCAAGGAGCGGGGCTATGCCATCTATCCGGGAAAGCTGACGGAGCTGGATACGTTTCGGATCGGCAATATCGGTGAGATCTACGAGGAAGACATCGAGAAGCTCTATGAGATATTCAAAACATTTTTGGAGGAGGCTGCATATGAAGGGACAGATTGAGGCAGTGATATTGGACTGGGCGGGAACCACCGTGGATTACGGCTGCTTTGCCCCGGTACAGGCGTTTGTGGAGGTATTCCGTGAATTCCACTTGGAACCCACCATGGAGGAGATCAGAAAGCCTATGGGGATGCTCAAATGGGATCACATTCACGCCGTGCTCTCCATGCCGCGGATCGCGGACCAGTTCCGGGCATATTATGGGCGGGATTTTGAAAAAGAGGACGCGGACAGGATGTACAGCCATTCTGAAACCGGCTTAATGGGGATCCTGCACAACTTCGCTGAGTTAAAGCCCCATGTGCTGGAGACCGTTTGGGAACTTCGAAACAAGAGGATTAAGATCGGCTCCACCACCGGCTATACCAACTCCATGATGGAGGTGATCGTAAAGCGGGCAAAGGAACAGGGCTACGAGCCGGATGTGTGGTACAGCCCTGACTCCACCGACGGCATGGGCCGCCCTTATCCCTACATGATCTTCCGAAACATGATGGATCTAAAAGTATCCGATATCAGCCGCGTGATCAAGATCGGCGACACGGTCTCCGATATCCTGGAGGGAAAACAGGCCGGAGTGACCGCCGTCGGAATCATCGAGGGAAGCTCGGAGATGGGCCTGACGGAGGAGGAGTACGAGAGCCTGTCCCATAAGGAGAAGGAGGAGCGCATAAGGACCGTGACCTCCAGATACCAGGAGGCGGGAGCCGATCATGTGGTGATGGATATCAGGGGGATCCTGGGATTGGTTTAAGAAGATAAAATCAGGACAGAACAAAACCTCATCAAAATTTTTGTATAGAAATGTAAAATGCACTTGACATTATATGTAAAGCGTACTATACTAAAAATGTAAAGGGAACTATACAAAAAAGGTGGTGCTTATGAAAACCAGAATACAGGAGCTTCGCAAGAAGCGGAAGGTGACTCAGGAGGAGCTGGCGGAGGCCGTAGGGGTGACCAGACAGACGGTGATCTCCTTAGAGAACGGCCGGTATAACGCGTCCCTTCAGTTGGCACATAGGATTGCAAAGTTTTTTGAGATGCAGATCGAGGATGTATTTTTATTTGATGAGGAGGAGTGACTATGTGGCTGAACAAATTGTTTATAGACGAACCTGTTAATTTCGAGAAGAGATGCAGAAGCCGTGTGATCGTCTCGGCGGTGATTATGGCGGTCGGCGCGGTGACCTGGGGCATGTCCCTCTGCTACGGAATCCGTGTCCCGGAGGGCTCTACGGCCTTTGCCCGGGATTTCTACACGGTCATGGGACCTGCGCTAATAGCGGCCGGGTTGGTGTCCCTGATCAGAAACCGCCGGTATCTGGGGGATGAGAAGCGAAAGAGGGAGAGGGAGCTGGTGGAGAGCGACGAGCGCAACCGCCTGCTGGGCCTCCGCTGCTGGTCCTACGCCGGCTACACCATGTTCCTGCTCCTGTATGTTGGTATACTGGTATCCGGTTTCTTCAGCGAGCTGGTCATGAGAACGCTGATGGTGGTGATGGGCGTGTTCAGCTTCGTGTTGCTGATCTTCCGCATGTATCTCCGGCGCATCATGTGACAACAGACAATCTCTGCAAAGGCGGCGCAGTCTAAACCTGCGCCGCCTTCGTATTTTCCTTGCAGAAATCGATAAACATATCCAATGCCTTGGAGGTCTGGCCCGGGTTGTAGGCAAAGCCGATGGTTCTCTTGCCAAGCGGGGCGGCCAGGCTGATCTCCGTCAGATTTCCGGCCGCCAGGTCATCCTTCACAAATTCTTTGATCACACATCCGATCCCCAGTCCGATCCGAGCGAACTCGATAAGCAGATCCAGCGTCGTCACCTCCAGAAGGTTGTTGCAGACGATGTGGTTGGCGGCCATGTACTCGTCGATGTAGTGGCGGGTCACGTTGTTTCTGTCGAGAAGCATTAAGTTCCCCATCTGGAATAAGTCCGCCTGGTCCCCCTCCCGGAGCCTTAGATTCTCCAGATAGCTGGGGGTGGCCACGAAGATATCCTCGATCTCCATCACGGAGAGAAACACCAGGTTCTTCTGTAGCTTGGGCTCCGCCACCAGACCGATATCGATATGCTGCTGTTCCAGCATGGACAGGGTGTGGGTGGAGGACTGGCTCTCGATGGTCACCTTGACGTGGGGATACTGCTCGATAAAGCCCTTTAAGTAGGGCAGCAGGATGTACTTGCACAGGGAGTTGCTGACCCCGATGCGGATGTGGCCGATGTTGAACTCCTTGATCCGTTTCAGCTCCTGTCCCCCCCCCGGTTTAACGCCTCAAAGGCTGTGCCCACGTGGTCGAACAGGGTCTGGCCCTCGGCGGTCAGCTGGACTCCCCGGGAATTCCGGCTGAACAGGGAGACGCCTAAGCTGTCCTCCAGCTTGCTGATGGACTTACTGATGGCCGGCTGGCTGATATAGAGCTCCTTGGCCGCCTTGGAGATGTTCCCCGCCTTGGCCACCTCATAGAAAATTTTGTACTGGGATAAGTTCTGATCCATAGGTCTCCTTTATATAACTATTCATTATAGTAAATATTCGTATTATGTATTTCTATTATATCAAAACCTATGTTAGAATGTAAAGCAGGAAATAATTTCAACGAGGAGGAAGCATTTATGGGAATGACAATGACCCAGAAGATTTTGGCTGCTCACGCCGGCCTTGCGGAGGTAAAACCGGGCCAGCTGATTGAGGCGGAGCTGGACATGGTGCTCGGCAACGACATCACGTCTCCGGTTGCGATCAACGAGATGAAAAAGATGAACAAACAGACGGTTTTTGACAAGGATAAGATCGCCCTTGTCATGGACCACTTTATCCCCAATAAAGACATCAAGTCCGCGGAAAACTGCAAGTGCTGCCGCGAATTTGCCTGCAAGCACGAGATCACCAACTACTTTGACGTGGGTGAGATGGGCATCGAGCACGCGCTTCTCCCCGAAAAAGGACTGGTAGTGGCGGGCGACACCGTGATCGGAGCCGATTCCCACACCTGTACCTACGGCGCTTTAGGCGCATTCTCCACCGGCGGCGGAAGCACCGATATGGCGGCGGCCATGGTGACCGGCAAGCTGTGGTTTAAGGTACCCTCCGCGCTGAAGTTTGAGCTGGTGGGCAAGCCCTCCAAGTGGGTCAGCGGAAAAGACGTGATCTTACATATCATCGGCATGATCGGCGTGGACGGCGCCCTCTATAAATCCATGGAATTTACCGGGGAGGGCATCAAGAATCTCTCCATGGACGACCGCTTCACCATCTGCAACATGGCCATCGAGGCCGGCGGCAAGAACGGTATCTTCCCGGTGGATGATCAGACCGTGGCTTACTTAAAAGAACATTCCAAGCGGGATTACAAGGTCTATGAGGCGGACCCGGATGCGGAGTGCGAGGCCGTATACACCATCGATTTGTCCACCTTAAAACCTACCGTGTCCTTCCCCCACTTACCGGAGAACACGAAGGAGATCGGCACCTTTGACGAGGTGAAGATCGACCAGTCCGTGATCGGCTCCTGCACCAACGGCCGGATCGAGAACATGAGAATCGCCGCTTCTGTCTTAAAGGGCAGAAAGGTTGCCAAAAATGTGCGCTGCATCGTGATCCCGGCGACTCAGGCCATCTACCTTCAGGCCATGAGAGAGGGCCTCTTAGAGATCTTCATCGAGGCCGGAGCTGTCGTCAGCACCCCCACCTGTGGTCCCTGTCTCGGCGGCTATATGGGAATTTTGGCGGCCGGCGAGAGATGTATCTCCACCACCAACAGAAACTTCATCGGACGTATGGGTCATGTGGATTCCGAGATTTACTTAGCCAGCCCGGCGGTTGCCGCCGCCAGCGCTGTGACCGGAAAGATCTCATGCCCGTGTGAACTTGGATTATAGGAGGAGAACAGATGAAAGCTCAGGGAAAAGTATTCAAATATGGAGACAATATCGACACGGATATCATCATTCCGGCCAGATATTTAAACGTAACGGACGGTGTGGAATTAGCCAAACACTGTATGGAGCCCATCGATCCGGACTTTTATAACAATGTAAAGCAGGGGGACATCATCGTGGGCCAAAAGAACTTCGGCTGCGGTTCCTCCAGGGAACACGCCCCGCTGTGTATCAAATGCGCCGGCGTCAGCTGCGTCATAGCGGAGACATTTGCCCGCATCTTCTACCGCAACTCCATCAACATCGGCATGCCGATCATCGAGTGCAAGGAGGCGTCGGAGCGGATCGAGGCAGGGGACGAGGTGGAGATCGACTTTGACAGCGGTCTGATCACCAACAAGACCAAGGGCGAGAGCTATCAGGGCCAGTCCTTCCCGCCGTTTATGCAGAAGATCATCTCAGCAGGCGGCCTGATCAACTATATCAACGAGACAGAAAACGCTTAATATGTGGAAAACAACGGGTTGAATCCCGCGCGGAGCATAACGTCCGCCGCCGGATTCGGCCCGTTCGCGGGTTTTAGAGAGAGGAGTATATATGATGGAGATACGATATGCCAAGAGGACGGACTGCGCTTTGATACTCAGTCTGATCAAGGAGCTGGCAGCCTACGAGAAACTGGAGTCCGAGGTGGTGGCGACGGAGGCGATACTGGAGGAGTGGATGTTCGAGAAGCAGAAGGCGGAGGCGCTGATCGGGGAGGAGGACGGCAGACCCGTAGGCTTTGCGCTGTTCTTTCACAACTTCTCCACCTTCCTGGGAAGGGCGGGTCTGTATCTGGAGGACCTCTACATCCGGCCGGAATACAGAAAGAAAGGGTACGGCAAAGCCTTCCTGCACAAGCTGGCTGCCGTCGCCGTGGAGCGGGGCTGCGGGCGGCTGGAGTGGGCCTGTTTAGACTGGAATCAGCCCAGCATCGACTTCTACCTGTCCCTGGGGGCAAAGCCCATGGACGAGTGGACGGTCTACCGGGTGACCGGGGAACGGCTGGAGCAGATGGCAGAGGGAGAATAAGATGGTAAAGACCAATGTGATGCGGCTTTTGAGCGCCGCTAAAATTCCGTTTCAAATCGTGGAGTACGAGGTGGATGAGCAGGACCTCTCCGGCTCCCACGTGGCGGACCAGATCGGCCAGGACCACGATGCCGTGTTTAAGACCCTGGTGCTGAAGGGGGAAAAGACCGGATATCTGGTCTGCTGTATCCCTGTGGATCTGGAGCTGGATTTGAAGAAGGTGGCTAAGGCCGCCGGGGATAAGCGGGTGGAGATGATCCCCGTAAAGGAGCTCCAGCCGCTGACCGGATACGTGCGGGGCGGCTGTTCTCCGGTGGGGATGAAAAAGAAGTTCCCTATATATATAGAAGAAACAGCCGTTTTATTTGATGAGATCGCCGTCAGCGCCGGAGTCCGCGACGCCCAGGTTGTCGTAAATCCTCAGATGCTGGCGGATTATACGGGAGCGGTATTTGCCTCATTGACGTAATTAGTTAACATAAAAACAAAAGAGCAAAAAAAAGAAAAATTTCAGTATTAAATAGTTAACAAAAATGTAACAAAATTGTAAAATATACATATAGTATCTACACAAACTCATGGCTATCAGTTGAACTTTGTAGTGCAATGTGTACATGGCGACAAACCCGGGAATCTTTCTCAAAATGTAAAATGTAACAAAACTGTAAAAACCTTATTGACATTTTTGACATCGCGATCATATAATGACGGACGTCACCTTTCAGGACAATCCGCGGACATTTGAGCGGATGTCGAAAAAAAGTTAAGAAAAGAGGAGTATGTATGCTTACATTCCACTCGTTTCTTCAGACGGTTTTTCATTTTGTTAAGTCGCTGTCAATCAACATAAGCAAGAAGCTGTACCGCAACGCTGCGGTGCTGATGACAGGAACTGCGGTTGTAGCAGTGATTACATTTACGTCCAGCGGCTTCGGCGGAGCCGGCAAGAATGCGCTGGCGGCTGTGGAGGACTCCCCTGAGATGGAGAGTGTGCTGGCAGACGAATTGGAAGAACCCGAGGAAACAGAAATTTTTACGGAAGCAAAAATACAAGCCGGACTTACTGAATCGAGGAGACAGGGACAATTATTGGTCGGCACCACGCTGACAAAGAATGTACATCGGAAACAACAGATTCAGGCCAGTGCGAAAGCGGAGATAGAAAAAATAAACAGAGAGATCGTTATGGCGGCTCAGGCTGCGGAGGAGGAAGAGAAGAGAAAAGCCTCCCGGGCCATCCCCTTGACCGACGAGGATTATCAGGTGTTTTTAAGAATCGTCGAGGCCGAGGCGGGCATCTGTGACGACAGAGGCAAGATCTTAGTGGCCAATGTCATCATAAACCGTGTAAAGGACAGCGAGTTCCCGGGTAACGTGACGGATGTTGTATATCAGAGATCCCAGTTTTCGCCGGTTATGGATGGCTCATTGAATCGTGTGAAAGTATCAAAGGATACCATAGAGTGTGTGGATCGTGCTCTGGCAGGAGAGGACTATTCCAATGGCGCGCTGTACTTTATGTTCCGCGGCGGATCCCAGAACCGTGCGGTGCGTTGGTTTGACCGTCATTTAACCTTCCTGTTCAGCCACCAAAATCATGAATTTTTTAAATAAGGATTGAGAAATGCCGCCGGTTGGGTGTATAATAATTTTTGAAAATACACGCAAAGGAGAGGTTGTCATGATATTTGATTTGGCAAAAAACCTGGATTTCTACAAGGATCTGGGAATCGAGGGCAGATACGCAAAGGCAGTTGAATTTTTAAAGAATACGGATTTAAAGAGCCTGGCTCCGGGAAAGTATGAGATCGACGGCAAGAATGTATTTGCCAATGTGGTGGAGTACACGACGATCCCGTGGGAGGAGGCAAAATTTGAGGCGCATGAGAACTATACGGATATTCAGTACGTGATCGAGGGATCAGAAATCATGACCTACGCTCCCATAGACGAGCTGACGATCTCCGTACCCTACAATCCTGAGAAGGACGTGATGTTCTTCGACAACTCCAACCCAGGTTTAAAGATCGCGGTGGGAGCAGGACAGTATCTGATCTTCAACCCGTGGGACGGCCACAAACCAAAGGCTGCCAACGGAGAACCGGCGCCGATCAAGAAGATCATCGTTAAGATCAAAGAGAATTAATAAATAGAAAACCCAGAGCATTTGACAGACCCGGAAGATCCGGGTCTGTTTGCATGTTAACCACGCAATATAGTGTATACAGGATTCAATATTCATACTAAATATGTGGTTTTTTTCCATTTGTGTTATTGACTTTTAATTCACAAAGTGAGATAATTAAAAGCAAATTTGGTTTTAATTTAAGGAGGATTCGATATGTCAACAAAAGCGTATTACCCAATTAATGAAATCGGAGCCGGCAAGACTGGTTTCTCCAAAACAAGATCCATCATCGAAGCAGCCTTTTATGGCAATAACGTAATAAAGGTGAACACCTTAAGAGAAGCTTATGAGTTAGCGAAAAATTCTCCAGGTACTGTCGTAACCGATATGCCGGTTTACAGAGGCGACGAGATTGGCCTTGACAAAGATGCAAAGGTTCTGTTATTCAACGACGGCGCGATCACCGGACGTTATGCAACCGCACGCCGTATCACCGGCGAGCCAGGAGTTGACACAGAGGCTCTTGACAAAGTGGCTATGGATGCTGTCTATGAGACACGCTGGAAAAACATGTATCACGCAGAAGTATTCGTAGGACTTGATCCCGAATTTATGGTAAAGGCTCACCTGCTGATTCCGGAAGGTGAAGAGAACATCATGTACAACTGGATGCTGAACTTCCAGTACACATCCGATGAGTACATCAGAATGTATAAGGAATCCAAAGCCGTAGGTGATGGAAAAGAAGCAGATATCTACATCTTCTCCGATCCGCAGTGGAATGGCTCCGACCGTCCCAACGTTTCCTTAGACTGTCTGTCCGATCCTCAGAAGAAAACACTTTGCTATTTCAATACAGAAACCAACTGTGCATGTATCCTTGGTATGAGATACTTCGGTGAGCACAAGAAGGGTACTCTGACCATGGCTTGGGCTATCGCAAACCGCAACGGTTACGCTTCCTGCCACGGCGGACAGAAAGAGTACACACTGGCTGACGGCAGCAAGTATGTTGCTTCCGTATACGGCTTATCAGGCTCCGGAAAGTCCACTCTGACTCATGCAAAGCATGGCGGCAAGTATGGTGTGAAGGTTCTTCACGACGACGCATTCATCATCAACACCGATACCTGTGCATCCATCGCTCTTGAGCCGGCTTACTTTGACAAGACCGCAGATTATCCGACCGGATGTGAGGACAACAAGTTCCTTCTGACCGTTCAGAACTGCTCCGCTACTCAGGATGAGGACGGAAAGATCCAGTTAGTAACCGAAGATATCCGTAACGGCAACGGACGTGCTATCAAGTCCAAATTATGGTCTCCGAACCGTGTGGACAAGATCGACGAGCCGGTTAACGCGATCTTCTGGATCATGAAAGACCCGACCATCCCGCCGGTAGTAAAACTGAAAGGCGCTTCCTTAGCTTCCGTTATGGGCGCTACTCTGGCAACCAAGAGATCCTCCGCAGAGAGACTTGCTCCTGGAGCAGATCCCAACGCGCTGGTTGTAGTACCTTACGCTAACCCATTCAGAACCTATCCTCTGGTTAACGACTATGAGAAGTTCAAAAAGCTGGTTGAAGAGAAGAACGTAGACTGCTACATCGTCAACACCGGCGACTTCATGGGCAAGAAAGTAAAACCTGCTGATACTCTGGGCATCCTGGAAGCCATCGTTGAGGGCAAGGCTGACTTCAAACAGTGGGGACCGTTCTCTG
>Ga0192243_10630_pt1 | contig 12295 bp, 14 predicted proteins | sample Koala_Koa27_K3_FD_131233 | JGI IMG/M metagenome (GOLD analysis project Ga0192243, IMG submission 131233) | Enriched cells from koala feces incubated with labeled cellulose particles, San Francisco Zoo, California, United States - Koala_Koa2-7_K3 ... | reverse complement strand
TTATCTGAAAAAGAAAAAGACAGAAAAGTTTTCTGCCTTGAAAGAGGCAAAGCTAATCCTTGTAGGAGATGGCGCAGGCGGTAAAACTTCCCTGCGTGAACGATTGCTGGATACAAAAGCACCTTTACCTGCTTTGGATAAAAGGACCCGAGGGATAGATGTTTGCGACTGGAATATCAGGAGAGGCTTTGTAGCACATATCTGGGATTTCGGGGGACAAGACGTTTACTATCCGGTGCACCGGTTTTTCCTGACAGAAAACGCTGTGTTTGTCCTTCTTGCCTCCACACGGAATGAAGCACATAATTTTGAATACTGGATACCAACCATTTTCCAGTTCGGCGGTAAAAGTCCCATTATCATTGGGCAAACCAGCCATGAAGGGAATGTCGTAGCATGGAATGACCTCGGAAGATATATCCGGCATGATGATTTTAATATCATCCGGACAGTAGAAGGTAATAACTATTTCGAGTTGAACCTACCCCGGCGTAATGCTGGCCTGAAAGCGATCCGGGAAGAGATCATTCATCAATTAACCCGCCTGCCTCATTGCCGGAAGAACGTACCGGTATCCTGGATAAAGGTACGGGAAGAGCTGAAAGAGTGGGGAGAAGAATATTCCTCTATTTCATTTGATACCTTTGAAAGTTTATGTAACAGGCTGGCTCCCGATTCATTTATTTCATATGTTGACCATCAGGACTGTGCCCGTTTTCTACACCGGATTGGTTCCATCCTTTGGTATTCGGGTAATCCCGTTTTACAGGATTGGGTTATCTTACAACCCAATTGGGCGGTAGAAGCAGTTTATAAAATTATTGACGACCCTATCATACAGGATAACCGCGGACATATCCGGGCGAAAGATTTTACCCGCTTGTGGAAAGGGAAAGCCTATGCAAGGAAACACGACCTGCTTAAACAGATGCTGGTCGTATTCCGGGTAGCATTCCCCAAAAAGCATAAGGAAGAAGAATTTATTATGCCTGCCCGCCTGATATCATGCCCCGGAGAAAAGCGTTGGAAAGAGAACGAATGCCTGTGGATTGAATATGTATATGATTTTATGCCACGCGGATTACTGAACCAGTTAAGTGCAGAGTTAAGCCGTTATATACCGGTAGATTCCGAAGGTGTAGAAGAGGTCTGGAACAATGTGGTCAATTTTTCGCATGCAAACGCCAGTTACCAGATGGAAGAAGACTTTTATAAACGAAAAATCATCCTTCGTGCCAATGGGAAAAATGCCAGAGGGCTTGTGATGGTTATTATGCATACACTTGACCAGATCAATGCATACTATAAGGGTATAACCCCCGAAATTACCGTACCCTGCATCTGTCGTGAATGCCGGAAAAGGGGAGAAGGAACCCGGTTTAAATATTCTAAATTACTGGAGTGGGAAGCCAGCAACAGAAAATATGTCTATTGTAATGAATCGGAAGAACAGATCCTTATCGATAAGCTACTATACGATGCCGGACTGGCAGCACCCGTACATGTTCCGGCTACTATAAAGAACTCAGTACGGGAGGTCCGGATTTTTCTTGCCTCTTCTTCTGAGCTGGAGATCGAACGGAAAGAATTTGAAATTTTTATTAACCGCGAAAATAAAGAGTGGATTAAAAAAGGCATCTTCTTCCGGCTGGAAGTGTGGGAAGATTTTATCGATCACATCTCGTCTACCCGCCTGCAGGATGAATATAATGAGGCCATTAATGACAGCCATATTTTTGTAAGCCTTTTCTGGACGAAGGTTGGCAAATACACAGAAGAAGAATTCAGGAAAGCGTATGGAAATTTCATACGTTATGAAAGTCCATTGGTGTATACTTACTTTAAAACAAGTGCTATCCCCATGAACCAGATCAAACGCGATGACTTTCTTTCCCTGGATAATTTCAAAAAGCAATTGCAGGAGATAGAACATTATCCTACTTACTTTGATACCAGCGAATGCCTACAGTTACACTTCAAACAACAACTGGATAAACTTATCTCTTCCGGGGAATTGTAGTGTTGTAACAACAGCCTCCGGGGATTATTTCCGGAGGCTGTGTATTTTAATAGAAAATCAAATACTCCTGATCTTAACTATCAGGATTTTCATCCCAGAATATTTTCCTCATCGAAGACCGTCCGATCACCTCACTCTACCTGGATGTAAGCTTTAGTTCGTCCAATAAATTATAAAGATGGAATACGGAGTTCAGTAAGACATGGAAGTTCTGCCTCTAACTATGTAGATTCTAATAGAAGCCACAATACATCTAAAAATGAGACACAAAACACCACCCTACTTTTTAAAGTATGGAAAAGATTTATGTTATGTATCTTATCCACGATCCAAACAAACTACATGGTCTTTTTTCTTTACCAAACATGTAGATAATACCTACATTATAAGGTATATTACAAATAATCATGTGGCGGGGCATTTGTTGGAATAAGCTATTGAAAAACTATCCATTAAAAATATACTGTATAAGTAATCTTTATCTTTGTGAGTGAATAACTAAATCTTTTAACTCATTATAAAGAAGCACATATCTGTAAGCTTTCTTTAAAACTATAGCTTTGTCCCTTTTTCTCATAATACTGTTTCTCTACTTTTTCGATCAGGAAGTGGATTCGTTCTACGTCCGGATATTTGCCTGTATGGTCAGTAATAAAGTTTTTTAATGCACTCACTACCTGTATAAATTGTTCCTCAGATTGTATTGCCAGATGAGTGAGGTTATGCTCTATTTTGCTGCCATTCCATTCTCTGGTAGGTTGGATTGTATCATCCAGGCAAAGTTCCAGATAGTTTAATAAATCGGGTAAGAGGGATATGTCGTTGTATTCCAGATAATTTTCCGGTAGGGATAATCCTGTGTCCATCCAATGGAAAGGATCGTGGAGGGCCATCTTCTTGTTTTTCTTTGTGTATTCAACAGAGAGTTGCAGGGCTTTGGGATCTTTAAGCCAAATCAGTAAATTGAGGGCTGAGATATAAATTTTATCTGACTCCGGCTGATCCAGTAATTTGGGAAGGATCGCTTTTGCCTGCTCGTTGTAATTTTGCCGGATAAGTTGTTGGCATAACTCTATAAGGAGTGGTTGGTTAAAGGTTGTACGTATGGCCAGGATAGGATCAACAGGTAATTGGTTTGTGAACCATTCTTTTAATAAGTTTTCTTTACATACAGCGTCAAAATCACTTTGTAATATCTCTACTATAATAGGATAGGCTTCTTTTATTTTTTGCTTCATTCCATAGACTGCCCGGTCTCTGATTATAGTATCTATTTCGTCCGGATAGTTTCGTAAGAGTTTTACTATTTCCGAATGTAACAAATCTTTATTTTGTATGCGGTTGGAAATGAGATCGAAGTCCGCGTAAGGATTATTGATAGCTTCACAGAGCTTTTCATCAGGAACGATAAAGTCGAAACTCTGTAGATAATAAAGTAAAGCAGGAGCTTTCAGATACATATTGATTTGCTTCTTTTCTATCTTATTGATGGTAATATTTAAATGTGTTACATTGATTTGCTTATAAAACCAGTTTGAGATATGCTCGTACTGGTTATCAGTTAAAATAATCTCACCCTCTTTACTGGATTGTAATGCTTTAAATATTTTATTGTGGAGATAGTCTTCTAAATAACCCGAATAATTTTTAAAATATTCTTCTACTTCTGTTTTCGTAAGATTCTCTTGCCCTTCAGGAAGGAGGTCAAATAAAAAACTTAATAAAGTACGGTTAATTTGTTGTGGGTTATTACGATTAGAAACCCGTAATTTCCGGATATTTATAGTTGTTGAACCTATAGTTTGAAATATATTCATACATGCAAGATAGAATTTTTCTTTGTCAAAGAGGATGTTGAATTCTTCCTGTTTTCTGGCTTTTTCCAACTTTTCAATAGGTTCCGGAATTTCATAATTGTATTCTTTTTGGAGGTGTTCGGCCACTTTCTTGGCTATTGATGTATTTTCAGGTAAGTGATTATATAATACATGGTAAAGATTGGGATTATTTACTCTTGGGTATAAGAGAGGTAATTCTTCTTCTTTTATTATTTTGGATAGTATGACCATATCATGCCAGTCGTTTTCTTGCTGTAAAAAGTCCAGAAGTTTGTTTATTGCATCTGTATGGATGTTTTTATTTTCGAAAAAGGAAATAAAGGCTTCGTCTAAATTAAATACGATAGTAAGTGATCTTAATGCCTGCAGAACTAAGTCTAATAGTTGTGGAGTATAGCAATAAGTACTTTGTTTCACAATTCTTTTTAGCTCCTCTTTTTCAGTGTTTGTCCATGTGTAGTATGCTTCTCGATTAATAAATAATTTAAATAGCTTATAAAAAGATTCTGGGTTTTTTAGTTTTGTCAAACTATTAAGAATTTGTGAATGTGTGAATAAGGATGTTGTAGAGTCACTTTTTCCTGTTTTTTTAATCCATTCAATAAAACACTAATATATCTGTCTTGTAACTCATATTTTTCAATTAAACGGAAAAGACTGGAATAAACATGTTTGTCTTCTGTATATTTTACTTTGTTAACTATCTTATCCAGTAAATCTATATAAGTGAATGGGAAATGGTCAACCAAAAAACGAAGCAGGTGGTGATCAGTCTGCTGAAGAATCAGTTCTGTATATCTTTCTGCCATTTGCCGTCTTTCCGGTTCCGGGATTTTCTCCAGGTTAAAATGGAAAAATAGTTCTGCTGCATTGGCTCTGTTCCGCCAATGGTTTTGCGGATCTGCTATTTCGTCAAAAACATATCGTATATTACCGGCTGTTTCTCCAAATGCTGCCAGTTGTTGCATATCGCCATACCGGTCTATCCAGATCGTCGTTTGTTTAGACCATTGAAATATTCTTTTAAATATTTCATTATGTAGAGTGGGGGGAACCTGGGTAACTTCCACTTTTAAAAGTAACATCGGGTCATTTTCTACCAACCATTGTAATAGATCGTCTGATAATTGCTGTTCATCCGGTTGCTGTTTATCGAGTATTCCGAGCAGGTATGCAATAATATCTTTCCACCTGGTCTTCACTTTGCCTGCAAATGTAGTATAAGTCAGGATTTGTTGTACCGGTAATTTTTTCAGGACAGTTGCAGCCAGATGTTCAAGAAAAATGTTATGTTCGAATTCCCAGTATTGTGTTTGATTAGTATGTCCACCTTTCCGGATAGGTAATGTATGGATCGCTAATTCAAAGTGTTCGTTGGTTAAATCGGCCAACTGATCTTCTGTTATACTACGAACTTCCATAAGTGCCAGCGTAAAAGCAATTTTCTCACCCAGCTTATTAATTTTCCGTTTGATGTCTGCCCGGTTAGGGAGCAGATCCGGACGGTGCTCGTTGTCTTTATTTTTACGGCAATCCAGCAGATGGAGTATAAGTTGTTCTTTGCTGGTCTGCAGACTATTACTGTTGTCGATATAACTTTGTATGAGACTTTCCAGATAAAAGGGATTGAATACCAGGTTCCTGAAATTGTTTTGGTAGACTTCTGTAAGGAAATGTCCGGGATTAACCGCAGGGCTGTTAAGTTCTATTTTTATTACTGCTCATTTTTATGAGTTTAATAAGTTCTTTTAGATTATTAGCGAATCTTTGTGTAGCATAGCGGATGGAATCAAACCCATCCGCTCGATATAGATTAATAGTAATCTTTCTCAGTAAAAAGATATTTTCTGCAGCCATACCGCCCACTGTTTTAGATTTATCCTCTCTCATGGATACATCTTTAACCCAGTGTAACCTGTTTTCAATACTCCAATGTTGCTGTATATAATCGTGAAATAACTCTGCTGTATCATCTTCAAGACTGCTTATATAATAGGCTGTATTAGTATGAAGATGTCCCTGATTAAGACGAATCCTTTCCACTTTAATAATACGGTTGAGATCGACCCATTCTGAAGATATCTCCTGCACAGTATTGTAAAGAGAAACTTTTCTTATTTCTTCCCTGGCACGCGTTAACCTGTGAGATTGGAAAAAATCCAGCGGTTTGTCTATCTGTGATATATTCTCTTTTATTTGTTTGTATAGCTTCTTCTGATTTGCTTTGACCCGAATCAGATAGTCACAAGAAGACTCCCGGATTATTTGTGTCGTTTTTTTTGGCAGTGCAGAGCATCTAATGAGTAAAGTACACCTTTTAGGCCTAAAAGTGTAATTAACTCCTGTACAGCCGGAATTTCACTTCTCTTGTGATTTTCTATTGGGGTACATCCTAAGAGTACACCACGCTTTGAGGCAAAGGCAGAGACAAGAGATACAAATTGTTGATAGCTTGTATTACGCTCTTTTACACTAGCAGTAATTGCTTTACCATCTATACTAATAACCTCTTTCTTTTTTACCTCTTCTTTTTGTTCCTGGGTTTGCTCACTTTCTATCCCTACATAGTTTCCAGCCCATATATTGAAAGCCAAATTAAAACTCTCAAAATCTACTAGTTGAAGTATACTACGAAGGGTTATAAAACTGGGAACACCATGACGAAGACCGAAATAGCGAATGAAAAATAAAAAATGAGTCTGAACAAAACGTCCTATTTCACGGTAACCATAGTTGCCACTCATTACTGCTAAAATACACATCAAAAGAAGATGGTCTATCCTAAAACGACGTCCAGCCTGACGGCGAGGATCTTTTACTAATGATAATAATGCTATTAAATCCATTTATTCTTCAAAAAAAGACGCTAAGATAATCATTTCAAAGAACTCTAAAAATAGAACTTAACAGCTCTGCGGGATTAACCGGGGTATTACTGTTCGTATAGACTTTTGAGATATATGTCTCTATATCTTCTTCTGTGATAGCAATTAACCGAACCGGACTAAAGTCTGCCAATTGGTCGAAATAAGCATTGCTACGGCAGGTAAGTAATATGTGGCTATCCTGATAGATCCGCGAAAAATCATTTAGCTGCTTAACTGCATTACCGGTATCGCCTATTTCGTCAAGACCATCTAAAAAGAAACATATATGTTTGTAGTCTGTAGCCGGGAGTTTTAATAAGCCGGGATGTCTTTCGCCAATATAATTTTTCAGTACATCTTCCCGTTTACAATCCCGCAAGCTAACGTATAATGGATACAAAGTTGTAGTAGAGGCTGTTTCCTGTGCAGAATGCTTTAGAAAGGTTGTTTTACCATATCCTCCATCTGCCAGGATCAATAACCGCAATGGAGAATCAACTTGCTTTAATTGACTAATTTTTTCTTTTACTTCTTCAAACGAAGAGAGTGGGGTATCTGTATTGTTTTGTAAAGCGAGTCGTGAAGTGCCCCAAAAAGTTGGACAGATTATTTAGTATATAAGTTTTCAAAATGGGTCCTGTATTGTACAGGACTCATTCCCATTAACGAAAGTTTGATTCTTTTGTTATTGTAATGGTGGATATATTTTCTATTTCCTGTTTTAAATGTTCGACTGAATTAAACTGCTGTAAATGGAAAAGTTCACTCTTTAAAATACCAAAGAAGTTTTCAATGACAGCATTATCCAGCGGATTCGCTTTTGTGGACATACTCTGTAGAATACCTTTTTCTTTTAACCGGAGCCTATACTGCTGCATCTGGTAATGCCATCCCTGGTCGGAATGAAGGATAAGTGGCTGGTCAGTAGGAGATAGTTTTTCAAAGGCTTTCTCTAACATCTCAAGAACACTTTTAAAGGTGGGACGCTCAGAGAGAGGGTATAACTAATCTTCCGGTTATACAGATCTATGATGGGAGAGAGATAAAGTTTACTGCTTTTAATACTAAACCCGGTGATATCCGTAGCCCATTTTTGATTAGGGCTTTGAGCCTGGAAGTTCCTCCCTAACACATTGGGGGTCACCTGAGCACACGCTGCTTTGTAGGATTTGTATTTGTGTCTTCTGATGTGGGAGGCTATCCCCAGACAGCGCATAAGCCAAAGGACGGTTTTATGGTTCAGGGCGTAGCCTTTGCGGCAGAGCTCCACTCTAATCCTACGATAGCCATAACAACCCCTGTGTCTGGCATAGATCTTCTGGATCAACTTTTTATGCGTAGCATATTTATCTTCTTTCTCTCTTTTAGAGAGATGGTAATAAAAAGTACTGCGCGAAAGAGAGGATACAGTAAGTAAATCCGATAATTTATAAGAGCGCCTTAGTGCCTGGACCACACTCATTTTCTCCCTTTCTCTAGGGTGATCCTTTCCTGGACTAAGGCATCTAACTTTTTTTAATAGGCATTCTCACAGCGCATCAACTCTAACTCCCGTAAAAGCTCCTGGCGGCTTTTTAAGGAATCGTCCTTTTCTTTATCCACAGCGATAGAAGTTGCTTTTTTCTTTCTTTTTTCCATCAAAAATGCTTTTTCGGGATCCTTTTTATACCGGTACAACCAACCACAAAGTGTACTTTGACTAAATATACGATACTTTAAGCTGGCATCCAGCAAAGATAATCCATTGCTTTAGATATCCTTTACAACCTGCAGTTTAAATAAGGAGTTGTAATGGGCCCTAACGCAAGGAGGTAATGCTTTTTCCCCATACAATCTGTGGTGGGCCACCCGCCAGCGAACCTCTCTATGGTCGGCACCGATAAGCCCACCGGCCTGACGAAAGGATAAATTATCCTCTATAACCGAGCGAACCGCTAAAAGACGTTCCTTCAAACAATACTTCCTTTTCTGTGACATCTCAAATTGAAGTTTGTGTCCAAATTTTTGGGCCCACTTCACTAATTACAGATTCCTTTCAACAATCCTTACGTATCTATAAAAATCGTCCCAATATAGGGTAAGTTATTAAATAAACATGCGGACTTTGGGTACACTTGCTCCCAAACTTTTTAGTTGTTGAAATGGTAGAGGAAGACGATTGTGGCATCAAAGGCACTTTTCGGGCAATCTTTTATTTCCATAGTCGCTTTTAATTCTGCTTTTGCAATTCCCCGCAGGTTTGTCAGGGCGAGTAGTTTTACTCTTACCCGTAATTCACTGCCCACAGTGACTGGTTGATTGAATTTAAGTTTTTCAATTCCATAATTGATCAGTGATTTAACGTTTCGTACATCTGCGATCTGTGCCCACATATGCGGTAGTACGGATAAGGTGAGATAGCCATGTGCAATGGTGGTTCCGAACTGGCTTTCTGTCCTGGCACGTTCTTCATCTACATGGATCCATTGATGATCTAATGTGGCATCTGCAAAAAGATTGATCTGTTCCTGAGTAATTTTCAGGTATTCGGAAACCCCTAATTCCTTTCCGATATATTGTTCAAATTCTTCGTAATTATTGATCACTACCATAGTCAGTCTGTTTTAATCGGTAAAAGTTTTATATCTGTTTTACAGGACAAATATAGTCCTTTTTGTCCATAGCGCAATCAAAAAAGGAAACCCTTTTTACTCCAGCCTGTTAGCACACAGACCACACACTTTTTATTTATTTTTCAACTAAGATAGGGGTGTGATCTGTGTGTGTTTTATTTTCCGGCTTTGTGATGGAGAATTACTTTTTTCCGGAATGATGTTGGTTCGGGTGTATATAGTCGGTTGCCCGTTCCTTTACCTGGATCTCTCCTAACAGGTTTTTATTTTTGGCGTATTGTTCACGTGCCTGTGCCTGTTTGTTCTCTATATCTTTCATAATCTGTCTTCTTGTTGCCATAATCTATCATTTTTTGTTTTTAAAGGACAGTTGTGTCTGGTGGAATGTTGCGGTTTTTAAAGAAGTTTGCAGGTATGATCGGGGAATTACAGGATTCTTAACTCAAATCAACAGAATTCTCCGGTAGGGATAAGTCGGATAAACAGGGAGGGGGGACTCTTTTCCGGAGGGTGAGGTTTTGTGATGCGGTTTCGTTTGATTATATTTGGCCCTACAAATACTACTTAAATATGCCGCAAACATACTCCAAACGTTCTTTTCTTAAAACCTCTCTGGCCGGTACGCTGGGGTTAGGTATTTTTTCAGGGAATACATTTGCCGGAAAGGCTAACAAGTTCTGCCGGCCGGAAGTACCTGCCGGATCTATTTTCCTTTTCCAGGGGGATTCCATCACAGATGCGAACCGGGTAAGAACAGACATCCCCAATGTTATGGGGCAGGGATATGCCCATGCGGTTGCCAGCCGGATAGGAGCGGACTTTCCGGAAGCCGGTTTTACTTTCTATAACCGGGGAATTAGTGGAGATAAGGTCTATAATCTTGAAAATCGCTGGCAGGAGGAGGCATTGGCGCTGAATCCGGATGTCCTGAGCGTTTTAGCAGGTATCAATGATGTCGGGGATATGATCAATGATCCGGACTACCCGGCTATCCAACCCGGTTTTGAAGCATCCTACCGGAATATCCTGCAATCCAGCCGGAAAAAGAATCCTTCTTTATTGATCCTTTTAGGATTACCCTTTATTTATCCGACTGGTAAGAGAGCGGAAAAGAAAGAATTATGGGAGAGTTATACGGAAGAAAAACAGGCTTTTATCCGGACACTCGCTCATGAATTTGACGCTCTGCTGATTGATTATCCGGCTTTGTTTCAGCAGGCCTCCAAAAGAAAGCCTATCGAATATTGGATAGGAGATGGTGTGCATCCCACCCTTTTCGGTCATGAACTGATGGCTCGTGAATGGTTAAAGGTAGCGGCAACCCGGTTGGAATTCTTACGTATATATCTGTAAAGTCTGATCTCTTTTTTATTCTTTCCCGAACTTCCGCTGTTGAATGTTTGTTAAGGGGTTAATATGGATTCATAACAGGGAATATGGCAGATGTTTATTTTATATCCGATACCTATTTTTTTCATAAAAGAATGATGGAGGAGTATCCGGTCCGGCCTTTCTACGGTCCGGCAGACCCGGATGTCTACGATGATTGGCTGATTGAATTCTGGAATGCGATCGTAAAACAGGAGGATCAGGTATATATTGTAGGTGATTTTTCTTTTGGTGAGACAGAGCAGGTCAGGAGGTTATTGGATCTGCTACAGGGGACCAAATATTTAGTGGTGGGTAATAAAGATGAAAGCAGCCTGACACTTACGAAGTCTTTTAAATGGATCCGGGAAATAGTGGACCTGAATTTCAGGGTCTCAGCTTATCCGTTCCTTCAGGAAGATTTTCGTCTGGTTCTTTGCCATTATCCTATTCTTTCCTGGAACGGGAAACGGGAGGGGGTCTGTATGGTCCATGGTTATTGTCATGGCCGGCTGGACGAGTACAACCGGCTTTCCGGAGAGTTGAGGGTGGATGTAGGTATCAATGCCCGGCTTTCAAGGACTAATGGTGGATTTATTTCTCTGGAAGAGTTATATAACTACTTCCGGTGGGTTTCCGGGAATGAGTTGTTTGAAAAATATATAAAGGATAACCAGGAGAAGTTCCTGATTTAAGAAAGCAGGTTATGTATAGACACAAAGCACATCCCTGGCATGGGATCTATCCGGGAGAACAGGTACCTCAGGAGGTGACCGCTTTTATTGAGATTGTTCCTACGGACACGGTAAAATATGAGATCGATAAAGTGTCCGGTTATTTATCCATTGACCGTCCACAGAAATATTCCAACATTGTTCCGGCTTTATATGGATTTATTCCTGTCTCCTTTTCCGGCAGGCATGTGGCCGAACTGACGAATCAGGCCTTGAATCGGACAGATATTCAGGGAGATGGGGACCCGTTGGATATTTGTGTTCTGACTGAAAAGGATGTGTCTCACGGAGATATCATCGTTAAGGCCCGCCCAATAGGAGGTTTGCGATTACTGGATCATAACCAGGCGGATGATAAGATCATTGCTGTGATGAAGGAAGATATGATCTATGACCGGTTTGAAGATATCAGTGAACTACCGGAAAAGGTGCTGAACCGTTTGATTCATTATTTTACGACCTATAAAGATCTTCCTACGGACAAACATCCCCGTATGATTCTCGAAGGTATGTATGGACGGGATGTAGCCTATGATGTGATCCTGCGTTCGATGGAAGATTACCGGACGGAAGTGGCCCATACCATTGTATAGTTAACATAGCCCGAAGTATAGAAGGACTATTAAATATAATGTGCCAGTTTATAATTTATTCTCCAGCAGATCCCGAATTGATCGGTCACCATTCCATACAGGTCTGCCCAGAATGTTTGTTGGATAGGCATCAGGATCTCTCCTGCTTCCGCTAAATCATGGAAGATCTGTTTCATCTGTCCTTCATCCGATAAGGTGAGGGTCAGTACCACGTTTTTCCCTACTTCTACAGGCATCCCTTCTGTCGCATCGGCTCCGGTCAG
>Ga0192243_10628_pt1 | contig 12337 bp, 13 predicted proteins | sample Koala_Koa27_K3_FD_131233 | JGI IMG/M metagenome (GOLD analysis project Ga0192243, IMG submission 131233) | Enriched cells from koala feces incubated with labeled cellulose particles, San Francisco Zoo, California, United States - Koala_Koa2-7_K3 ... | reverse complement strand
TGGTGAATCAATTGCAGCCGAAAGACCGTAATATCGGGCTGGCATTTGAGGACTATGCCATGTATCCGCCCCTTAACGTGTATGGCAACGTGGCGTTTAATTTGCGGGCAAAGGGTGTTGAGAAAGCTGAAATTGACAGGAGAGTACGTGAGATCGCTCCGCTGATGCAGATCGACGACATTCCGGATAAAATGCCGGTGAAGCTGTCCGGCGGCCAGAAACAGCGCGTCAATATTGCACGGGCGATTATCAGGGAACCGGAGCTTCTGCTGATGGATGAACCGCTGTCACATCTGGACGGCAAAGCCAGACGGTCCATGCGTGTTGAGATCAAACGGCTGATCAGCAAGATTCATTGTACCACGGTGTATGTTACCCATGACCAGTTGGAGGCGATGTCTCTTGCGGATAAGATTGCAATCATCAATTTTGGAGTCCTGCAGCAGTTTGGCACGCCTGCACAGGTATATGACGATCCGGTAAATGAATTTGTTGCCTCGTTTATCGGCGAGCCCCCGATGAATATTATGGAGACGACAATCATTCATTTGGACGGCGATTATTTCTTTACCTTTAAGGACAGCGACTTGAGGATCGCGGTCCCGGAGCGGTACTACAGCGTCGTAAGCGACGGATTCCGCTGCAAGATGGGGGTTCGCCCGATGGATGTGATCATTGGAGGCGCCGATTCGAAAGGACTTCCGGAGAAGATTGCCACATTTGAAAATCTTGGGGATGAAAGACGGATCGGAATCCGTATCGGCGAAGAGCTGCTTATGCTGATTACGGAGGATGAGAAACGGTATCAAAGCGGAGATATTATAAAATTAGAGGTTCGGGCGGAGAAAACGCACTTGTTTGATATCGAAAGCGGAGAACGTATCAGAGAAAGTAGGTGATTGCTTTGACTGTAATTGCTACCATTTTATCCTGTGCAATTCTGCTTCTTTTGGCATGGCAGATTCTGGGATCGCTGTATAATATTTTGGCGATTATTTTAGATCTGTTTAAACAATAACAGGACAGGAAGAAAAAACGGAAACACGGCCGGCTGCGGCGAAAACTTGCAGCCGGCTGTGTTTTTTTGTGATTTTGAATATAAGTACGTACATATTTGCGAAAAATAAATAAATTGTACTTGACAACATGGATGGACAGGTATATATCATATACATATAAACGAGGAAAAATAGACAAAATTATATAAAATGTACATAACACGTACTAAAATGGTACGGTGTGTAAATACAATTCATTTCTTAAAAGGAGGAACAAAACTATGAAAAAAAGGTTTAAGCATCCTGCTGGCCATGTCCATGGCGCTTTCCCTGGCGGCCTGCAGCGGGTCTTCTCAGACAGGTGCAACCACAGCGGCAGCGGGAGGGGATACGGCCAAGACGGAGGCGGCTTCCGCAGACACGGGAGCTAACACTTCGGAGGGCTCAGGCAAGACGGTCGGCGTGGCCATGCCTACCCAGTCATCGGAGCGCTGGATCAACGACGGCGCCAACATGAAGAAGCTGTTGGAGGAGAAGGGTTATAAAGTAGAGCTTCAGTACGCGGAGGACGACGTGCAGACCCAGGTATCCCAGATCGAGAACCTGATCGCCAGCGGAGTGGACTGCTTAGTAGTGGCTTCCATCGACTCCACCGCCCTTGTCAATACCTTATCGGCAGCCAAGGAAAAAGGAATCCCGGTTATCGCCTATGACAGACTCCTGATGGATACGGATGCGGTTTCCTACTATGCCACCTTTGACAACAAGGGCGTCGGCACTGCCATCGGCAAGTACATAGAGGAGAAGAAGGAACTGAAGAAAGCGAAGGAAGATGGCAAGTCCTACACCATCGAGTTCTTTATGGGATCTCCGGATGACAACAACGCGCTGTTCTTATACAACGGTGTGATGGAAGTATTACAGCCCTACTTGGATGACGGAACCTTAGTCTGCAAGACGGGCAGAACCTCCTTCGAGGACACCTGTATCCTCAGATGGTCCCAGGAGACCGCGCAGCAGTGGTGTGAGAATTACTTGTCAGGCTACTATGCAGATGAGAAGCTGGATATCGCCTGCTCCGCATTTGACGGATTTGCCTACGGTATCCGCTCCGCGTTAGAGGGCGCAGGATATGTGGTTGGCGAGGACTGGCCGATGATCACCGGACAGGACGCAGAGCTGATGGCAGTCAAGAACATCATCTCCGGACACCAGACCATGAGTATCTACAAGGACACCAGACTCTTAGCCGGCAAGTGCGTAACCATGGTACAGGCCGTGTTAGAGGGCGCCGAGCCGGAGATCAACGATACGGAACAGTATAACAACGGCAAGCTGGTTGTACCGTCCTATCTGTGCCAGCCGGTAGCGGTTGATCTTGATAACTATCAGAAGGAGATCATCGACGGCGGCTATTACACCAAGGAAGAACTGGGAGTTCAGTAGACCGAACACAGCTGGATAACGGGGACGGGAGATGATAAGTCTCCCGTCCTTATTTAAAAATAATGAAAGAAGGGTTATATGGGAATGTCTGATATCATACTGGAAATGAACCATATCACGAAGGAATTCTCAGGCGTCAAGGCGCTGGACGATGTAAACCTCCAGGTGAAACGGGGGGAGATCCATGCGCTGTGCGGAGAGAACGGCGCGGGAAAATCCACCCTGATGAATGTGCTGTCGGGTGTGTACCCTCACGGGACCTACTCCGGAGACATCATCTACAACGGGGAAACCTGTAAATTCCACAATATCAGAAACAGTGAGGAGAAGGGGATCGTCATCATCCACCAGGAGCTGGCGTTAAGCCCCTACCTATCGGTGGCGGAGAACATGTTTATGGGCAATGAGCAGGTTTCCGTAAAGGGCGTCATCAACTGGACGGAGACCAGAAGCCGGGCCAGGGAGATGTTAGCCCGGGTAGGGCTGGAAAATGAGGACGTGACCGTCCCCATCGGTACCCTGGGCGTGGGCAAGCAGCAGCTGGTCGAGATCACCAAGGCATTGGCCAAGAAGGTGAATCTTCTGATCTTAGACGAGCCCACGGCGGCGTTAAACGATGAGGAGAGCACACATCTGCTGGAGATCATGCTGGAGCTGAAAAAACAGGGCATCACCTCGATCATCATCTCCCACAAGCTCAACGAGATCAGCTATGTGGCCGACGCCATCACGGTGATCCGGGACGGTAAGACCATCGAGACGCTGATCAAGGGCCGGGACGAGTTCACCGAGGACCGCATCATCCGGGGTATGGTAGGGCGGGAGCTGACCAACCGCTATCCGGTCAGAGAAAACTGCCCCATCGGCGATGTGATTCTGGAGGTAAAGAACTGGAACGTATTCCATCCCGACGAGGCGGACCGCCAGGTGTTAAAGGATGTCTCCTTCCACGTCCGGGCCGGCGAGGTGGTGGGCCTTGCGGGGCTGATGGGAGCCGGAAGAACCGAGCTTGCCATGAGCGTATTTGGCCGCTCCTACGGACAGAAGATCTCCGGCGAGATCCGGATGCACGGGAAACTGGTACATATCAAAACCGTAAAGGACGCTATCGACTGCGGAATCGCCTACACCTCCGAGGACCGGAAAACCTACGGCCTGGTGCTGATGGACGATATCAAGCACAACATGACGATGGCGGCCCTGAGACAACATTTTTCCAAGAGCGGGGTTGTGGACAGCAACGAGGAGATCGTGGCCGCCGAGGACTACAAGAAACGGATCAATGTAAAGGCCAATTCTATCAACCAGGAGGTGGGCTCCCTGTCGGGCGGAAACCAGCAGAAGGTGGTTCTGGCCAAATGGATGCTGACCCAGCCGGACGTGCTGATCCTGGATGAGCCGACCCGCGGCATCGACGTCGGCGCCAAGTACGAGATCTACTGCGTCATCAATGACCTGGCCAGAGCCGGGAAGGCGGTGGTGATCATCTCGTCGGAGATGCCGGAGATTATCGGAACCTGCGACCGCGTGTACGTCCTAAACGAGGGACGGATCGCAGGCGAGCTGGGGCAGGAGGATCTGTCGCAGATCAATATCATGAAATGTATCATGCAGCATGATGATGCGAAAGGGGAATAACGATGGAAAATAAGAAAACGGTAAATATAGAAATCAAACAGTATGGAATGGTCATTGCCCTTCTGGCAATCTTTATATTATTTTACTTTTTATCAGGAGGAAAAAATGCTTCCCCCACCAACATCAACAACTTAGTCATGCAGAACGGTTACATCGTGATCCTGGCGGTCGGCATGCTTCTCTGCGTTTTGACCGGCAACATCGATCTGGGCGTAGGCTCGGTGGTGGCTCTGTGCGGAGCAACCGCGGCGATCCTGGTTGTGGATAAGGGAGCCCCGGTTCCGGTGGCGTTTCTGGCGGCTCTGGCCATCGGCGTGATCAGCGGAGCCTTCGTAGGCTTCTTCATCTCGGTGTTAAACATACCGCCCTTCGTCGTCACGCTGGCCACCATGCTGATGGGCCGCGGACTGACCTACACCCTCCTAAAGGCCCAGACCAAGGGCCCGACCCCTGCCTCCTACAACATGGTGGGCGTGGGCTTCATCCCTACGGTGAAGATCGCCTTTTTGGGCGGCACCATGGATCTGGTAACCATCGCGGTGGCGGTGGTGGCCTCCCTTTTGATCCTGCTTGCGGAGTGGAAAAGCTATCAGACGAAGAAAAAGTATCATTTTTCTACGAATCCCGTATGGCAAATTGCGGTGAAAGAAGTTATAATATTATTTATCTTGTGGTTTTTCCTGTACAAGCTGTCCAGAAACAACGGAATCCCCATCGTACTGGTACTGATGTCCTTGCTGGTAGGTATTTACCACTTCATCGCCAGCAAGACCGTGGCAGGACGCCAGATCTATGCTTTGGGAGGCAACGCCAAGGCGGCGAGGCTTTCCGGTATCAACACGAAGCGGGTATTCTTCTGGGTATACGCCAACATGGGACTGCTGTCGGCAGTGGCCGGTATCGTCCTGTCGGCCAGAAATGGTTCCGCCACACCCAAAGCCGGTGACGGCTTCGAGTTGGATGCCATCGGCGCCTGCTACATCGGAGGCGCGGCTGCGGCTGGCGGCGTGGGAACGATTATCGGGGCGGTCGTCGGCGCGTTTGTTATGGGAATTTTGAACAACGGTATGTCATTGATCGGCTGGTCAACCGATATCCAGAAAGTCGTAAAGGGGATTGTACTTCTGGGAGCGGTGACCTTTGATATCGTATCGAAACACAAGGAGGGGTAAAATTAAGAGGTGACTTAGGAGGATTAAGAGGATAACCGACAACATTCCCAAGTACCAGGTTCTGGTAAACTGGGTCAAAGAACACGTAAACGCAAATGATCTTATGCCGGGAGAACGGCTGAAATCGGAGAATGAGCTGGCCGCGGAGTTTGGCATGAGCAGGCAGACCGTCCGCCACGCGCTGGGGATACTGGAGCAGGAGGGCATCATTGGATGCCGCCAGGGAAGCGGAAACTATATCTCCAACGTCGCCTTAAACCGGAGAAGCGGAAGCAAGAATGTGGTCATCATAAGCACCTATTTAAACGCGTACATTTTCCCAAACATCATCGAGGGCATGGAGGAGGTACTGTCGGAGGCCGGATACGGCGTGCAGATTGCCTTCACCCACAACAAGGTGGAGAATGAACGAAACGTACTGAACAGGATATTGACGGAGATGAGCGTGGACGGGATTATCGTGGAGCCCACAAAGAGCGGGCTCCCCAATCCCAACCTGCGCATCTACGAGGAGATTATCAGGCGGGGAATCCCCACCGTGTTTTTCAACAGCTATTACCCTGGTGTGAAGCTTCCCCATGTGTGTATGGATGACGAGCGGGCAGGCTATCTGGCCGCAAAGCATCTGCTGGAGCTGGGACACAAGCGGATCGGAGCCATCTTTAAGTCCGACGACGGCCAGGGGCCCAGACGTTACCAGGGTTATCAAAACGCCCTGTTGGAGGCCGGCGTGAAGGTCCGGGAGGAGAACATCATCTGGATCGACACGGAGGACCAGCGGACCATCATCAAGGATGACAAGCGGATCCTGCGAAGGTTAAAGGGCTGCACCGGCTGCGTGACCTACAACGACACGGTAGCCTTTGATCTGGAGACGATCTGCCAGAAGCACGGGATTCGGATCCCGGAGGAGCTTTCCGTGGTCAGCATCGACAACTCCGAGCTGGCAAAGCTGTGCGAGGTCCCTCTGACCTCGGTGGCCCATCCCATGAACCGGCTGGGGGAGAAGGCGGCGGAGAATCTGATCAGTATGATCGACGATCCGCTGTTTGACGCAAACTATGAGTTTGAACCTGATATCCGGGTTCGCGATTCGGCCGTCCAGGCCAGGGAGGAGTAGAGCATGAGCGAAGACAAGAAGGAACGGAAGGGTGTGAACCACCTTCTGAGAATCTGTGCCGGCGGCTATCTGCTCTACCTGGCCTGGAGCCTGATCGGCGAGGTGTTTGCGGGAACCGCCACCAGTCTGTGGGTGGGAGTCGGGGCCTCGGCCCTCTTTGCCGTGGTGGGAGGGGCGCTCCTCTATACCTCGGGGAGAGCCATGTATAGGCAAAAAAAGAAGAGGCGGAGCAGGAGGAGAGTTAGTCTCATCCTGTTCCGCTTCTTTCTTCTTCTGTCTGGATTGAGAAGACGATTTCTACAGCCCTCGCCGGATAACTTTTAGTGGTCTGTCTGATGATGCGCCGTGCAGCGATGCAGCCGCCCTCAAAGGTGCTCTGTGAAAATAGCACCGCATATTGAAGGGGGCCGACCCGTGTATAGACATCGCCGGTGCGAAGGTAATGACGGATCTTGTCGCCCAGCTGCTCTAAAGTCCGCGTGAGCTGCCTGGGATTGGGAGGCAGGGAGGGCCTTTCTTTTACCGTGAAAAGACAGAGGCAGGGGAAAGAGCCCGTGCGGAGGCTGGCTCTGTACGCTGCCTGATAGATCGTTTTAAATACCGCATACTCACAGTAATAGGCTCCGGGCTGCTTGTCCTCCTCGGCCAGCTGCGTGGCCAGAGTGCCGATGTCCTTTGTATGATAAGTGTCTCCATCCATCAGGAGCAGATAGAGGTCATGAAAAGCATTGCTCGGGGCGATCGAATATTCCTGATAAAATAAATTCATGGCCTGATAATAGCAGTCCCTGGCCTCATCGATTTTCCCCAGCTTGTACAGGGAACGGATTAGAGCGCGGTGTACGGTCTCATTGCAGGGCTCCTGAGGCAGAACTATATGGCAGACCTTGACGATCTGATCATAACGCTGAAATTGTTCCAGAAGACTGAGAGCCTTGTGGGTGGTTTCGATATATTTGTCGTGATAGTGGAGATTCATCGTGTGAAACCATGTGTTTTTTTCATACATTCCGGGAAGCCCGCTTTTGTAGAGGGTGATTGCCCGAAGGCAGGCGGTCAAACGGTCGGCGGCGGATTGGCTGTGGTCCTCCGCCTTTAGTATCAAGCGGTCAAACTGTTCCAGATCCGTGACAGTGTCAAAGGATGCATTCCATAGATAGCTGCCGAACTGGAAATGGATCGCCCTGCCCAAACCAGGGGAGAGGGTCTCCAGAAACTGACGTGTTCTGCATACGCATGTTTTCAGCGCGTTGGCGGGATTGGAGCTGCGTTTGTTGAAGTTTAAGACCGAATAAAGCTCGTCAGGCAGACAGGGCTTTCCTCTGTTCTGCACGAGATAAGTAAGAAGCATCCAAGTCTGGAATCCATGATTATCTGTTGTATCAATTCTTTTATCATTCCATAGGATTGCCAGTTCACCAAAAAAGCGAAAGTATATCGTATCCTGATTCATATCAATCATTTCCCCCATTCAAAGAAGTATGACTAATAAAATGCATAAGCTCCAAAACACTGCGGAAATTGATGGAGCGCCGTCTCTCCAGCCACTTGAGTTCCCCTTGCCAGCTGGAATGCTGTTTGTAGCGGATATGCAGAAGAAACGTGGCCTTTTTTCTCTGTAATCCTCCAGCCGGGGATAGTGAAGCAGCGTATATGAGGGGCACAGAAGCTGGTCCAGGGTCAGGATCAGATTGGCCAGACTGTTAAACGGGTACCATTCTTTCATAAATAAATGCCGGAATTCTCCGGAGATCTCCGTCCCGCTGCCTTGATGGATGCAGATATAGAATCTGGCGTCTTTTCCATCAAAGGAGGAGGAGCGGTAAGGGCGAAGGACGGTCAGGTTATCGGTTGGTACGTTCATTTCCCATATCTCCTTTCTTTGTGTGGTTTGGATTGATGCGATCTGAGAATATGCAGTAGTTGTTTCTTCCTTCATATTTTACGTGGTAAAGCGCGCTGTCGGCATGGCGGAACAGTTCATAAAACTCTATGCCATCCCGTGGATAGCGTGAGATTCCAATGCTGAAGCCCACAGATGTGCTATCCTCCATATATGTAAAGCTTTTAGTCAGTTTTCTGAGCAGTTTAGCGGCTTTGCACCGCAGAGTCTCCGCGCTGCCGTCGTATTCCATAAAGACCATAAATTCATCTCCTCCGGCTCGGCCTACAATGTCGGCGGGGCGGAAGGAACGCCGCAGACGGCAGGCTGTCTCTTTTAACAGTTCATCCCCGAAGATATGACCGTAGGTGTCGTTGACGGCTTTGAAGTAATCGATATCCAACACGAACAACGCATAGAAGCGGCCGGGCTCTGTTTCGCTCAAAATCCTGCGGATCTGACTCTCCAGCGCCCGTTTGTTCAGCAGTCCCGTCAGGGGATCGGAGAGGGAACGTTTCAGGAGCTGGTCTCGTTTTCGCTTTTCCAGATCAATATTGGTGATTTTTCCAAGGACCGATACCGTTTTGCCTCCGATGCAGTCCGGCGTGTTAAAAATCAGGGAGCACCAGAGAAAGCTGCCGTCGCTTTTTCGTATACGGATCTCGATTGCCTTGGGAGATTCGTTGTTTTTTTATGGAACGCAGTGCAACGGCCACCTTTACGCGGTCCTCAAGAGGAATATATTTTAGTTCCAGTTTTAAGGAGCTTTGAGGCTCGCGGCCAAACATCGCCGGGTAGTTCTCAGAAAATGTTATGGTTCCCATGGTGAGATTGTACTCAAAAAAGAATGTCGCCCCACCATTTGACTGCTGCCTGATACCGGTTGGCCAGTGCGGCGGACTGTTGTTTTTCCATCTCAGTGACGGTGTCCGTAACATTTACCACACAGGAATAGCAGCGCTGAATTCCGTCGGAGTCCGGTTCGCTGAGCCTGGAGACAGTCTCCAGCCAGATCAGGTTCCCGCTCTTGGAATAGGAACGATAGCGCAGATGTACGACATTGCTCAATTTTACCTGATCCAGAATATCATTCATGAGGCGCTGGCGGTCTTCCTTATAGACCATGTTGAGGTATTTGCCGTCAAAGCGCTCCATAACCTCCTGCATGCCAAAGCCCAGCAGAGACAGAAAGCCGGGGGAGAGATATTCCAGAGTAAAACACTCGTCATAGCGGACACATTTGATTCCAGCCGGCAGGTTGGCCAGCACTTTTTTATGGATTCTGTTATCCTCCTCCATGTCCAGATTCTTTTTCTTAATACGGTCGTTATCAATAATGACGACAATCAGGCTGGAGGTCCCGTGGGGCCCTTTTACTACGTTGCCTGTGCCGAGAATCCATAGCGGCCTGCCGTCGGAGCGAACGATCCGAAATTCTATCGTGACGGTATCCCCGTTTCCTAACTGTCTGCGTATCTCGCGGTTGACATAGTCCATATCATCCGGGTGTACAAATCCCAGAGCCCGGTTTCTGAATTTTTCGTCGATTTCCCTGGCTGTATAACCCAACATGCGCCGATACCCCTCATTGCAGGAGAGAAATGTAAAATCAGAATCCATTCCGACCTGAAAGATACCGGCGTGAACACCGTCGATGACTTCCCCGGGAGCCAGGGTCTGTGCCGGCCTTACCTTGTCGTAAACCAGGCTCTGCCCCAGCTCCGGAGCCGGAACCAGACTGACTTCGGAGCCTGGAAGCTTTTGGGGGGCCGGAGAAATAGGCAGCCTGAAACTCTTCTTTTGTCAGAGGATGATTAAAATAGTAGCCCTGGCAGAGACTGGCGCCGAGCTGACGTATGATCTGCGCCGAGTCATAGGATTCGATGCCCTCCACACAGACATACATGCTGATACTGTGACAAAGCCCGATGATATGCTGGACCAGCTTCTGATCCGTGATATTGTAGGTGAGACGCTCCAGAAAGGAACGGTCAAGCTTCAGCTCGTCTACGCTCAGAATACGGAAGATATTCAGAGAATCGTATCCGGTGCCGAAATCGTCAAAGGCAATTTTGATGCCCTGGCTTCTTAAATAATTAAATGCCTGGCTTACCTGGCTGATATCCTGTATCTCCCGGCTTTCCGTCAGTTCCAGAGTGATCAGAGACGGCTCCAAATGGTATTCGGAAAGCACCTCCATCACCATCCGCGGGAAATCAGGATCTTCAAACTGGCTGCTGGATACATTGACGCCCATCTGAAAGGAGGGAAAGGAGGGGAGCCATTCATAGCATTGAAGAAAGGCTGTGCGGATGACCCACATACCCACTTCTTTGATCAGACCGCTGTTTTCTAAGGCGTGTATCACGGTCTGGATGGAAAGGTTATCAGGAAAGTCCGGATGCTCCCAGCGCAACAGCGCCTCGCAGCCGTAGAGTTCTCCCGTCTCCGAATATACGATTGGCTGATATACGAGGCCAAAGCCCAGAAAACCATGCTCCACGCTGTCGCGCAAGCAGGCGGTTAAGACAGATTCAGACATAAAATCCTCCCTCTTCATGTTTGTGTTTATTAAAAAGATAAGGAAAATAGAAAAAAAGTTCACTTTTTATCAAAAAAGTCGAACTTTCAAAAAAAAGTTCACCTTTTTCTCCTGTATGCCATCTTTATACAATAAATTTGACAGGAGGAACCAAGGTGAAAGTAAAAAGATTCAATGTGAGAAAAAGTATGGCTTTTTTGCTTTCGGCGGCGATCTGCGTCTGCAATATCAATGTGGGTACCGTGATAGCCGCTGAGGATGGCAGCGGATTCCTTATGGTTGCTCATGAGCTAACGAAGGATGGGGTGGAAGCAGCTGTCCGAGTGGAGGAGACCGGACCCGGGGCGGAGCCGGAAGATGAGGCTGTGGAGCCGGCCAGTCAGAGTGAAAGAAGCAGCGGGGCGAGCACGGTTTATGGCTTTACGACAGAGATAAAAAGGTCATGGATTGTTAAATGGGATCCCGTTATTCACTGGTTGCTGCTTCTGGCGAGCGTCCTGGAGACCTGCTATTATATGATGTCTGAAAGGAAGAAACGCTCGAAACAGAAACAGGATCAGGACTAACGGTGATTTGTAACGGAGACAATCTGCCGCAGTGCGCTGTAATAGGCGTTGCGGCAGGTTATTTTTATGTTATTTTATCAAAAAAGTCGAATTTAAAAAAATATTGAACCTTTTTGTCCCGTATACCATCTTTATACTAAACAATCTTAAATTAGGAGGAGGCATATATTTACCATGCTGTCAAAATTACGGCTGAAAAAGGCGTTGGCATCTTATGCTGCAGCCCATGCGGCTTTGGATGAACGGGGGATCAACACGCTGATCAAAATTTTGAATTCAAAGTATATGAAACTTCCGGACGATGAGATCCGGACATCGTGGAAGGCCGATATCCGGGGGGGGGGGCCCGAATCCGGAGCTTCATATAGAAATTGATATACAGGAACAGGAAACAAAGAAAATCGCCTTAACGGTTCGCTGGAAGGCAGCTTAGCCTTCGGGCCTTACAAGAAACATGAGGAAAAGACGAACAAAAAAGAACTGACCAGAATAGCCGCCTTAGTGGAGGCCGTCAAAAAAAAGGATAAAGACGCATTTGTAGAACTGTATACGATGACCTATCAAAAAACTTTTTTTCTCGCCCTGATGATTGTGAAAGACAGATATCTGGCGGAGGATGTGGTGCAGGAGGTCTATATTAACGTACTGCAGAGGATAGAAGAGCTGAAAAACAGTATGACATTTGTAGCCTGGCTGAATAAGATCACTTACCGGATGTCCCTTCAGCAATTATCCAGACAGAAGGAGATACCTGTTGAGCAAAACTGGCAGACTGAGACAGCGGCCGCCAGTCAGGAGGATATCGCCGAGAAGATTATTACCAAAGTCAACAATGAATATCTGATGGAGAAGATCGGGGAATTGCCTCGGGATCTAAGGGCGGTTATTGTTTTGAAATATTATGAAGGCATGAAGATGGAGGAGATTGCGGAGATCCTGGAATGTCCTTCGGGAACTGTAAAAAGCAGGTTGT
>Ga0192243_10624_pt1 | contig 12386 bp, 14 predicted proteins | sample Koala_Koa27_K3_FD_131233 | JGI IMG/M metagenome (GOLD analysis project Ga0192243, IMG submission 131233) | Enriched cells from koala feces incubated with labeled cellulose particles, San Francisco Zoo, California, United States - Koala_Koa2-7_K3 ... | reverse complement strand
TCGCTGTGCCTGCTGGTCTGTTATCTAGTGTTTGTGCCTGTTACTGCTCAGGCCGGAATAACTAATTTTTCTAAATTTGTAACCGCAGAGTATTGGCAAACTAATAATAAGAATGGTAACGACGTTATTATGGATAAGTTCCAGGTGGCTGATTTCAATAGGAAAATTTGCACTGTTTCGCCTACGGTTGTCGATTTAGCTAGTTATCCCAAAACAGTCAGCGGAGTTTCCATAAAAGCGAAAATTTCAAATTATGAAGTTTTAAATGACGATTTATATTTACATGGCAATAGGGTGAGCGATAATTATAAAAACATCATACGTACGCAGACCAATGTGGATGCCATTCCGAGTGAAGTAAAAGTACAGTATGCTGTTACGGTAAGACGTTGTAATTTGCGTAATCTGCCTACAGGCGAGGGACTTTTTCATTTCCCCTCGGACCAGGACTTTGACATATTACAGGAAACGACAATTGATCCGGCGGAGCCGATAGCCGTTTTTCACACCAGTACCAATGGATATTTTTATTATGTGCAGACTGTTAATTATATAGGATGGGTTAGTAAATATGATATCGCTTTTACGGATAAAAATACCTGGATGCAGTATGTTTCTCCAAAGCGTTTTCTGGTAGTTACTGGTAAAAATATTACAATCAAAACTTCAGGTGAAATTGTAGAATACCAGCAGGGAGCAAAACTGCCGCTGGAAGGTGAGCAGAGCGATACGTATTTTGCAACTGCTCCGGTGCGGGGTAAAAATGGCAAACTGAGTAAAGTAAGGGTTCTTGTGAAGAAAAATCCTGCCAATCTGTATGTGGGATATCTTCCTTATACGTCAAATAATTTAATAGCTGCTGCTTTTAAGTTTTATGATACTCCTTATGGCTGGGGAGGACTGAAAAGCGGCGTTGACTGTTCCAGCCTTATTTATAATGTTTATCGTACGGTGGGAATATATCTGCCGCACAATGCTGACGAGCAGGAAACGTCGTCAGGTATACATTACAGTTTTGCCGGATTAGGCAGTGAGAAACGCGATGAGATTATAAAAAATCTTAAACCAGGCGCCTGTCTTTTCATGGATGGACATGTGGCTATGTATTTAGGGCAATCAGGGGATATGCCTTATATCATCCATTCCCTGGGGAGTTATTATGAGGGCGGACAGCGCCACAGACCAATGAAAGTAGTAGTAAGTGATCTGAATTTAAATCGTTCCAGCGGTTTGTCCTTCCTGGAGTCTTTTACAAATGCCGTGGAATTTAGGTAAGAAGGGATAAATGATGTTTGTTAACGGTATAAAATGCAATGCTGTCAATATGAATGAGGCGGATTACAGACATGCGGATGCCATAGTTATCATGCTGTGTAAGGAATGCGTTCCGGCAATCGAAAAACTTTTGCTTCCCCAGAATATAGGTAAAACGGTGAGTGCCTATTTAGCCCTGCATGATGATATTTTTGAACCGTGCGAATTACGTTCCCTGGTTGTCGATTCTGATGGTAAATTACAGCTGATTGTTATCGTTGGCTGCGGCTGCGGAAATGAGTGTAAACCTAATAATTTCAGAAAAGCAGCAGGAGTCGTATCAAGAGAGCTGCAGAGACAGAAAATTTCCAAAGCCGTCCTTGCAGCGCCCATACTGCTTAACAATGAAAGAGCTCACTATCTGCAGGCTCTTGCTGAAGGATTATATCTTGGAGCATATAAATTTACGGAATATAAAAGTGATGCTAAGAAGATAGCTGGATGTTCCGTTACTGTTGTCAGTACCGTAAATGAGGCCGTACAGACAATAGGCAGGGCAGAAATAATCGCATCCGGAGTATCCTACGCCAGGACCCTGGCCAACCGTCCCGGCAATGCCGTGACACCTGAAGTTATGGCTAACGAGGCAGCAAAAGCTGCTGCCGAAAATGGTCTTGAAATAGAGATCCTTGACAGGAACTATTTGGCAGATAAAAAAATGGGAGCTATTCTTGCTGTAGGGCAGGGAAGTAATAATGCGCCCTATATGATAATTTTAAAATATAACGGTGCCGGTGATGCTCCTTTTACGGCTTATGTAGGTAAAGGCATTACTTTTGACAGCGGAGGCATTTCCATTAAACCTTCTGCAAATATGGGCGAAATGAAAGATGACATGACTGGAGCAGGGGTAGTTTTAAGTGCTCTTTCAGTAATTGCGAAATTGAAATTGCCGTGCAATATAATAGGTATACTTGCCTGTGCGGAGAATATGCCCGGAGGCACTGCCCAACGGCCGGGGGATATTGTTACTTCTGCCAGCGGTAAAACGATAGAGGTTGTTTCAACAGATGCCGAAGGTCGGATGGTACTTGCGGATGCCGTGTGGTATGCCTGCCGGCACGGAGTAAAAAGAGTAATTGATATAGCTACATTAACGGGGGCTGCAATTATTGCATTGGGAAAAGAAACTGCATGCATAATTTCTAATAACGATTCTTTAGCGGATACCATAAAAATAGCTGGGAAAATGGCAGGAGAAAGCTATTGGCATATGCCTTCGCTTCCAGAATGCAAAAAAGCCATTAAAGGTGAGATTGCTGATCTTGTCAACAGTACGGGCCGGGAAGCAGGATGCATTACGGGGGGACTTTTTATCGGTGCATTCGTGGATGAGGGCGTAGAATGGGCACATCTTGATATCGCCGGGACTTCAACTGCTGAAAAAACTGCCGGATTTACGGTTAAGGGCGGTACCGGTTTTGGAGTAATGACTCTGGTAAGGCTGGCAGAGCGGATTTGAATGTTGGTTGATCTTCACATACATAGTACTTTTTCTGACGGACTGTACACTCCCGCACAGTTGGTATCTGAAGCGGAAAGTAAAAACGTTCGTGTTATATCCGTTACCGACCATGATTTATGGGAGGGAGTTGCACCTGCGTTACTGGCTGCAGAGGGAACTAAGGTAAAGGTTATTGCCGGAGTGGAACTGGGAACACAGTTTGACGGTGCGAGTATTCATATTCTGGGATATCATGTGGACACGGGCTGTACGCTTCTGCATGATAAAATGGTGGATCTGCGTAAAGCCAGGGAAGAGCGGCTACTGAAAATACTTAAAAAGCTCAACCTTCTAGGCTATGAAGTTACTGCTGGGGAATGTGATCCGATAAATAGGGCGGTAGGCAGACCACATGTGGCCAAAGCGCTGGTAGCCAAAGGATATTTTTCTACGGTACAGGAAGCTTTTGATGTGTTGTTACGCAGGGGAGGGCCTGCGTATGTGGCTCAGCCTAGATTAAACCCTGAGGAAGCTATAAAGCTTATTCATTCTGCAAAAGGAATTGCTGTTCTGGCTCATCCTAATGAACTTCCCAATGTTGATTTTGCAGAGATGCTGATAACAAAATTCCCTTTTGATGGACTTGAAGTTTACCATCCCAGTGCTGATGAAGAATCACAAAAACATTGGCTGCAGTTTGCCAGGAAGAAAAATATTTTAATCAGCGGGGGCAGTGATTTTCATGGCATTTCGGACAGGTATCCGGAAAGCCTTGGCATTTTTCAGGTTCACTACAGTAATACCGCAGGTGTTATAAATTATGCCTGGAAATGAAGCAGAGAAGGGAACGTGTTTTAAGTGGAAGTAGTTGCATTTGTTGGGCCAAGCGGTACAGGAAAGAGCCACAGAGCTATTGGCGTGGCTTTTGACAATAATTGTGATGCTATAATTGACGACGGACTGCTCATTAAAGGCACTAAAATTCTGGCCGGTACTTCTGCTAAGAACGAAGACAACAGAATCCAAGCTGTCAAGCGTGCCATATTTACGGATGATGAGCATGCCAGAATCATGCGCGAAGCGCTTGCAGAGAATAATATCAGGAGACTGTTGGTTATTGGGACTTCTGACAATATGGTTTCTAAAATTGCGGTCAGACTTGGACTTAATGCTCCGGTGAAAACAGTTTATATAAACCAGGTGGCTAACAAGTCGGAAATTAAACGTGCCCGCTATGCCAGATTGCATGGCGGAAAACACATAGTACCCGTTCCATCAGTAGAGCTGAAACCGCATTTTACTGGATATTTTGCCAATTTGCCTTATAACATTTTTTCAACCAAGAGACGGCATAAGAAAGATGCGGACAGATCCATAGTAAGGCCGACTTTCAGTTTTTATGGAAAGCTTTTAATTGCTGATACTGCCATTGAGGATATCATAAAAATTATCGCTGGAAAAGCGCAGAGCGTGGACAAGGTAACTGGTATAAGGGTGCGCCGCCGTAGTGATAATAGTAAGGGTATTGTCATCGCTATAGAAGTTATTTTATGTTATGGCGTACAGATTTTTAATATAACAAAACAGCTGCAGGCTAAAATAAAGGAAAAAATAGAGTATATGACAGCCATGCATGTAAAAAATGTCAATGTATCCATTCGCAGTCTCAGTATTCACGATACGGTAAAACGTAAAATCGTATAACGTATGTTACATTGTTTAAGAAAGCCTTTATATGGTTGACTAATGGTGCCTGATATGGTAGAGTTAGTGAAGTGAGTGTGAAAGATAATCGCGGCTGGTTTTAAATCAGGTGAGGAAAGTCCGAGCTCCATAGGGCAGGATGCCGGATAACGTCCGGCGAGGGTGACCTCAGGGAAAGTGCCATAGAAATGTGTACCGCCTGCTGCGGCAGGTAAGGGTGGAACGGTGCGGTAAGAGCGCACCAGCAGTCGGGTAACCGGTTGGCTAGGTAAACCCCATCCGGAGCAAGACCAAATAGGGGAGAAATGATGTTGCCCGCTGAATCTCCCGGGTTGCGTCGCTTGAACTTACAGGTGACTGTAAGTCTAGATAAATGATTATCGCCGCTTTGCGGAACAGAACTCGGCTTATTGATCACTCAATAATAAATCAGGCTGCCTTATTACGACAGCCTTTTTTATTTGATTGTTATGTATTATTTATTACGGTGTAATGGTGAAATTTGATGCAAAAAAATCTCTATTGTAGTTCCTGTTTATAACGAATAGGAAAATCTGTATGAATTTTACAAACGAATAACTGATACCATGGCTGTAGAGCATTGTGACTATGTTCTGATTTTTATTGATGATGGATCTACAGATGATAGTGCGCTTATTCTAGCTGAACTAGCCGATAATGATGAAAGAGTGGAGGCCTATCTGCTTTCTAGAAATTACGGACATCAGATGGCTTTGACCTGTGGACTTGATAATGCTGATGGCGATGTCGTAATCACCATGGATGGAGATTTGCAACATCCTCCGGAATTAATACCTAAAATGCTTGATCTTTGGAAGGATGGGCATGATATTGTTCAGACAAAGAGTCTAGCTATGAAGAAAGCAAATTTTTTAAGCGCTATTCATCTTCCATGTACTACGAAATAATCAATACTATGTTAAAAGTAAAAATTACGCCAGGAGGATCTGATTTTCGCCTTATGGATCGAAAAGCGGTAGATGCGTTTAAGCTTTACCGTGAAAGGACTCGTTTTATACGAGGACTGGTGAATACGCTTGGTTTTAAAGTAACTACGATTGAATTTATTACACTGCCGCATTTTGTGGGAAAGTCTAAATTTAGTACGCGTAAAATGTTGCATTTTGTTCTTGATGGAATAACGGCATTTTTTTACATCCCTCTGCGCTGTGCCTTTTATATCGGACTTATATGCGGCACTTGCAGTCTGCTTATTTCAGGACAGAAAATTGCAAGTGCAAGTTGAACGCATCCGTGTAAAAGTTTAATATAGTCCAGCTTAGCTGGGCTTGATTACCCAACAGCAGAGCCATTTAGCAGGGTCAAGGGGGCGTAAGCCCCTTTGACCCTGCTAAATGGCTCTGCTACTCACGCAGTGTAGATTTCATCCAGGCAAACGTCAAAGAGTTCTTCCGGTGTACGGTAGCCCAGTTCCTTACGAGGCAGTCCATAGATCAAGTCAGCAGCGTGTTCCGCGCCCTCATCGGATAAGTTATCCATTGATTGACCTTTCGGTGTGTATCGCCGATACAGACCATTGCTGCGCTCATTCTGAGGCCGTTCCCAGGAGGAATAGAGATGTGCGTAATATACTTTCGTTCCCCATTCAAGGAGTGAGGCAAAGGTGGAAAACGCAGAGCCGTTATCCACGGTGATTGTCTTAAAGACCTGTGCGAACTTATCTCCGTATTCCTCATGAAGCCCCTGCATTGCCGTTTCCACTGCTTTTGCTGTCTTTCCAGCTACCTTGATAGCGATGTGGTTCTCAGGCATTTTCTCAATCAGCGTTAGCGTTGCTGCTCCACCGCCGTCACGAGTATCGACCACCGTATCGCCCTCCCAATGCCAAAACTCTATGCGTTTTTCGGCGATTTCATCACGGCTGTCGATACTTTCACCGTATTTGCGTTTGTGTTCCCGTGACCGTTTCCCTGTTCTTTGTTTACGCTTCAGTGCTTCCGGGAGGTCTGTCGGCGTAATAGAGATAAGCCCAGCCCAAACAGCGTTATACATCGTGTGGGTGCAGACCATCTCTATCCTGGGGAACAGCTTATGCAGCTTTGCATATCCGACACAGGCATCAATCGACCAGTCTTTTGTCCGCATCATTTCGATATACCAGTTGACGAATGTAGTACACATAGTTACTCGATGCTTGCGACGAGAACGTGTGCGGTTGGCTTGATAAACTTCTCTGCCATGCTTTGCGGAGTACACAGGTATTCATCCACGATTGCTCTTTCTGGGTGGCGTTCCTCGCTTCAGCTCATTTAAAACGGTGGATGGAAAACAGCCCATGTGTCCTGCTATCTTCCGAAGGCTCATTCTCTCTCTGTTAAGGGCTTGGATCGTGCCTCGGTCGATGTCCGTCAGATGTTTTCCCTTCTTGCGCTTCTCCGCATCTGTGATAGAATGTGGGTAGTCCATAGTTATTGTCCTCTTCGATAGGGTTTTGCATGTGAACTCTATTCTACCACGGATTCAATCGCTATGGATTTTTTAACTGTTCAACTTCATTTTACAATTGGCGGATGGAAAAAATCGAGTAAATATTATAATATTAAGATAAAGAAAATTATGGAATAAATGCTTAGAAACACGTGATGGGAAATTATGGTAGATTTTGCACTGAACGGTCCTTTCGGGGAAATAGAATGTGTTGTAAACGGGTGCTCTGATAAATCAGCACCCATACTTATTATTGCTCACGGATTCCGAGGAAGCAGGGAAGGCGGCGGCAGGGCGGCATATCTGGCGGAAAGGCTGGAAAATCTGTGTCATGTGGTGCGTTTTAATTTTAACGGCAGTCAGCTTTTGTCCAGGCAGGTGGCAGAGATTAAGGCAGTAGTGAGAAAAGTACGCAAAATGTACCCTGAAAACAAGATTTTCCTGATGGGGAGGAGTATGGGCGGTGCAGCGGCTTTAATTGCGGCAGCGCAGGATAAAAAGATAGTAGGGCTTATTCTTTGGGCAACTCCTAATAATCTGCGCCAGACATTCCGTACGGCGCTGGGCGAGGAACAGTACGATCTTTTGGATAGTGGGATTTCATTGCAGCTGGTGGATGGACGGGGAAAAATAACGTTAAATCCAGAGTTTCTGACGGATACGGATAAATATGATCTTAACGCACTTCTTGCAGAATGGAAAGAAAGAAAGACCGATTTTATTCCTGCATAGGGAATCAGATGACACGGTAAATGTGGAGCAGGCAAGGAAAAATTTTGCCATGGCTGGCGGTGATAAGGAAATATATCTATTCCCAGGAGGAGACCATACTTTTACCGAATGCGATGCCGAAGCCGTTGAAAGGATTGCGGTATGGCTGGAAAGAGTGTTGTCTTTATAGTGCTGTGGGATGTATAATATATTGCGTAAACAAAAGAAATATCAGGTGGTTATTGTGAAAAGAATAATTGTAATTTTTGTACTTTTGGCTGCTGTCTTTATAGGGGCCTGCGCTGGTGAGAAGACTGCCGATATGTGGCCTGCAACGGCAGTCTTTGATACAAGTGTGGGCGGTTTTAAAGTAAAACTTGCAACGGATCGGGCACATAAAACCTGCGAAAATTTTATAAATCTCGCATAAAAAGGATTTTATGACGGACTTACATTCCACCGGGTTATCGATAATTTCATGATTCAGGGCGGTGACCCAAAGGGCGACGGCACGGGAGGTCCTGGCTATAAAATTAAAGATGAAATTACAAGCAGGCTTACTCATGACGGAGCTGTAGTACTTTCCATGGCAAATTCCGGCCCTAATACGGGAGGCAGCCAGTTTTTTATTACATTAAAGCACTGCCCATGGCTGGACGGTAAACATGCCGTTTTCGGCATGGTGATTTCAGGACTTGACGTAGTATATAAAATAGGCAAAGTGGAAACAGATGCAAATGACAGACCACTTAACCCAGTCATAATAAATAAAATAACCATTGAAAAGAAATAGGAGGAACGGAGTTGTCTTTAGAAGCAAGGGAATACATTCTTGAAATAAACGATCAGCAGGAAATGGTGGGAATATGTGGACGTAATGATGAACTGTTGCGCAGTATCTGTGGCGCTTACCCAGGACAGATTATTGCCCGCGGCAATCATATAACCATTTGCGGAGAAAATGCTGAGGATCTGGTACGATTTTTCCAAGAGTTACTGTTTCTGTACAGGCAGGTGTTGCAGATAACGGTCCATGATATACGCTACGGTCTTTTTATGATGCGGGAAAAAAACCTTGCTAACCTGCATCAGATGTATGCAGATACTATAATAACGACAAACAGGGGCAGACAGGTTAAAGCAAAGACCTTAGGACAGATGCAGTATGTGGAAACTATCCGTCGCAATTTCATAACACTGGGAATAGGGCCTGCAGGCACGGGTAAGACATATCTCGCCGTGGCTCTTGCGGTGGCGGCTCTGAGGAAAAAAGAGGTAGAGCGGATTATTTTGACACGTCCCGCCGTGGAAGCGGGCGAAAAACTAGGATTTCTGCCAGGAGATCTGCAGGAAAAGGTGAATCCCTATTTAAGGCCTCTTTATGACGGGCTTTATGAAATGCTGGGAATGGAAACTTTCCAGAAATACTTAAGCCGTGGGATTATAGAAGTGGCGCCGCTGGCATATATGCGCGGACGCACATTAAATGATGCCTGTATTATACTGGATGAGGCGCAGAATACGACATCGGAACAGATGAAAATGGCCATTACTCGTTTTGGTTTCGGCAGTAAAATGATTGTGACTGGGGACGTTACGCAGATAGACCTTCCCGTAGGCATAGACAGCGGACTGAAGAAGGTTGCACGGATTCTAGAAGGGGTACCGGGGATAGGAATAGTTACATTAAGCGAGTGCGATGTGGTGCGCCATGAAATAGTAGGTGCCGTTATTAAGGCATACGAAAAATTTGAGCAGCAGTCTGTAGCGGAGGAAGAGCATGTTCATAAACCTCGAAAATAATCAGAAAAAAATTGTCCTGGTCAATCACCATGTTTCTAAGGCGCTGTCTTATAAAGTCCAGGACCTGCAGTATAAGTTCTCCTGCCTTATCAGGTCCTATGTTCAGCAAATAAATCATGCCGCCTAAAAGTTTCAGCAGGGCAACATGGTATCCCGCATCAATAACAATGTTAATAATGCCTAAAGCTTGCCGGCGCAACGCATAAGGATCCTGGGATCCCGTCGGAGCAAGGCCACGGCTGAAGATTGCCACAATATTGTCCAGTTTGTCTGCAATGCCCACAATACGGCCAATTTCCGTTTCAGGCAGCTCATCACCTGCAAAACGCGGCAGGTAATGTTCGTAGATTCCTTTGGCAACTTCTTCCGATTCGCCATCAAGTTTTGCATATTCCCTGCCCATAACGCCCTGCAGTTCCGTAAATTCCACAACCATTCCGGTCACAAGATCTGTTTTTGACAACAGCGCCGTGCGGGCAAGCTTTTCCTTATCCGCCTTTGCGTTCATGGCAAAATAAATTATATCCGAGAGTTTTACCAGCCGCTGGGTCTTGTCATACATGCTGCCAAACCCTTCCTGGAATGAAATTGTTTTAAGTTTCTCCAATCTGTCTTCCAGCTTCAGCTTGCGATCCGCATTGAAAAAGAATTCCGCATCGCTCAGCCTAGCACGCAATACCCTCTCATTTCCGTGGGTAACGATATCAATATCTTCAAGACCGCCGTTACGGACGGTTATAAATTTGTTCATCAGGGTTCCGTCGGAATTAAGTACGGGGAAATACCTTTGGTGTTCCCTCATTGGTGTTATAATGCATTCCTTAGGCAGCCCCAAGAATTTCTCCTCAAATTTACCACAAAGAGCTGTCGGCCATTCCACCAGATAGTTGACCTCTTCCAAGAGATCTTCATCAATTTCCGCATGGCCTCCTTCCGCCTCTGCCAAATCAGTTACTTGCCTGCGAATTATTTCGCGTCGTTCATCCTGATCCACCAGCACGAAATGCTCCCGCAGGATTTTTTCATAATCATCCGCATTTGGTATTTCCACAGCACCCTTAACGCTTATAACGGCTGATGCTACACTGTTTTTAGCCTTCCTGGCAGCCATTGATAGAAACCCTTTGGCCCCTTCAGCTTCCTTCAGTGATCCTGCAAGGAACCTATGACCACGGGAAAATTTCCCAGATTTTACGCCAGTCATTTCAACTGGAATAACCCTGTCACCCAATAATGCGACCAGCCAGCGAATGGGGCGCACGAAACGGAAGTCATGATCAGCCCAACGCATAGTTTTCGGGAAATTTAAGGATATTATTATATCAAGCAGCATTTCAGGAAGAAGCCCTTCCACATGCTGCCCCGTCAGGCGCTTCACGGCATAAACGTAGTCATCTCTGATTACAAGATCCTTAACGTCTACGCCATTCCCACGTGCAAAACCTATGGCCGCCTTTGACGGTTCATTGTCCACGAATGCGATTTTCACTGAAGGTCCCTTTGCCTCTATGGTGATGTCGTCTTGAACTTCAGGTATGCTGCTGGCAGTAAATGCCATCCGGCGCGGCGTGCCGAAAACCTTAACCTCATCAAATGGTATGCGAAGTTCCGTAAGTTTTCTCTCGGCCAGATCCTTAAGCTGGGTTAGTATGCCAGGCATGAATTTTGCGGGGATTTCTTCCGTGCCTATTTCAAATAGTAGTTTTTCCATCATGCATCCCCCACCCATTTCTTTAAAAGCGAAAAACCAAGACTTTCACGTTGCTTCACATATGCCGAGGCACAGAGACGTGCCATGGAGCGTACCCTAGCTATATACGCGGTACGCTCGCTGACGCTTATGGCGCCACGTGAATCCAATATGTTAAAAGTGTGCGAACATTTTAAAACGTAGTCATAGGCAGGTCTTATGTAACCCTGCTCAATAACGCGCTGCGCTTCTGCTTCGTATTTATTGAAAAGGTCAAAAAGCAGATCCGTATTAGCGGTTTGGAAATTGTAGTAAGACTGCTCTACTTCATTGGTATGAAAAACATCGCCATAGGTAACACCGTCAACCCATTCAATGTCAAAAACATTTTCCACTCCTTGGATGTACATGGCCATCCGTTCCAGACCGTATGTAATCTCCACTGCCACGGGTTTTATATCCAGACTGCCCACCTGCTGGAAATATGTAAACTGAGTTATTTCCATGCCGTCCAGCCATACTTCCCAGCCCAGTCCCAATGCTCCAAGAGTAGGCGATTCCCAGTTATCCTCCACAAAACGAATGTCGTGTTTCTCTTCGTGAATTCCTAGTTCTGCCAGGCTCTGCAGATAGAGTTCCTGGATATTCTCAGGTGATGGTTTCACAATAGCCTGGTACTGATGGTGCTGGAAAAGGCGATTAGGATTATCTCCGTAGCGTCCATCCGCCGGACGGCGTGAAGGCTCCACGTAGGCCACGCGCCACGGTTCAGGACCCAGTACCCGTAGAAATGTGGCTGGGTTCATGGTTCCGGCACCTTTTTCAATGTCATAGGGCTGTGACAGTATACATCCCTGCTCGGACCAGAATTTCTGCAGTTTTAAAATAATAGTTTGAAAATTCATCTTCTACCTCCTGATTTTCTGTTACAGATGTGAAAAGCTCCGTCCCCGTAACATTTAAGTTACAGGGACGGAGTTGAATGTACTCCGCGGTTCCACCCTGCTTGGCTGCTTTTTTGCAACCCGCCTCAAGATATTTACCTCTGGCTCCAAAACGCCTTCATCCGCAGTTACCGTCTTGCACCGTCACGGCTCGCTTGCTGTGCGGACTACTACTTTTCTTCATGGCCTAACCCAAAATATACCAAAACGCCGTCCATTTGTCAATGCTTACAGGCCTGCCTGCCCCCGAAAGTTTATGGCCGATTGTAAAATGAAGTTGAACAGTTAAAAAATCCATAGCGATTGA
>Ga0192243_10621_pt1 | contig 12497 bp, 10 predicted proteins | sample Koala_Koa27_K3_FD_131233 | JGI IMG/M metagenome (GOLD analysis project Ga0192243, IMG submission 131233) | Enriched cells from koala feces incubated with labeled cellulose particles, San Francisco Zoo, California, United States - Koala_Koa2-7_K3 ... | reverse complement strand
ACTGGAATTTTAACTCTGAAATTTCTACCCCAATGCCTTTTTTGTCTAGGATATGTTCGATCGCAGTATTCAACAGCCGCTGAAATGAGCAAGCCATCATATACGATAGGTTGCCATTGAGCAAAGTAGTACTTTTCAATTTCACGGGTTGAAAAGCTCAGACAGGGTTCAATGTGACAAGCATATCTCGTTGAACAACTAGTGAGATTATTGTTGCCATATGGTCTTTCAAGAAAATCAATATCGAATGTTTTGCGAGTACTTTGTATTGCGTTTTTCATAATGGCGGCCCATCATCAAGGCCAAGCCGTTTCTTTTTTGTGACAAATTCGATTGTTGGATTTGATAATAACAGTGATGAAGCTAACCGATGGAAGTCAAAATTTGTTATAACTTGGCGTACCCGTAGAGGAACATCAACTGACGCAATGTTGGCACTGCCAAGTGATGTAAAGGCAATTATGCCCTTTAGTGATGGGTTAGACTCCCTTGCAGTTGCTACAATTCTTGAAAATGAATTTACTGATAGTTTGATAAAGCTGAGGATAGGCCCTGAAGATTCAAAAAAACACCTACGAAAAAAAGCTAGTACCGCTTTCTCTACAATTCCTTTTAAAGTTAATTCGCCAAACAAACACAACCCTGAAAATAGTTTCAGGGCAAGAGGTTTCAAATTTCTAATTGCTTGTGGCTTGGCCGCCTTTTTATCGAAAGCAAATCAGGTGATCTTACCCGAAAGTGGTATCGGCTCACTAGGACCCTCTTTCGTGACTGTCGCTCACGCCCATCCTGACTATAGGGGGCATCCGGTCTTTACTAAGCAAATGGAGCTTTTATTTAATCTTGTCTTAGACACCCAGATTGATATTCATGTACCACAGCTATGGCAAACTAAAGGCCAAACGGTACGCGATGCTGTTTCAATAGAGCAACGTCATAATTATCATGGAACGAAATCATGCTGGAGAACAGGACGAAATGTGCCAGGGATGAATGCTGCGAAGAAAAACTGCGGGGTTTGTGCTGCATGTCTCTTACGGAGGTTAGCATTCCATAGCGCTGGCATTAATGATCTCCCCAAATCATATATCTGGGAGGATTTGAGTGTCAGTGATTTTGATCGCACTTTTAGCATGTATGGTGTTAATCCAAGTGTGGCACATAAACAGTATGCCATTGCAGGAGTTCGTCACTTATCTGATTTAGCCAATTATAGGCAAAAGAATCGAATTGAAATGGAGTATCAATCAACGTTATTAGCATCAGCGTTTGGCGAACCCAAGCGGCTCATTATAGATCAGGTAGAACAGTTATTGGCTCAGCATGAATCTGAGTGGAATAGTTTTGTAAAATCTCTGGGAGCGAAGTCCTTCGTGAAGAAGTGGGCGGATAAATAGTATGCCATTAATTGTAGATGTGTTTTCACAAGAAGAACTGGGCAGTAGGCTAAAGTCGGCAAGAGAAGCTGTCAAAGTGACTCAAGCCCTGGCTGCTGAACAAATTGGAGTAGCCAGAACAACATTGGTCGCTATAGAGAAAGGACAAAGACCAGCGAAAATTGCTGAGTTACAAAAATTGGCAATGCTTTACGGAACGACGGTTAACCGTTTATTATCAACTAATGCTGCTTCGTTAGATTGGCTACCAAGGTTCCGAAAAGATATTGCAAGCGATGCATTGGATACTGAGAACGCTGTAAACGCTCTTAGCTATCTTGCCCGAGTAGAATTTGAATTGGAAACTACTTTAGGTGTCAGGCATTTTTGCAATTATCCCAGAGAAAAATCAATACTGCCAGGAAATATTAGGCACCAAGGAGAACTCGATGCCGAAGAAGTTAGACACCAGTTTGGTTTGGGCTACGGCCCGATCAATAATATAATCTCCTTTTTAGAAAATCAACTAGGAGTAAGGGTTTATATACGAGACCTTGGCAGTAAAATATCAGGACTTTATGGGTATGATAAGCAAGTCGGCGCTTGCATATTGCTTAATGCCAATCACCCTGAAACACGGCGTAATCTCTCTGCGGCACATGAACTTGCCCATTTGATTACAAGCCGATACGAAACTGAAGTAACCCTTGCTAACAAGGCAGAAAGTTCACGTGAGGAAAAATATGCCAATGCTTTTGCCAAAGCATTTCTAATGCCTCATTATATGGTTAAGCAAAAATTTAATGAAATAACGGCGGGTGCAAGCCACCTTTCGCGGCGATATGTCATTTTGCTTGCCCATTATTTTAACGTATCAAGAGAGGCTCTGGTTAGGCGTCTAGAAGAACTGGAACTTGTCAAGCAGGGGGTTTGGGAATGGTTTGAACGCAATGGCGGCATTTCAAAATCAATGGTTGAAGATGTTCTGGGAGGCGAAGTTCAGGACGCATCAATTACGAGCTACTGTCGTCACCCATTACCGGATCGGATCATTTTTCTTGCTAATGAGGTGTGGATCAGGGGTTTATTGACCGAAGGACAACTAGCGGACCTATTACAATTAGGCCGATTGGATTTACGACTTATACTGAAAGCTGATTGGCTGAAAGAAGGGGTTGTTAGTGAAGCTACCGCACTCTTTTAATGTCACGACAGCCTTATATATTCTCGACACGTCATCAGTTATTAATCTTGTACTGAGCGGATATGCTGTTGAAATTATTTCCGCGCTGCCAGGACAATTCGTTATCCCGGAATGTATTCATCTAATTATTCTCAAAGAAGCAGCGCTGAAGTCACGTTATGAAAGTATAATAAGGCCATTGAGCGAAAGCAATAAACTTAACGTGATTCCACTTGCGGATAATAAAGAAGATATATTTCTAAGTTTAATTACAGGCTCAAACCTTGAGTCTTTGTCTGATGATGAGGCATCAGCCATTGCTATTGCCGCAATTGCTCAGGGAATGCTTATCACTAGTGATTTAAAGGTTCGCACCGTTTGCTCAAAAAAGCATCCCGATATCCAATTGGTTGATTTTATTGATATGCTGCATTATGTTCACGACTCAAAGTTGATAGGTAAGAATGAGTTCCTAGCTATGATCGAGAATTTGCAGGTCTTCACTAACATCAGCAGATTGGTGTTTGCAGCAAATTAAAGATGTTTGTGAGAAGCAAGCAAGTATAGCAACATGCTACTTAGAAAGGACTCTTGGCACTTTCAATGCATAAGAAAGGACTCGAATTTGACTGATGGTAACTTATTTATAGACCTTAACGTTTTTTTGAAGGATTTTATCCAGAGTCCATCGCATATGATGTGGTTTCTTGGCGCTGGTACTTCTGTGTCTGCAAATCTTCCGACAGCCAATGATATAATTTGGGATCTAAAATACAAATACTACTGTATCGCGGAAAACCAAACCATTAATGAACATGACCGTTATAATAAGGCAATAAGAGCAAGCGTTCAAGCGTATTTAAATAGTAAGTCAGGCTTCCCAGAGCTTTGGGCTCCAGAGGAATACTCTTTCTACTTTGATTTGTTATTTAAAGGTGACTATCAGTCACAACAAAGATATTTGCAAGAAGTTCTGTCAAGTCAAAAAATATCATTAAACATTGGGCATCGGGCGCTCGGAGGGCTTTTAGCCGACGGCAAAACAAAGATAGTTTTTACTACAAATTTTGACGAAGTAATTGAAATGGCATATGCAAAAGTTTCTGGAAGGGCTCTTACAACGTTTCATTTAGAAGGGTCATATGCAGCGCTAGAGGCTTTGAACACAGAGTCATTTCCATTTTATGCCAAAGTACATGGTGACTTTCGATATCAAAGTGTTAAGAACCTTGCAAAAGATCTAATTGATAATGATCGGGAAATACAAAAATGTTTTCTTGCCGCTTCAAGTCGTTATGGCCTGATAGTTTCTGGATATAGCGGCAGAGATAACAATGTCATGTCAATGCTTATGGAGGCAATAGCACAGAATAACGCCTTTCCGTTTGGTCTTTACTGGATGGTTACAAAACGTTCATCTGTTGGAGCAAATGTGAAAGATATGATTAAAGCTGCCCAACAAAACAAAGTTAAAGCTTATATTGTTGAGTCTGGAACCTACGACCAACTACTATCAAGAATTTGGCGCTTACTACCTGGTAAGACAAAAGAAATCGCTGAAAAAGTTCGAGCATCAGCATTTAAACGGGTTATGATACGCCTTCCAGAGCCAGGCCAGCACTACCCGGTAATTCGTTTAAATGCCCTGCCAATAGTGCAAATGCCAAGTTCTTGCGGCGAAATATCGCTCAAGTCACCCGTACCATATGAGCAATTGAAAGAAAATGCCAGAATCTACAACGTAAGCTCACCGTTCATATATACTGATAAAATTTACTTTTGGGGAAATGTAGATGACGCCATCCAAATTATTCCCAAAGATTGCAGTTATGATACCAGCGCCATCGAGTTCACCAGACTTTTAAACGATCGGGTTTCATCTGGATATCTTCTCTCCTTCATTAAAAAAGGAATTTGTGAAGCAATTTGCAGTGATAAGCCATTTTTGTATAAGTCGGGATTCATTATCCCTTCCGACCTAAATCACTCATTATTAAGTATTTTAAAGCAAACATTAGGCCAGGGTAATATATCTGGCCTTGTTCCAAAGACAAATAGCGTGAAGTGGATTGAGGCGCTTAAAATCAATCTCGAGAGTAGGGGCGACCAGTTCTGGCTATTGTTAGAGCCGAAAATTTTCATTGAGCCAGTTATTGAAAGGAAGAATTCGAAGGACTTTATGATTAGCAGAATGAAGAACAGGTACAATTTAAAAGCTCATGATCTGTTAAATGCTTGGATATCAATGTTGTTTAACTGCCACAGCCAAGAGGCTATGGCTAGCAAGGTTGTTACAGTAACTTATAAACCTAATGCGGATTTTAGAGCAGAATTTCAAATTCGCGTTCAGACAGCGTTTAGCAGTAGGTCCTTATGACACAGATTGAAATAAAACGGCCAGGATGGGTAAAACTTCCAGAACCGCAATTGCTTTTTGCGAATGGCAGCACTGATCTTCATCCTTTAAGGGGTTTACTTGAGAATGGACCTTACTGGATGAATTTCGGTACAAAACAATTAAGGCTGGCCTTTCTTGCTCCTGGCGGGCTAATAAATGAACTCGATAAGCTTTATTCAGAATTGATCTCTCGCGCTACCCCAAAAGGTGCTAGAAATTACTACCCGGATTATCCAGGTTTTGAAGCCTTGCTACGTATTCCATTATTTTCGCCGGGCGAACATTTAAGAGCAATACTGCCTGAGGCGTGTGACGAGTATGCTAAAGAACAAAATGTCACGGCATTAGCAAATGAAATTTTAAACACAATAAATGTGTTTTACCGCCAGCGCAATTTATTTGATGTTCTCGTCATTTATCTGCCTCAATCATGGAGCAATTGCTTTCATCTGGAGGACTTTGATTTAAGAGCGCAAATTAAATCGAAACTAGCGCCAATGGGAATTCCAATCCAAATAATAAATGACACGGCCCTAACAAGATCATGTCGAGCAAATGTAATGTGGGGCCTCAGTCTGGCGCTTTTCGCCAAATCCGGAGGGATTCCTTGGAAACTGGCAGACCTCAATAAAGATGAAGCTTTTATTGGTTTAAGCTATGCTATGAAAAAAAGTACAGATGGTCGTAACGATTATTTTACTTGTTGTAGCCAGGTGTTCAATCCTGACGGGACTGGATTTGAATTTGTTGCTTATGATGTTAGAGAATATACAACAGATCATAAAAACAACCCATACCTCTCTTATCAAGAAATGCAGTCTGTTTTATCTAAGAGCCTTAATCTGTACCAAAAAAGCCATTTTGGGCATACGCCACGTAAGATATACATTCATAAGATGACCGATTTTACCGCTGATGAAATTGAAGGAGCGTTGGATGCTTTCGGAGAATTAACTGAAGTTGAGTTGATTAGAATCAATAAATCATCAAATTGGTATGGTATCAAGATTGATCGAAAGGAAGGAAAGGCTGTTGCCCTCAGCTATCCGGTTGACCGTGGAGCCTATATGCCACTTACAGAATCTGAGTGTTTGCTCTGGACTCAAGGTTCTGTGAACAATATTAACATTCAAAACTCAGCTACGCCAGTCTTTAAGGATGGTGGCCTAACGCCACTTCCTCGTCCAATATTATTGAAAAGATTTTCTGGCGAGGGTGGGTGGCATGAGACATGTTCTGGTGTATTGTCTCTTACAAAAATGGATTGGAACAACAATACATTACATAAAAAACTTCCAGTTACAATTGGTTATTCCCAAGAATTTGCAAAAATTATCAAATTCTCTCCTCACATTATTAATGAAGTTTACGATTATAGGTACTTCATGTAGTTCTATGTATTGAGGTGAAATTTGCCTACTTGTTATTATTGTGATGTTTTGATGATGAGAGCATCTCTTTACGTAATATGGCGTTAATCTTCGTCTGATAGCCTTTACCTTGAGCGCGAAGCCAAGCCAGTACATCAGCGTCGAGGCGAACAGTGGTCATCTTCTTGGCCGGGCGATATAATGATTCATCAGGAATATCCGAATAATCAATTTCAGAATCTGGTAGTTTACTCAGAACTTCAAGGGCAGCCATCTGCTTTTCAGTCAAAGGGGGAGGGCTGGCCGGGTCAAGTTCGAACTTCATAATATGTTCTTCTTTCTTTTTCATTGGCTTTCCTCGCGGATATGAGGCGGATGATTTCTCCGCCTGGGCTTCGCTCTGTGTAAATCACCACCAGGATGGCCGGGCCGACCAGGCCGATAGTCTTCCATCTTTCTTCGCATTCGTCGTGGGTAGCGTCGTATTCCTCATATCTGTTGGGGTCAAGGAAGACGCGGGCGGCTGTTTCAAAATCAATGTGGTGTTTTATCTCATTGATTTTGGCTTTTTCGATATCCCATTCAAATTTCATGATCGCCTTGTTACTACAAAATTGTTGTAACTAGCTTTAAAGCCAGTTTATTAAACTTCCGATCCATTGTCAAGTCGGGTGGATGAGGACTCATGTCTATATGTTGCATTTTCAGAGTATAATCTAAAATAGACTGAGTGGTTCTGTCCTTGAATGTAGAATAATGTCATTATCGTGCCCCCAGCTTACCTTCCAGCCGGCCGGCGGCCTGCCTGAGATGGTCGGGAGCCAGATGGGCATATCTCATTGTCATCTGTATACTGGAGTGGCCCATAAGTTTGCTGACGGTGAAAAGGGGCGTGCCGTCCTGCACAAGCCAGGAGGCGAAAGTATGCCTAAGAGTATGGAAGACAACCTTTAGCCGTCGATCGCTAATACCTTCATTGAAGCCGAGTTCTTTGATCACATCCCTGTAGATTGTTGATACCGATTTTTGGTAGCCACCGTCTTCTTTTGGAAAGACGTAGGATGAAGGTCTTTGCCCCCTGGAACGTAGTCGCAGCATGGCCTCAACTTCACTGGTCATGAAAGCGAAACGGTCTTTATGATTTTTTGGATCGCGAATGAATATCTGGTGATTGTCGAAATCAACGTCCGCCCAGGTCAGTAAAAAAATCTCTTTGGCCCGCAGCCCGCAGAAAAGAGAAAGCAGGGCCTCGTCGTGGAGTTGCATTGAGCGAGCTTTTAAAACTTCTAAAAGCTGAGTGGCTTCTTCAGCACTAAAAAAACGAACGCGTTGGTTATCTTTCTTTTTTACCTTCACTCGCTGGCAGGGGTTGATGCCTTCAAAAAATCCTTCCTGGATAGCGGCATTGATTATCACATTCAATATACCCCGCAGATGAACCTGAGTCCGGTTGGCCTTGCCGGCCTTCCGCATGTTTGACAAAAGGCTCTCCACATGCGTGGTGTTGAGATCACGAATCGGGGTATCGCCCAAAAGCGGCATTATCCAGGCCCTGAATTGCCAGTTCTCGATTTTCATGGTGTCGGGAGTTTTCCGTGAGTTGGCAAGCGGAAGGTATATTTTTTCCCAAAACTCAGTCAAGGTTATAGAGCGGCTTTCTTCCAGAGCGTGTTCCGCAGCAACGGCCTCACGTTCGGCTTGGCCCTTTTCCCTCATTTCTTTTAAGCTTTGAGGACCGTCTCCCGTGCGCCAATTACGGCGTAATTGGCTGAGAAGTTCCTCTGCTTGGGCTTGGGAGGCTCCCTGGCTCCACCAGCCGATGGCTTCATTAATCGTTTGTCCATTCCGGCGGTATTGTACACACCAGTAACGATCTGGCTTTTTACCGTGGCGACGAGTTCCATGTTCGCGATAGCGTACTCCGGGTGAAGCTGATATCCATTTGAAAGCCATGATAGTACAACCTTTCCGCTAATAAATCATAGAAGGCCGAGGTCTATTTTTCGACTAGTTCATGACGAGTGCGAGATAGCCGTTAAATTTTGTACTATCATGGTACTATCTTTTTGATTTATATGCAAGGGCGAATATTGATGACAGGTGAATCCAATTATCAATTAATGCACTGAAATTACATGATAATATATAAGATCAATTATGCTCTGTGATAAGTCGTGAAAGTGGCAAAAATTAATTCAGGGTCTAGTGGGGGTTTCCTCGTGGGAGTTCGAGTCTCCCCTTCGGCACCATAATCAAATCAAAGGGTTAGCAGATGGTTTATTCCTGCTGACCCTTTCTTTTTTCTGATTTCTTGTCATCTGTCCCACTATAACTCAAACTTTTGTGAGTGAGCCCGCTTCATTCCATTGATATCATAGATGAAGGCGTTTATGACCTCCACTCTATTTATTTTGATGGCTGGTCATTGGTTAGGATACATATTGTAAACGCCCTATTCTTCCAATCCATTCTACTGGTAAAACTCTGAAAGCCTCAACCTACTCTCTGCCCTGCTTATTGATTTCGTGTCCCCGGTTTACATTTGAATTGGAGCTTCACTCACATCTAAACCGCCTTGGATACTCGATTTGAATTATTCAAATTTTGTATTTATAATTATGAAAGGTGTTTGATTGTTTAAAACCAGCTTCAAGACTCACCTCACCCTCCCTTTACCGTCTCTCTGGTTCCCAATAGCTATCCTAATTTAACCTTCATTAGCTGGAAATTAGCCGTCGCGAGGGCTTTATGAAATCTTTTAAACCAGCCAGAATTTACTACGAACCGGCCATCTTCGATTATGAGCTGGGTCGAAAATTGATGGACCATTATGAAAAAATTGAAACACCGGTTACAGAAATTAAAAGCCATAACTATATCGAAAGTCTCAGAACTCAACATAACGCTAACTTTACCAAACTTAAGCAGTATCTTATAATCGGTGTGCGCAAGACCCATAAGTATACCGATAACCATAAGGTCTCTGATTATATAGTTCCCTATACTTCTTCAGGTTGTCCGGCCATGTGCACCTATTGCTACCTGGTCTGTAATTTCAATACCTGTTCGTATTTGAGGCTCTTTGTCAACCGTGAAGAGATGATGACCAGAATGATAAAAAAAGCCCAGTCTACCCCTCAAATCACAACCTTTGAAATCGGTTCCAACAGTGATTTGGTTATGGAAAACACCATAACCGGCAATCTGCCCTGGACCATAAACACTTTCAATCAGCAGCCTTCCGGTAAATTGACCTTCCCCACCAAGTTCGACATGGTTGATGATTTATTGCCCTTGAACCATCAAGGACGAATAATACCCCGGGTGAGTCTAAACCCTGAACTGATTATTAATCGAGCCGAAATAGGCACCTCCAAACTGGACAACCGCATTGAAGCTTTGAATAAACTTTGCCAAGCAGGTTATCCCTGTGGAGTGCTGGTGGCTCCAATTATTTTTATTGAAAACTGGCAAAAAATTTATGAGGAACTATTTATCCTGATGGCTGACAAGTTTACGGCCAGAGCCAGGCAAACCGTTTTCTTTGAAGCCATATTCATGACCTACAGTTACATCCATAATGTCATCAACAATGAGGCTCTGCCCAATACCCTGCCTATATATAATCGCGAACTGATGGCCGGACGCGGACGGGGCAAATACTGTTATAAAGAGGGAGTCAGGCAGGAAGGGGAGCGATTTTTAATAATAATGTTTGAAAAATACTTTCCGGAAAACAAATTGCTTTATGTAGTCTGAGAGCAGCCATAGAACAGGACCACTTTGTGTTTTTCTCTGACCGCTCCTGTTTGCTCGGCGGCCAAATTAAAGACTGATTTTATCGCTTACAACTGACATCTTAAGGTTTGAAGGCCTTAATACCAGTCATGCTTTTCATTGCGGTCAAGCCCATTGATTCGGGTTATTTCTTGCTCCGTCGGTTCAAAATCGAATATGTCTAAATTTTCTCTGATGTGGTCAGGGTTGCTGGAACCCGGTATGACGACAACGTTTTTTTGCAGATTCCACCGGAGTATGACCTGAGCGGAAGATTTGCCATGCGCCCGGGCAATCTCGGTGATAATCGGGTTATTGAGCAGCGGCCCGGTGTAGCCGCGTCCACCGAGGGGATACCAACCCTGAACCACGATTCCCTGGCTTTGTATGTAGGAAGTCACATCGTTATCCTGATAATAGGGATGTATTTCGTTCTGAACAAGAGCGGGTTTTATGGTAACCTGCGGAAGAAATCTATCCAGCTCCTTGATATAAAAACAGGAAAGCCCCACTGAGCGGATTTTGCCCTGCTTCACAGCCCTTTCCATGGCCTGGTAGGCTTCGACTTCATGCTCACCGGGATGATGAAGGAGCATTAAATCGATATAGCCCAGATCGAGTTTTTTCAGCGCCTCCTCAATGGCCGCCTCGGCATTGGCAAACTGGCTGGGGTACAGCTTGGTGATGACGAAGATTTCTTCCCTGGGAACGCCGGATTGCCGGACTCCTTGCCCGACACCTCTTTCGTTGTGATACATGAAAGCTGTATCGATTAAGCGCCCCCCCGGCTTTAAGGTGTTCGGCCACGGACTTCGCGCAAGCCTCATCCGACAGGCTATATGTGCACAGGCCGACAATCGGCATGTTATAGCCGCTGTTGAGCAGGACGGTTTTAATTTCAAAATTAAAAACGCCAATATCCAAAGTATTCATATCACTACTTACTTTTCTGGGCCGGTCTCCTGTATCGCTTGCCGCCTCCCCACTTACGATAGTGATCAGAAGCAAAACAGCAAATGCAAATAGGCAGGTTATCCTGAGCGTCCGGTGAATCCCAGAAATACAATATAAATATGCATTGTGATTTACCATTATTAGACCTCATCAATTGCCGGAAGCAGGGCAATTCATCCCAGGCCCCATTCACACAATTGATGAGGGCGGACGAGAACGCCTGACGGGTTGGAACTCGTTCCGCCACCGTTTTTTCACCCTGGCGATTGCCGACCTTTTAAAATCAGCACCCCCTAGGTTATTTTATGGTCACCAGTTCATATTTTCCGCTGCCCAGGCCAATGGCTTCGGCATGTTCGATCTGGCTTGTCCAATTTACCCCCGGATGAATGCTCTGAAAGTGATCTGACGTTTCAGGTCGGCTCTCCCCTTGCCGCTGATCCGATAAGCTGTCGGCAAGAGCGGTGCCGGGAATGACCGGAGCCGAGTTGACGGCGTCAATACAGGCTTTATCCAGGGCCACCGGGTCAAAACCGGCAAAGATGCCGATATCGGGAATAATGGCGGCATCGTTTTCAAAGTGGCAGTCGCAATAGGGCGAAACCTGGTTGACCACGCTGATATGAAAATGGGGCCTCCCATCCAGCACGGCTTTGGTATATTCGACCATCCTTATGTTCACATCATCGCTGCTGCCTTCCCAGGGGGTGTGGATGGCGTCAAAGTTACAGGTAGCGATGCAGCGACCACAGCCCACGCACAGCTCATGGTCAATGGAAGCCTTTTTGTCTTCGCCAAAATTTATGGCGCTCTGATTGCAGTATTTGGCACAGGTGCGGCAGCCCACGCATTTGTCATGGTCAACCAGGGGCTTGCCGTTATTGTGCATAGCCATTTTCCCGGCCCGGCTGCCGCTGCCCATGCCGATATTCTTGATGGCCCCGCCGAAGCCGGTCACCTCATGACCTTTGAAATGGTTAAGGGAGATGAATATATCGGCATCCATAATGGCCCGGCCTATTTTGGCGGTCTTCAGGTGCAGCCCGCCCTCGATGGGCACTTCCACTTCATCGGCGCCTTTGAGGCCGTCGGCAATGATGACCTGACACCCGGTGGAAAAAGGGGTAAAGCCGTTTTCATAAGCGGCGTCCAGATGAAGCAGGGCGTTGTTGCGCCGACCGACATACAGGGTGTTGCTGTCGGTCAGAAAGGGAATCCCGCCCAGCTTCTTAACTCTGTCGGCCACCGTTTTGGCGAAATTGGGGCGCAAAAAGGCCAGGTTGCCCGGCTCTCCGAAATGAAGTTTGATAGCCACAAAGGCGTTCTGGAAATTGATCTGTTCAATTCCGGCGGCCAGCATAAGTTTATCCATTTTTTCCAAAAGGCTGATGCCGGTCTTGCAGCGCATATCGGTGAAATATACTTTCGAGGGGTTCATG
>Ga0192243_10620_pt1 | contig 12540 bp, 9 predicted proteins | sample Koala_Koa27_K3_FD_131233 | JGI IMG/M metagenome (GOLD analysis project Ga0192243, IMG submission 131233) | Enriched cells from koala feces incubated with labeled cellulose particles, San Francisco Zoo, California, United States - Koala_Koa2-7_K3 ... | reverse complement strand
TATAGTGAGAGTTCATAACGTAGAAGCTGATTTTTCTGATAAAAATTTTCGCCATAAAAGGAATCTGGTTAATTTTCTTGACGCGAAATTTGCAGGGAAAAGAGAGCGTCAGATTGTAAAACAAGCCAGACTATTGATTGCTTTGACCGAAAAAGATAAAAAAAGACTTTGTTCTTTATACCACATATCAGATAGAAAAATCAAAATAATTCCAGCTTGTCTGGAAAGCACGTTTTTATTTACAGGCGACGAAGAAGAAAAAAGGGAACTGTGTATGATTTTAAATGGTTCGTTGTGGTTCGGTCCTAATTATGAAGGTATTAAGTGGTTTCTGGAACATGTATATGGTAAACTGGACTTTCCCAAACATTTGATAATAGCTGGTTCGCATCCCAATCAGGATTTAATAGATTACACGAAAGACATAGCCTCTATCACCCTGGTCGATACACCGCCGGATATGTCATTATATTTGAAAGCAGCCGATCTTTCAATCGCGCCTGTCTTTGATGGGTCAGGGATGAAGGTAAAAGTTGCGGAGGCTCTTTCCTTTGGACTGCCGGTTGCCGGAACGAGCCACGCTTTTGAGGGCTATGAAATAGTGGATGGAGTAGATTCTTTTAGAGCAGATACGGCGGAAGAGTTTATAGAAAAAATTACCGGGTATTCCAAGCTAAGCAGTGATCAGCGTTTGGAAATGAAAAAGAATAGTTATGAATTGTACAGAAGAAGATATAGCCAGGAGTATAGTACCCAATTATTCCATGATATCTTTAGAGGAGAATTAAAGTTATGAAAAAGCTAAGCTCGTTTAATCGGGCTATATTGATAGGTGCAATATGTGGCCTTGTTACATTTCTTTTACTGTATGGCCTGGATCTGCTGAATGTTACAGAGGCCGTTTGGCTATATAACAAAGGTGATGTTACGCAACATTATAATGGATGGCAGTTTTTTAGAAATTCCAGATGGTTTTTTCCAATTGGGTTAATGGATACCGCTCCCTATCCAGAACCTGTATCCGTAGTATATACAGATGCAATTCCTTTATTTGCGCTGTTTTTCAAACTACTGTCACCAATTCTTCCGGAAACTTTTCAGTATTTTGGAATTTGGGGATTAAGTTGTTATATACTACAGGGAATCGCTTCCGCTGTAATACTCTATAAGTATATTCCAAAGTGGTATACACTTGTTCTGGCTGTAAGCCTGTTTACATGCTCACCCTGGATGTTTTACAGACTCTATATGCATTCGGCTCTGGCAGCACATTGGATCATCTTGCTGTGTGTTTTATTAAGTATGAATAGTAATAACCTCAGTTTAAAACGCTATATAATTTTTTGGAGTGGGCTGCTTTCCGTGGCTTCTATGATCCATGTTTATTTTATACCGATGTGTGTTGTGTTTTTAGGCTGTACTACGCTTTACAGAATTTATAAAAGCAGAACCAGGATCATATTAAATTTGGGAGCTTCCCTGTTACCTATATTATCTGCAGTTATAGTTTTGTGGTTGATGGGCGCTTTTTATGGCACTGTACAGTTTGCCAAAGATGCATTAGGTGAAGCAAGCGCAAATCTTAACTTCTTATTTAATTCGGTGGGAATGTCCGACTTCCTTCCAGCATTACCTAATCCACTGGCTAAATGGGCGGGTGAAAGCTTTGGTTATTTGGGACTGGGAGGCTTTTTATTAGCGGGTATTGGCATCCTGTGGCTTTTGTGTGATAAAGAACTTCGGGTTAAAATATACAGGAGGAAAGCAGAAATAGTTTTTACCGGCTTGCTGCTGGTTATCTTCTTATGGTTGGCCACAGCTCCTACAGTGGCATGGAATAACCATGTATATTTTCGATGGATTTTACCACAGCCTGTTTATTGGGTTTTAAATGTTTTTCGTTCATTGGGAAGATTTGTCTGGCCTATTTGCTATGTGATATTGTTGGCGGCAGTAATAGGCAGCAGCCAAGTTTCAAAACGTTGGATGAAAGTGGGATTGCCTATTCTGCTGGGAACAGCTCTCTGCCTGCAGATTGCAGACTTTAAAACTATGATAAACGACCGTGTCTCCTGGGTCAAGAGCGCTGAAGGATATCCGGGCTTCCATGAAGATATATGGGATTTATTTACGGGCGATTTTCAGCATATCTATGTATTTAGCCTGGATAACTGGCAGGAGCTGAGTACTTATGCGGCAAGTAGAAATCTGACAATCAATGAGACATATATGGCCAGGCGGGATGAACACCAGATATTTGAGAAAAACATAAAGACAGCGGGAGAATTGCAGAATGGTATCGCGGATCCGCAAACGCTTTATATCCTGCCTAAAGAAATGGGAAGAGAAGAATTGAGTACACTGTCGAAATTATATATCTACCAAATCGATGGACTGTATGTAGCTGTGTCCGCCCCATTACAGATAGAAGAACAGTATGAGGAGTATCATCAATGAAAAGTTTTTTAAGAAAATTTGTGCTGACTAAGGCGATGTATCAAAAATTAAAAGAGATACGTGACGTCAAACGGTATGAAAGGGCTTCAGATGTAGAGAAGATATTTATCGACCGAAGCAAACACAGAAAAGTATTATGCATGATTCTGGCAGGCTATAAAACATATTTATATCAGGATGTATTTGAGAGAATTATCAGATTCATACCGGACGATATAGATGTGTGCCTGGTTTCTTCCGGTCTGTATTCAGAGGATTTGGCTCAGAGAGCTGAAAAACAGGGATGGTCTTATCTAAGCACTAAGAGGAACTGTGTAACACTTGCTCAGAACGTGGCTATCCGTCTGCATGATCAGGCAGAATATATCTATAAAGTGGATGAAGACATATTTGTAACCCAAGGGTGTTTCGAGACATTGATGGATACTTATAAAAAGGTTGAAACTCAAGAGGAATATGAAGTGGGATTCGTTGCGCCCCTGATCCCGATCAACGGATATGGCCATATGAGAGTCCTGGATAAACTAGGAATGAAGGCTGTTTATAGAGAACGCTTTGAACGGCCCATATATGCCAGCCACCCAGACAGAATGATAGAAAATAGCGGTGAGGCTGCGAAGTTCTTTTGGGGAGAAGGGGGATATATTCCGTCTATTGATGAAATGAATCAGAAGTGGATGGCGGAGGATTTCCAGTATTCCATTTGTCCGATTCGCTTTAGCATAGGTTTTGTACTGTTTAAGCGTACTCTTTGGGAAAATATGGGGATGTTTCCGGTTATAGAGGACAATCCGTGTATGGGGCTGGATGAAGAACAGATATGCAGTTATTGTATCGTTCATTCAAAAGTGATTGTTGTTGCGGAAAACACAGTGGTTGGGCATCTGGCTTTTGGACGGCAGAATGAGGCGATGAAGGAGTATTATTATCAGAATACGGAACGATTTCGTATTCCGGTGCAGAATTAGTCAGGGAAGAATATATGGGCAAAAAAAGTATTAAAAAGAATTATGTATATAACCTGTTCTATCAATTACTTACTTTAATCACTCCGCTTATTACAACACCCTATATATCCAGAGTGTTGGGGCCGGATGGGGTAGGTACCAGCAGTTATACAAATTCTATTATGACCTATTTTATGCTGGTTGCTGTATTAGGCACTGCAGATTATGGTCAGCGTGAGATCGCTTACCGACAGGACCAAAAAGAAGAGAGTAGCAGAATGTTTTGGGAAATATTTCTCTTGCGAAGCATGACCAGCTTTGTCAGTCTTTTGATGTTTCTGATGGTTACAGGATTTACTGAGTACAGGATTATTTTTATGATCCAGGCGATAAACATCGCTGCTGTAGCATTTGATGTCACATGGTTTTTTCAGGGAATGGAAGAGTTTGGAAAAGTTGTATTTAGAAATACATTGGTTCGGATTTTAAATGTTGTTATAATATTTTTGTTTGTAAAAGATCATGGTGATCTGCCGGTTTATATAGCAAGTATGGCGCTTACTACATTAATTGGACATATTTCGGTTTGGTTTTATTTGCCGCAGTATCTTTGCCGTGTGTCAAAAAAAACGATACATCCATTTCGGAATTTGAAAGGAGTAATACAACTTTTTGTTCCCCAGGTCGCAATCCAGGTATCAGCTGTAATGGACAAGACGATGCTGGGTATGATAACGGGATCGACAGTAGAAAATGGATATTATGAACAGGCGGACAGGATTGAAAAAATCTGTCTGACGATAGTTTCATCGTTGGGGATCGTGATGATTCCAAGAATCTCTTATATATATGCTCAAAAAGATGAGGAAAAACTTAAATATTATTTGTACAGAGCATATCGGTTTATATGGTTAATGGCTATTCCGATGACAGTTGGTGTGGCAATGATAGCAGATCAATTTGTACCCTGGTTTTTGGGACCTGGATATGAGAAAGCAATAATACTGATCCGTATTTTTAGCGTTTTACTTTGTATAGTTGGGATAAGCAGTGTGACTGGAGTTCAATATTTTATACCCACAGGAAAGCAGAAGCAGTTTACACAGTCTGTTGTAGCTGGTATGGGAATTAATCTTGTTTTAAATTTTCTTCTTATTCCCAGATATTTTGCAATGGGAGCTGCAATTGCAACGGTTGCAGGAGAACTGACAGTCACTCTTTTACAGTTATTTATGGCTAAAGATGTATTTTCAATTAGAAAGATATTGGGACTGGGAAGAAAGTATTTTGGCGCCGCAGTAATTATGGCGTTGGTACTCCATATATTGAAAGGACATGTGTGGAATAATATCATAGGAACTGTTATACTGGTATTTATAGGAAGTCTGACTTATTTTGGGTGCTTAATTTTGTTAAAGGACGAAATGATGGCAGATAGTATCAGGACATTAATTAATAGAAATAAAAAAGGTAAGAATCAGACTGGTTAGAAATGAGATGAATAGTATGAGATTAGCGCATGTTAAAGAATATTTGATAATTATATGCGAATATGCATTGGCTTTTTTGGTGGTGATGGACTGTAATAGTATTTATGCAAATTTGATTGATAGTCCATATAATATGCAGCATTTGGCACTTGTGTTATCAGTGATTTTGGTGACTTTACTATGCTGGTATAATGGAATAGGATATGGGAAATTAGTAAGAATCGTAACGTGTCCAGTTATATATGTAATTATGTGGATTTTGTTTTTGATGGTTTTTATGAAAATTCAGCCAGGATATACAGGAAGCTATATTAAATATTTTTTGCTTTTTCTTCCTATCAGTATTATTTTATTTAAGATATATAGGCACATGAAGAAGCATTATCAATTATTCTATCGAACATCGGATATCGTGATGGTATTGGCAATCATGTCATTAGTTATGTGGCTGATGATTGCTGTATTGGGATTAGCAGAACCCAATATAGTAATTAGAACAAATTGGGGGGGAGTACAGGAGGTAGAATCGTTCTTTGGCTTGTATTTTCAACGTTCTGTTCAGATGGAACATATAAAATTTTTGGGAGTAGGGGTTTATCGAAATATAGGCTTGTATCCGGAATCCCCTATGTTTAATATAGTTTTAATTTTATCGTTTTATACAGAATTATTTTTAAGAGAAAAAATTAAATATGGTAGATTAAGTTTGCTCTCATTAACCATTATATCCACATTTAGTATATTGGGAATGATTTTTTCATTTGGTGGGTTATGCCTGAAAGCAGTATGGACTTTATGGAATAAGAAAAAAAGAAAGGTTATAGTGGTTGGAATCTTAGCCGTATTATTAATCTTTTTAAGAATATTAATAGGGTATAAGAGGATTTATGGATCTGGCTCATATAGTATGCATATAGATGATCTGCTCTCTTGTATACGCGCTTGGGCAGTCACGCCCATATTTGGAAATGGATTTGAGAATTATGATCTGATTTATGAGAACATGTCGCAGTTTAGAAAAGAGAGTACAGGATTAACAACTTCTGCAGGTGTGGTTTTGGCTCAGGGTGGGCTTGGATTATTGGGACTTTATTTGTTCCCATTCATAATGGGGGGAGTAAAGAATTGGAGAGAATCAAAGCGAGAGGTTGCTTGGTGGGCATTAGGAGTGTTGGGATTGTTTTTAACCTTTATATTTACCTATCGTTTTTTAATGCTATGGCTATTAGCCTTTGCATATTCATGGATAGGGGATAAACAGGAGGAGCTGCGGAATGGAAGTATATAAGAGAATGATCGGGATAGAGAAAAAGTATAATTTATTGGAAAAAATATATTTATGTTGCTTTGCCTGCTATTACGTTTATATATTTCTTGGAACTACAATGTTTGAGGCTAAATGGACCGTACCGATATACAGATTCGCGGTAATTATAGTGGCTATTATTTGGGGAATCAAATTATTGGATGTAAAAAAAATAAACTGGAAAGAATGGGTTGCCGGTATTCTGGTTTTTTCTTGTTATGCTATGCAGTACTTAAGAACTTCAGACAAAGCCATTTTAATATTAGGGATCTTTATTTTAGCCTCAATGCGAGTGTCATTTAGAAAAATAGTCTTAGTATCTACTATATGCGGAATAATAGTTATGGTATGTGCTTTTATTGCCTCCCAGGTAGGTATAATAGAGGATTTAGTATATTATTTGGATAATACCTATCGCCACTCGTTCGGGATTGTTTATTCTACGGATTTTGCGGCGCATATATTCTTTTTGGTTTTAGGCTATTGTTATTTAAGAGATGGGAGATTAAAAAGTGCTGAGTATATTGGATTATTGTTACTAGCGATACTCATTTATGTGTTTTGTAAAGCGAAAACAAGCACTATATGTATTATTTTAACTGCTGTAAGTTTGAAACTATGGAATTTACATAAAGAAAAAGAGGGAGCAATAATTCACCCATTTCAAAAACTGTTTAAAATATTAATGATTGTAATAATACCGCTATGTGCTACAATAATGATTGTATTGACTGTTGGTTATGATGTTCAAAATCCAGTATGGGAAAAGTTAAATCATATTCTTAACGGCAGATTAGCGTTCGGACATGAAGGCTTCACTAATTATGGAGTTACTATGTTTGGACAATATATTAAAGGTGCTGGCCTTGCCAGAAGCACAACCCCTCCCGAGTTTTACTTTGCTCTGGATTCTTCTTATATATCGATATTGCTCGAACGTGGAATCATATTTTTTGTGATGCTTTGTATTGTTTTTGTTTATTGTAGTTTTAGAGCATATAAGCGAAGAGAAGTCTATTTACTTATTTTGTTATCGATGATGGCAATACAGTGTATGATTGAACACCATTTGCCTGACATTTCTTATAACATATTTTTATTGTTATTATTTGCTAAAGATAATACAGAGAAAGAGGTAACAGGGAACCATTATGATGAGAATATCCTTTCTGAATATACAAATAGATAATTTGACAATGCAAGAGGCGTTGGATGAGATAAGAAGTATCATAGAATCAGGAAGTCCTGGCTATGTTGTTACACCAAATGTAGATCATATTATTAAAATTGAGAATGACAATGATTTTCGTCAGGTTTATCAGAATGCAGATTTAGTATTAACTGATGGAAAACCATTAATTTGGATATCTAGATTAATGGGTACTCCGATAAAAGAGAAAATATCGGGATCGGATTTGTTTCCAGAATTATGTCAGATGGCTGCGCAAAAAGGATATAAAATTTTTCTTTTAGGGGCAGCTGATGGAATCGCTGTTAAGGCAGCTGAAAATATGAAAACTTTATATCAGGGAATTCAGATTGCAGGCACATATTCCCCACCATTCGGATTTGAACAAAATATAGAAGAGATCAATAAGGTAATTAAAAAGGTCCAAGATACAAAACCTGATATACTGGTTGTAGGATTAGGGGCACCTAAACAGGAAAAGTTTATATATAATTATTTAGAGCAATTGAATGTGCCAGTATCATTAGGATTAGGGGCAAGTATTGATTTTATGGCAGGTAATATTAGAAGAGCACCAAAGTGGATGAGTGAGTTGGGACTGGAGTGGTTTTATCGTTTTCTAAAAGAACCACGCCGGCTTTTTAAAAGGTATTTTATAGACGATTTTAAAATATTTATTTTAGTTTGGAAATATCGTAAATCAACGTAGGCTAAAGGTTTAAAATTCCTTTAATATAAATACAATTTGAAATTATAGATTTAAGAATAGAAATGTTTAAGTTAATGCAGAGTTAGAGAGAAGGATAATTTATTAGAAAAAATGTATTATAAGTATTATGGAATTTGAGTTTTGTATATATATATGCGATAAGATAGCTAGAAAGTATACTGTTATTGCCGTAGGAAGTTTGAAATTGTGGATTTTACAGAATGACAATGACTTATTCAGTGCAAGATTGTTCTAATGAAGAATTTGTATTGACAAAATATAAGAATGAGAAAAATATATTTCTGTAATAAACTATGTTGTTTTGCGATTGTTTCAGATCATATAAAAACAGAGTAATACATATATTGATTCCTTGGCTAGCGATGTGCACTTAAATTGATGGGTGGATTGGCTTATATAAAGTACTATAGTGAATGTAAAATGAAAGGCAAAGTGCTATGGATTTTTTTAAAATGATAAAGGCTCCATTAAAAAAAATAAAACATAAGGTATATATTTACAAGAATAGAGAGAAAACTAAGAGCTTTGGCCATGGGAATCCAGAAATACTATATTACATTATCAGGCGTGATAGTGAATACTGTGGTTTGTTTTCTTGGTTTATAACCACTATTGGTCATTTAAGACGAGCTGAATTAAATAGTTATATTGCTGTGATCGATATGAAAAACTATAAGAATCCATATATTTCTAAAAAGCAGTTACATAAGATTAATGCTTGGGAATATTATTTTGAACAACCTATGGGTCATTCGCTAGAAGAGGCATATGAGGGCCAAAGGGTCATATTAAGTGATGCCACAATTATTCCGGATAGACCTGGTGTAACATTAGAGTGTTTATATAATATCAATGGTGAATTAGATATGTGGAAACAATATGTTGATAAGTATATAAAAATCAAACCCGATATACTTTCTATTATGACAGAGGAATGGAATGAGTATTTTAAATCTAACGATAAGGTGTTGGGGGTACTTTGTAGAGGAACAGATTATGTAAAAAATAAACCTGAGGGGCATCCAAAACAGCCTTCGCTCGATTTAGTTATTAATAAAATTTACGAATGGTTGAATGAATATAGTTATAATAAAATATTTTTGGCGACAGAAGATGTTGGTATTTATGAGATCCTAAAAAAAGAATTTGATTCTAAATTATTTATAAATAAAAAGGAATTTATAGAATACTCCGATGGCGGAATTAATGAATACGTAATAAATAGGTGCGATGATAACTATAAAAGAGGTTTTGAATATTTAACTAGCATATGGATGTTATCTCAATGCAACGCTTTGATTGCAGGACAATGTGGAGGAAGTGTAGGCGCAGTATTACTAGCCCCCAAATATGAAAGAATATTTTTTTGGGATCTAGGAAGATATTAGTATTGAGAAAAGGGGGTTAAAGGTGTTGTGTAAAAAAATATCTGTTATAATACCAGCATTCAATGCGGAAAAATATTTGAGTAGGTGTATAAGCTCAATTTTAACTCAGGATTTTATAAACATAGAAGTGATTATTGTAGATGACGGGTCAACTGATAAGACATTCAGCATTGCAGAAAAATATGCTAGATTAGACAACCGGGTAAGAGTTTATAGAAAGATTAATGAAGGTGTCAGTTGTGCGAGAAATTTTGCATTAGAACATGTGACAGGAGATTATATTACATTTGTTGATTCGGATGATTATATAAGAGAGCATATGTTTTCGGAGATGATGACGATAGCGCAATTATTCAAGGCTGATTTGTGTATAGGCGGATTTGATTACATTTTTGAAGATAATAAACTGCCGATAAGATGTTGTTACAAAGAAAAATTTGTTGGTGGGAGAGAACAGTTTATAAACGAATGCTTTATGGATTTGTTAAAGGGCTCATTAATAAATACACATTGTGGAAAAATAATAAAAAGTGAAATTATTTTTAATAATAGGATTGAATTTGATCAATGTTTAAATGTGCATGAAGATATGCTTTTTACTTTAAGCATTTTAAAATATAGTCAAACTATAACTGTTATTCCCACATCGTATTATTGTTATTGGCAACATAGCCAATTGAAAAGTTTAAATCATAAATATCAAAGAAATGGTCTTATGTCTTGTATAATAGTAGCGAATTTAATGATAAATTTATTTATACCTTTTGTAAACAGTAATAGCGAGTTATATAGTGAACTTAGATGGGAAATCTATTTAAAATATAAAAATTTTATTGGTATGCTATACTTAAAGTCAGGTTTGAGTTATTGCGAATGTAAGGCAGATGTAAAAAAATGGATTGAAGAGCTTAACCCGAACACAATACCAAGATTTAAAGAGATTATAACGATGGGAAGTAAAAAAGATGTTTCACTATGCTTTCTTTTATCTAATAAATATTATAGGATTTATCATTTAATTAACTTTGTATATTTTAAAATGATAAAAGATAGGAGTGAATAGAATGATCGTGGTTAAAATTATGGGTGGACTTGGAAATCAATTGTTTCAATATGCATTTGCTCTTGCAATGAAGGAAAAAGGAAATAGTGTTTATTTAGATAAACGGACCTGGTGGAAAGAAATTGAGGAAGAGGGAATAAGTTGTATTAAAAGAGAATATCATCTTGATAAAATTAAATTATCGATAAGAGATAACGGTATACAAAATAATTTTTTCTATTTTTTTGCACATAGATTTCCTTATAATCTTATAAAAGTATTAAATGATTATATTGGAAGACTGACAAGATATAGGATTGGCTATAAATTATATAATCTTGAAGAAGTAATTGAATATGATTCTGAAATATTGAGGCATTATCATTACAATTGCTATTTTAGCGGATATTTCCAAAGTTATAAATATTTTTCTGATATCAGTGAGCGGATAAAAGCTGAGATACAATTAAAAAATAATAAGCTCGTTGAATTAGAAGGAACTGAAGACTTAGTGACGGTTGCTCTCCATATAAGGCGTGGTGACTATGTTGATTTGGGTAGAGCTTTAAATGTAGAATATTATATGAGAGGAATTAATTATATTATACATACTGTTAAAAATCCTATTTTTTATATCTTTACGGATGATTTTAAATGGTGTAAAATGTTAGATGTCCCTTATAATAATGTATTTATTAATGAGACAAAAGAAATGACTGATTTTGAAGAATTAATAATTATGAGTAAGTGTCATCATTTTATTATATCTAATAGTACATATAGTTGGTGGGGCGCTTGGTTATCTGATTCTCCAGATAAGATTGTTGTTTGTCCAGATGGATGGGGGAATGAAGATATCATACCTTCTAATTGGATAAGATTATGAAGTGATGAATCCGAGTAAAGGGTTTTAATGATTGTGAAGCTAAAATATTTGATCTAGCCAAACAGGACAGTAAAGAATAAAAATTACTGTTAGAATGGGGATATATTCAAAGAAAGAGTTTGATACACTTTAAGATTTGTATTTATAAGTTATTATGTGTCTTTAAGTTGAGGGAGGTGATGATAGAAACGATGGAAAAAAATTTAATAAGTATAATAGTACCAGTTTATAACGTAGAGAAATATATAGTTCAATGTTTAGAATCAATTATTAATCAAACATATGAATATCTTGAGATAATTCTAATTGATGATGGTTCAACGGATCAGAGTGGAATTATTTGTGATGAGTACCAAAAAAAGGATAGTCGTATTAAGGTGATTCATAAAACCAATGGTGGGCTTTCTGAAGCGAGAAATACAGGTTTAAATGTAGCGATAGGGGAGTTCATTGGATTTGTAGATTCTGACGATTATATTGATTTGAATATGTATAAGACGCTTTATTTATTATGTACAAAGTATAATGCAGAATTAGCGGCTGCACGATATGCTGAGTTTAGTGAAGAGGAAATTGTTTATAAAGATTATACAAGAGAAATTTTTGTTATGGAAGACTTAGACATGTTGAAGTTACATATATATGGACATGAAAAATATGAAGTATCTGTATCTGTTTGGGACAGGTTGTATAAAAGTACCTTAATCAGTGATCTACGTTTTCCAGTGGGAAAGTGTTATGAAGATATCATGTTTACAACACAGGTTTTAGCTAAAATAAATAGAGGCGTATATATAGATGCTCCTCTTTATTTTTATAGGTATAGAAGGGACAGTATTAGTAAAGTTGATTTTAATTCTACTGTGGGAATTACTAAACGAATTTTGACAGATCAAATACCACATTTAAGGCAGAGAATACAGTTTATCGAAGGACTAGAAGCGGAAGAGAAGATGTCTGAATATTGCCATAAACAATATTATGAATTGTTATTAAAGTATTTTATTAATACTAAAAATGGCGAGCGTAATAATTTACTTGACGCTCTAAAAAAGATTATTTATGAGGAGCAAAATTGGATTAAAAATTATATTAAGACAAATAA
>Ga0192243_10619_pt1 | contig 12541 bp, 7 predicted proteins | sample Koala_Koa27_K3_FD_131233 | JGI IMG/M metagenome (GOLD analysis project Ga0192243, IMG submission 131233) | Enriched cells from koala feces incubated with labeled cellulose particles, San Francisco Zoo, California, United States - Koala_Koa2-7_K3 ... | reverse complement strand
TGTTCACTCCGTGACCAGCAACACGCGGAATATTACCCGTGAACAGTAACCTTTAATGCTCAAAAAAGACAGTGACCTCGCCGCCGCACCACATGCCCAGCGAGCCGGCCGATTCTGTATCCAGCCGATATGATTCTATCATAGACCCGCCGTCTATGGCAAGCTGTTTCGCACGCTTTTCCGCCTCAAACTCGATCTTTCCGCCGCCGATCGTCCCGCCGGCTATCCCGTCCCGGTCCACCAGCATACGGCTTCCCACGCCTCTGGGGGCCGATCCCTTCTTCTCTATGATTCTCGCCAGCACCATATCTCGGTCTGATTGTAGCAGCTCCTTCATGCCGTCGTCCACATAGCTGGACGGCTGCTCCGAGTTCTTGACCTCGATGAGCTGAGCCAGGATACTGACCGCGATCTCCTTGGGCGTCTGCCCTCCGATGCGGATTCCGATGGGGGCGTGGACCTCACTCAGCTGTCCGGCCGGATACCCTTTTTCGGTCAGAAGATCCATGGTCTTTTTCACCTTGCCCCGGCTTCCGATCATGCCCACATAGCCGTAGGACCGGTTCAAAACCGCCTCCAGGCACTGGAGATCGTGGGCATGGCCCCTGGTCACAATGATATAGTAGACATTTCCCGGAAATGTGTGCTCCTTAAACGCCTGGTCAAAGGATTGGCAGATGCACTCCTTTGCATTGGGAAAACGCTCCCGGTTTGCGAACTCCTCCCGGTCGTCGATCACCGTGTAGGGGTACTCCATGTAGTCGGCCAGGGTGGACAGCTCCAGAGAGACATGGCCGCCTCCGCAGATCACCAGCTCCGGCTCCTGCACGAGGCGCTCCGCAAACAGGAGTGTGCCCTCCGCCTGGAACCGGCAGGGACAGTCCTCCCTGTGAAACGCTGCCTGCACAGACTGCCAGAATGAATCCAGCTCAGGATTCCAGCTGTACTGCTCCCTGCCCTGCAAGACCAGCTTTTCACCGATATGAGGCCCGTCGATCACCGTGATCAGATAAAGCGGTCCTTTTTCCAACAATGATACAATCTCTTTATATTCTTTCATATAAACTGGCTCCTGACTTCTGTACTAAATCCTGAAACTTGATACCGCGCTGCATATCTTGTCAATATTGTGAATCTTTTCTATGATGGCAAGCGCCTGGTTTATGCGCTCTTTATCGTCCGCTTTGTTGAGCAGAATCCGATACTCCCGGTCTCCCACTCCCTTCCGGGCGCCTCTTTCAGCCGTCAGGATCTCGGCGATGTCTCCCGGAGATATCACATCCGTCAGTTTCGTTGCACCCGCTCTCACCCAGCCGCCCTCGGTCTCAAACCGGAAGCAGGCGTCCTCAAAGGTCTGCCCCAGACTGTCCAGCCCGGCGCAGGCGACCACCACATCGGTCTCCGGCGGTATCACGGGCTCACCGGTCCTCGGCACTTTCAAAGGCAGCCGCTTAGCCCCGTCCGCCTCGATGAGAAGAATGTCGGCCGCGGCGGATAATTTTCCCAGCTCAGAGGGCGGCAGGCCGCACAGTTTTCTCAACTCTGGGGCCGTGGAAGCCCAGGGTTTTCGCGGTTCGGTTTGCGAAGACTTCAGTCCCTGCTTTTCCACCATCTGCCCAACCACAATCACTTCCCCGGCTTTCATCGCCGCAATCGCTTCATCGGCCTTCCCCGTCACCACCACATTCCGGTCGTCCGGCAGGAAGATATGGGTGCTGGTCGTGACCACCACCCGTTTCCCCTTCGCCGCCAGCTCATCCGCCAGTCGGTACATGGCGCCGGTCTTTCCCCCTGCGCCTACCAGAGAAACCGTCAGATGCGGGAGGGCCGGCAACCGGAGTGCCACAAAGAGAGACTTTTCCTGTATCAGCGTGCCCGATTCCTCACGATAAAATACCGCCATAAGTCCCTCCTTCCAGGCCGGCTGTCAAGCCACACCATTGAGCTTAGATAAAATACTCCGGTTTCTTCCGTCTCACATACTCGCCCTTACCGGCCTCCACCATGTGTCCGTCCTCTGCCACCAGCGTTCCTCTGAGGAACACCTTCTCGGCCCTCCCCTTCACCTCGAAGCCTTCAAAGGGGTTATAATCCACATTGGCCGCCTGATTCTCTTTCGTCAGGGTCCAGGTGCAGTCAGGGTTCCACACCACGATATCCGCGTCGCTTCCGGCCGCGATACAGCCCTTCTGCGGATACATGCCGTAGAGCTTTGCAGGCTGTTCCGACAGCAGGCGGCACATCTGCTCTATGGTGATCCTGTCTTTTAACACTCCATACGTGTACATCAGCACCGGCCGTGTCTCCACCCCCGGCATCCCATTCGGTATCTTTGTAAAATCGCCGGCTCCACGCTCCTTCTGAGCATAGGTAAAGCTGCAGTGATCCGTAGAAACCGTCTGAATCCGGTCCTCTGCCAGGGCCTTCCACAGATGTTCCTGGTCCTCCGTCTTGCGAAGAGGCGGGGAACAGACGTACTTGCTCCCCTCAAATCCGGGCAGTTCATAGCGGCTGTCGTCCAGCACCAGGTACTGGGGACGGGTCTCCAAATAGACCTTCTGGCCTCTGGCTCTGGCCTGCTCCACCTCCTGGTATCCGAGAGCCGTGCTCAGGTGCACCACCATCACCGGAATATCCACCAGCGCTGCGATCTTTAACAGCCGGTCGATGGCCTCCGCCTCCGCCTCCGCAGGTCTGGTGACCGGGTGGGCCGACGGCTCCACATGGCCGGCCGCCTTCTCCTCCTCGATCCGGGCGTCGATGATTCCCTTGTTCTCGCAGTGCACGCCGACGATCCCGCCGACTTCCTTCAGTCTCTTTAACACCTGATAGATCTGCTTATCACACAGCACCATATCATCGTAAGTCATATATACTTTAAAGGAGGATACCCCCTCCTGGACAATCGAATCAAGTTCCTCCCGAACCGCGTCGTTCCAGTCCGAGATTGCCAGATGGTAGCCGTAATCGCAGGAGCTGTTTCCATCCGACTTTTTATGCCAGTTCTCCAGCGCCTCATGGAGGGACTCTCCCTTGTACTGGGTCGCAAAATCCAGTATCATCGTGGTTCCGCCCACGGCCGCCGCCTTCGTTCCCGTCTCGAAATTATCTGCCGTCACCGTGCCCGACACCGCCAGATCAAAATGCGTATGCGCATCGATAAATCCTGGAAACAGCAGCTTCCCTGTGACGTCCGTCACCTCTGCTTCCCCTGCCGCCAGCTCCTGCCCTACCGCCGCAATCCTGCCGTCCTCAATCAAAACATCCGCCGGTGTGCAGCCGCTGCCGGACACCACCGTACCGCCCTTTAACAAACGCTTCATCCTCTGACACCATCCTTTCCTGCCACACCAAAGCTTTCCGCCAATGTGACCAAATAACACAGTCCCTGGGGCAAAATTAATATTTTCCCCCAGGGACAGACTGATCCTTTTATTTCTCTGAGGTTTTCACCTTCCGGTAAGCCGTATTCTCCATGGGCAGCTTCGTCCTGAATACGCCGTCGTACTTATAATAGGCTCCCTGAACCGCCGGTGCGGTGGGGATGGACGTGATCTCTCCGATACCGATGGCGCCGTATGCCAGGGGATCAGGATTCTGCTCCACGATGATGCTCTTCACATCCGGCGTCTTATCCGCGCGGAACAGTCCCAGAGTTCCAAACTTGGCCAATGGTTTGCCGTGATACAGCGGATAATCCTCTGTCAGCGCATATCCCAGGGACATGATCACGCCGCCCTCGATCTGTCCTTCCACAGACAGCGGGTTGATGGCCTTGCCCACGTCGTGAGCCGCCACGATCTGCTCCACGGTTCCGTCCTCGTTCAGCAGACAAACCTGGGTCGCATAGCCGTAGGCCACGTGGGACACCGGGTTTTTCTTGGGGCTTCCCATAGGATCGGTGGCAGCCAGATACTCTCCATAATATTCTTTTCCGTTCAAATCCGCAAGGTCTTTTCCCTTTAAATCCTCCATCAGCTTCTCACAGGCTCTGCGCGCCGCCTCACCGGTGACCAGAGTCTGTCTGGAGCCGGAGGTGGTTCCAGAGTCAGGGGCTAGATTGGTCTCGGCGTTCACATAAACGATGGAATCCTCATCCAGTCCCGTGGCCTCGCAGACCATCTGCTTTAACACCGTGCCAAGTCCCTGGCCGATACAGGAGGCTCCCGAACGGATATAGAGCTTTCCGTCCTCCACCGTGATCCGGCATCTTCCCCAGTCGGGAAGTCCCACGCCCACGCCGGCGTTCTTCATGGCACAGGCGATACCTGCCCGCGGGTGGTTCTCGTAGATCTCCTTCACGGCCTCCAGCGTCTTCACAAGGGCCGTGCTGGGGGCTGCGATCTGGCCGTTGGGCAGCTCCTGTCCCGGACGGATCGCATTCCGGTAGCGGATCTCCCACGGGGAGATTCCCGCCATCTCAGCCAACAAGTTGATATTGCACTCGGTGGCAAAACAGCTCTGGGTAACGCCAAATCCTCTGAACGCTCCCGCCGGAGGATTGTTGGTGTAGACCGCTGTTCCGTCGATGTCGATATTCTGGTAGTTGTAGGGGCCTGCCGCATGGGTGCAGAGTCTCTGTAAAACCGGGCCGCCAAGGGAGGCGTATGCGCCGGTATCGGTCACAACCACGGCCTTCATGCCGGTTAAATATCCGTTCTCGTCGCAGGCCGTCGTAAACTCCATCTCCGCCGGATGGCGTTTGGGATGGATCATAATGCTCTCTTTTCTGGTCAGCTTCACCTTCACTGGCTTGCCTGTATGCCAGGCCAGAAGCGCCGCGTGGTGCTGGACGGACATATCCTCCTTGCCGCCGAAGCCGCCGCCCACCAGCTTGTTGATCACGTGGACATTTTCAAACGGGATTCCCAGCATGGGAGCGCACTCGTGCTGGGTGTCGTAGGTGCCCTGGTCAGTGGAGTAGATCAACACCGTCTCATCCTCCCGGTTGGCGATGGCTACCGCACACTCCGGCTCCAAAAACGCGTGCTCCGTAAATGGGGTGTGGTATTTCTTTGTCACCACATATTTGGAATTCCTGATGGCTTCCTCGGCGTTTCCTCTCACCAGATGCTCGTGGGCCAGGATATTGCCGGTCTCGTGAATCAGCGGGGCATCGGGAGCCAATGCAGCCTCAGGACTGAACATCCCGGGAAGCTCCTCGTACTCTACCTCCACCAGCGCCTTGGCCTGCTCCACCAGTTCGGGAGTGTCCGCAGCTACGAGACACACGGCGTCGCCCACATAGCGGGTGATCTCGCCCACAGGGATCATCGTATCCCAATCCTTCTTGATATGGCCTACCTTGTTCTTCCCAGGTACGTCCTCTGCGGTCAGAACCGCCCGGACTCCCGGAAGGGCTTTGGCCTTGGACGTATCGATGGAGAGCACCTTCGCCCGCGGGTAAGGAGTCCGCAGGGCGCTTCCGTAGATCATGCCCTCGATCTCCATATCGTCCACATATTCACCGGTGCCCAGCACCTTCTCCGGCACATCCACACGGCGGGCGCGCTGGCCGATTCCGGTGATCTTCTCAGCCTTTAAATCGGTAATATTTTCCCGGAACAGCTTTGCCGCCAGCTCGATGGCGTCGATGATCTTCTTATATCCGGTACAGCGGCAGATATTGTTCTTGATAGCCGCCGCAATCTCTTTTCTGGTAGGGGTCAGAGTCTGGTCCAACAGTCCCTTGGCGCACATCACCATACCGGGGATACAAAAACCGCACTGAACCGCTCCGGCCTCGCCGAAGGCGTAGACAAACACTTCCTTCTCATGGTCGCTTAAGCCTTCCACGGTTACAATGCTCTTTCCCTCCAGCTTGGATACCTTCTGCACACAGGCTTTGGTCGCCTTTCCGTCGATCAGCACCGTACAGGTTCCGCAGGCGCCCTCGCTGCAGCCGTCCTTCACGGATTTTAAATGGCAGTCGTTGCGAAGGACGTCCATCAGCTTTCGGTCCTCCTCCACGGTTACGTTTTCTCCATTAATCATCAATGTATACACTGTTTTCACCTGCTTTCTGTCCGCCACGGGCAGACATTTCTATTGCCTGTATTGGATTATCCTAAAAGATATCCATAGTCCTTGCATACGGTCTCCATAATCTTCTTTAAGCCATCCGGCAGATCGGAGTTCTGATCTCCTGACTTCCAGACGAATTCATTGCCAAGATAACGGACCTTACACTCTGCGGTCTCTCTGTCTAATACGACAAAACCCTGGTTCTTGCTGTTAGCCATGTCTGCCTCGCTGGCAAACAGAGTGAATTTATCCAGATAGGGAGCGCTGCTGTAGGGACAGAAGCTCTTACAGTTGCCGCACTCGTTGCACATGTAGTCCACATGGATAATCTGATGCTTCTCCATGCCCGGCACAACCACGGAGATGTTGGCCCGGTTCGGACATACCTCCACACAGTTTTCACAGATTCCGGCACAGGTTAAGCATCTTCCGCTCTCCACGGCGCCCTTCTGCTCATCCATCAGGATTCCGCGTCTGGCATAGATCCCCTCAGAGTCGGTCTCCTCCTCAAAATCCTTTGCCACGGACTTGCCGAGAATCGCTTCCGCCGCCAGCTTGGCATCACGGATGGCCTCCACGACGGTTGCTGGGCCATAGAGGCCGTCGCCTACCGCGTAGACACCCTTTCTTCCGGTTTCCAAAGTCTCCTCGTTGACCAGAGCCCGGCCGCGGTCGTTCACTGCGATTCCATTGGCCTTATAGAATTCTGTGGGCACCTGCTCGCCCACGGCGGCGATCACCGTATCCGCCGGGATCTCCACAGTCTCCCCGGTCTCGGACACGCCCCGTCTGCCGGAAGCGTCGTAGTCGGACAGCTGTATCACCTTGCATAAGAGCTTTCCGTTCTCCAGCTTCACAGGGGAGAGAAGCTCTTTGAATTCCACTCCGTCCTCCACTGCCATCACCAGCTCTTCCTCGTCGGCAGGCATGAACCGTTTGGTTCTGCGGTATACCAGATAAGCGTGCTCCACGCCCTCGGTGCGCTTGGCGGCTCTGGCGGTATCCATGGCGGTGTTTCCTCCGCCGATGATAACCACGTTCTTGCCGATGTTCAGCTTGCCGTCGTTCTTCTTAAAGTCTTCCAGGAACGCCAGGGCATTGATGGGCTCTCCGGCCTCCAGCTTTAAGACTCCTGGTTTGGAAGCGCCTGCTGCCAGCACGACATAGTCATAGCCCTCTTTCACGAGCGCATCCAGATCGGTGACTTCCGTGTTCAGACGGACCTCGGCGCCAAATGCCTTCACCAGCTCCACATCGTTCTCTATGGAAGAATCCGGGATACGGAAGCCGGGGATCACGTGCTTCACCACGCCGCCCAGACTGTCCTTCTTCTCAAATACCGTCACCTTCATGCCCGCTCTGGACAGGAAATAAGCCGCCGACATACCTGCCGGGCCTCCGCCGATGACGGCTGTCTTCTTGCCATATGCGTCGTCCGTGGGCTTTAATTCTTTGATCAGGCTGTCGAATCCGCCCTCTGCGGCCGCCAGCTTGACTTCGCGGATATGTACCGGCTCCTCGTAGAAGTTTCTGGTACATTTGCTCATACAGTTGTGAGCACAGATGGTTCCTGTGATGAAGGGAAGCGGGTTCTTCTCGGTAATTACCTTCAGCGCCTCCTCATACTTCCCCTGTCCTGCCAGCTGCATGTAAGCGGTGATATCCTGATGAATCGGGCAGCCCTCCTTACAGGGCGCCACAAAACAGTCTACTAACGGAACCGGACGGTCCATCTTTCTGGACGGAAGCGGCTTCACGGCCTTGATGTGGTGGGCATCCGTGACGGCGGAAGCTGCCACAGCGGCGGATTTCGCCACATCCACGCCTGTAAACTCGTCATGTTCTCTCTCCAAAAGCTCTGCGATCTGCTGCATTCTCTGGTAGCCGCCCGGCTTTAACAGGGTGGTAGCCACCGTAACCGGCCATATCCCGGCATCCACGATCTTCTCGATGTTGTAGTAGTCGGCGCCTCCGGAGTAAGAGATTCTAAGCTTTCCGCCGAACTCCTTCGTCAGCTTCGCAGCCAGGGAGATGGACAGCGGATATAAGGATTTACCGGACATATACATCTCCTCGCCCGGCAGCTCCTGCTGCTTGATATCCACAGGGAAGGTGTTGGTGATCTTCACGCCGAACTCCAGCTTCTTCTCCTCTGCCAGAGCCATCAGGCGGGTCAGCATGGGAACGGCATCCTCATACTGTAAATCATCCTTAAAATGGAAATCTCCAAACGCCACATAGTCGCAGCCCATATCGTCCATGGTCTTTCTGGCAAACTCATAGCCCAGAAGGGTGGGGTTGCATTTGATAAATGTGTTCAGCCCCTTGACCTCCATCAGATAGGTGGCGATCCGCTCGATCTCCTGAGGCGGGCAGCCGTGAAGGGTGGACAAGGTGGCGGAGTTGCAGATATTGGAGGAAATGCTCTCGATATCCTCCTTCGTCACATGCTTAAACTGATCCACGTGATCCAACAGGTACTGTTTGCAGGACTTGAAGATCTCGGAGTCCTTCGCTTCTTTTAAGGTCTCGATAAAGTTGTCGATCTTGGCGGATTTGATTCCCTCCAGATCATAGCCCACGCTCATGTTAAACTGGAATCCGTCCATGGCTCCCAGGCCAAATTCCTTCGCCATAACGCTTACTAAGAACCATGCCTTCACATACTCATCCAGAGCCTCCGGCACGTATAACTCGGTTGACCATTCCACGTTATAGCACTCGTCGTCTGCCTTGATACAGGGCTTGGAAACCGGCAAGTCCTCGCCGTCCAAGATCTGTACGGTTTTCAGCTCGAAGAAACGGCTGCCCGCATAGTAAGCCGCTGCGATGTTCTGGGTGAGCTGGGTGTGAGGTCCGGCCGCCGGTCCCACCGGGGTCTCTAACTTCCGGCCGAAGATGGTCCGGTCAAACTTGGCGTCCGCCTTGTAGGGGCGGTGAATCCCAAACACGGTTCCTTTCGTCTGCTGTTCCTCTAAAACCCACTCCACCAGCTGTGAAAATGGTATTGGTGACATTCTATCTCCCATGATAATATCCTCCTGTTTATGTAAATGCTTTTTATACTATTAGAATCTGCCGTTGATGGTGTTCCACAGCTCTCCCGCCGCCTGTCTGCAGTCTGCCATCACCTTCTCCTCATCGATTCCGGTGAGGATGCGGTCCTTCATGAGAACCTTGCCGTTTGCCACGGTTGTGGTGACGCTTCTGCCTGTCATGCCGAAGAGAATATGGCTGTTGCAGTTGTCAGCGGTCATCGGTGTCAGCGGGATGTAGTCGGTCACGATCACATCCGCGGCCGCGCCCTCTCTCAGCACGCCCAAAGGCTTCTTAAAGTAGCGGTTTGCGATCTTCGCGTTCCCCTCAAACAGCATCTGCGGAACCTCTCCCCAGGCTGCGTTGGGATCGCATAAGTGATGCTTGTGAAGCACATTGGCTACCTTGTAGGATTCGGTCATGTCGTGGGTGTAGCCGTCGGTTCCCAGACCGGTCAGCACGCCGTGATGTACGATCTCCATGGTGGGCGGGCAGCCGCAGGCATTGCCCATGTTGGATTCCGGATTGTGAACCACCATGGTGTCCGTGGCCTTCAGAAGCTCCATCTCGTGCTTGTTCACGTAGATGCAGTGGGCGGTCAGAGTCTTCTCCCCCAGCACGCCGCAGTCCATGAGACGGTCTATGATCCTCTTTCCATGTTTATGTAAGCAGTCGTGGAGATCCTCGATTCCCTCTGCCACGTGGATGTGATATCCCACCTCTGACGGCTTGTTGGCCGCACACAGCTCCATGGTCTCGTCGGAGATCGTGAAGGAGGCGTGCATACCCATCATACCTGCGATCATATCGCTGTCATCTGCCAGCGCGTGTTTGATAAAGTTCGCATTCTCCATGACCGCCGCTTTTGCCTTATCCATACCGTCACGGTCGGAGACCTCATAACACAAGCAGGAACGGACTCCCGTCTCCTTTGCCGCCGACTCGATGGCAAACAAGGAATCCTTGATCTCCCCGAAGCTGGCGTGATGGTCGAATACGGTGGTGACGCCGTTCTTAATGGAATCGATGTAAGTAGCCATGGCGGAAAGCCGCGTCTGCTCCAGAGTCAGATGGCGGTCGATGGTCCACCACATGCCGTCTAAGATCTCCAGAAATCCGTGGGGGTCATATCCTTTTATAGAAAGACCTCTGGCAAACGCGCTGTAGATATGCTCATGGACGTTGATAAACGCCGGCATGATCACGCCGCCCTTCGCGTCAATGTATTCCGCATCCGGGTACGCTCTCCTGATCTCCTCGGTGGTTCCCACCTTAACGATTGTATTGCCGTCCATCGCCGCCGCTCCGTTCTCAAAAAACGGCTGTTCCGGGTTTCTGGTAATCATTCTTCCATTTCCGATTACTAACATATACTGCCTCTCCTTTTCATCTTTTTTGGGCTTTTGTCATTTTTTTCACATTTTAGAGCATGATCAGCCGTCCGACATAGTGCACAAAGTCCCTTCCCCAAGACTTTTCCGCATTTTTCATAATTTGTATAATAATGACGGCTTGTATACATCATTTTTATGCAGGTTATCCCATATTTATTTCATAGCTACAGTTTATCATCTCTAATGAGGAATTGCAAGATGAAAATACAAAATATTTTAGATTACCTAAAAAATTTTTAGAAAAGGTATTGTAATTTAAAATTTTTATGCTATGATGGGAGTATGAGCAAGAAATCACCCGGGAACAACTTCTTTCGCGAAAGGACTGTCAGGCATGAAACAGACACTGGAATTATTAACTCAGATTGCTCACGGAGTTGCGTCGGAATTCGGCACCTCCTGTGAAGTAGTCATCCACGATTTAACCAAGCGGGATTTGGAGAGCTCTATCGTATATATAGAGAACGGCCATGTCAGCAACCGCAGTCTGGGAGACGCACCGTCTGGGATCGTACTGGAAACCTTACATAAAGATCCCCACCTGTTACAGGATCGTCTCTCCTATCTTACGAAGACGGACGACGGACGGATATTAAAGTCCAGCACCATGTATGTCCGCGGTGAAAACGGCGTGATTGAATACATCTTTTCTTTAAACTATGATCTCACCGGACTGATCACCATGGACAATGCACTCAAGTCCCTGATCACCACCGAGCAGGAGGCTGACAAGCAGCCCAGAAAGATCACTCACAACGTGAACGACCTGCTCGACATGCTGATCGAACAGTCGGTGGCTCTGGTGGGCAAGCCGGTGGCCCTTATGAATAAGGACGACAAGGTGACCGCGATCCAGTATCTCAACGACGCCGGAGCATTCCTGATCACGAAGTCAGGCGACAAGGTTTCCAACTATTTCGGAATTTCCAAGTTTACGCTTTACAGCTATATGGATTCCAGCAAACAAGCATAATGAATGGTAAAATTAGGAGGATTTTCAGATGAAAGCAATTGAGTGGGCCGTAAACCGGATGCCCAAAACAGATGACAGACAGCTGTCAGTCATGGCGATCGACGAGATCAAAAAGGCCAGAACCTTCCACGAGAGTTTCCCGCAGTACAGCGAGACGCCTCTGGCGAAGCTGGACCATATGGCTTCCTATCTGGGGCTGAAGGAAGTGTACGTGAAGGACGAATCTTACCGGTTTGGCTTAAACGCATTCAAGGTGCTGGGCGGTTCCTTCGCCATGGCCCGTTACATAGCGAAACAGACCGGCAAGGACGTATCCGAGCTGCCCTACAGTGTTCTGACCAGCGAGGCTTTAAGGAAGGAATTCGGCCAGGCCACCTTCTTCACCGCCACCGACGGCAACCACGGACGCGGCGTTGCATGGGCTGCCAACCGTCTCGGACAGAAAGCGGTAGTGTTTATGCCGAAGGGTTCCACCCAGACCCGTCTGGAAAACATCTTAAAGGAAGGCGCCACCGCTACCATCGAGGAAGTCAACTATGACGAATGCGTCCGCATGGCCGCTGCCGCCGCTGCAAAGACTCCCAACGGCGTGGTCGTACAGGATACCGCATGGGACGGCTACGAGGAGATCCCGGCGTGGATCATGCAGGGTTACGGAACCATGGCGATGGAGGCTAATGAACAGCTGGAAGGCTATGGCTGTGACCGCCCCACTCACGTATTTGTCCAGGCAGGCGTCGGATCTTTGGCCGGTGCCGTTCAGGGATATTTTGCAAACCGTTACCCGAAGAATCCGCCTACTGTAGTGGTTGTGGAGGCCGATGTGGCCGCCTGTCTCTATAAAGGAGCCAAGGCCGGCGACGGAGAGCCAAGAATTGTGGACGGCGATATGCAGACCATCATGGCCGGTCTGGCATGCGGCGAGCCCAACACCATCTCCTGGGATATCTTAAAGAACCACGTGGACACCTTCGTCTCCGCTCCCGACTGGGCTGCGGCCAAGGGCATGAGGATGTTGTCCGCTCCGTTTAAGGGTGATCCTCAGGTAGTGTCCGGAGAGTCCGGAGCCGCTCCCTTCGGAGTGCTGGCCTGTATCATGCTGATGGATGAATAT
>Ga0192243_10618_pt1 | contig 12553 bp, 18 predicted proteins | sample Koala_Koa27_K3_FD_131233 | JGI IMG/M metagenome (GOLD analysis project Ga0192243, IMG submission 131233) | Enriched cells from koala feces incubated with labeled cellulose particles, San Francisco Zoo, California, United States - Koala_Koa2-7_K3 ... | reverse complement strand
AGTCGGAGGAGGAGCGGGCCGCTGATTTGAACGAGCAGCCATATTTAAACGGTTATAATCTGGATGTAGACCAGTTGGTCAGTAATGAACTGTTGCTGAACTTGCCTATGAAAGTCCTATGTGATGAAAATTGCAAGGGGATTTGCAATAGATGTGGGACCAATCTCAATATCCGGGGTGTAGGTCTTCTCTTTACCTTCTCTGACGAACAACTCTGATAAATTTATCTGCATATTAATCTCCTAATACGCACCTATGCTATTATACATATGTGTTTTGCATTTGTCAACAAGATCTTGTTAATATTTGTTAAATCTCAGATAATAAATACAATAGGTTCCATTGGGAGAGGTCTTACGTCTTATACCAGTGCCAGAGTTTCTCTTGCGATCGCCAGCTCTTCATTGGTCGGGATCACGGATACCTTGACCTTGGAGTTGGGGGTGGAGATCATGATCTTCTCACCTCTGGTCTTATTCTTCTCCGCGTCGATCTCAACGTCTAAATAGCCCAGATACTCACAGATTGCAGCGCGGATGATTCCGTCGTTCTCGCCGACGCCGGCTGTGAATGTGATGGCGTCCACGCCGTTCATGGCTGCGGCGTAGGAACCGATGTATTTGGCTACTCTGTATTCATATGCCTCAATGGCCACGATGGACTTGTGGTCGCCCTGCTGCTCCGCCTTCTGAACATCGCGGAAGTCGCTGGACACGCCGGACATACCAAGGATACCGGACTTCTTGTTTAAGATGTTTAACATCTCGTTGATGTCCTTGCCCTCTTTGTTGCAGATAAACTGTAAGATGGCCGGGTCCAGATCACCGCTTCTGGTTCCCATGATCAGGCCCTCCAGTGGGGTAAGGCCCATGCTGGTGTCCACACATTTGCCGCCGATGGAAGCGGATACGCTGGCGCCGTTTCCTAAATGGCAGACGATCACCTTGGCCTTCTCCGGGTCCAGACCTGCAAACTTGATGGTCTCTCCTGATACGAAGCTGTGGCTGGTTCCGTGGAAGCCGTATCTGCGGATGCTGTATTTGTCATAGTATTCATGAGGAATCGCGTACATATAAGCCTTCTCCGGCATACTCTGTCCGAATGCGGTGTCAAACACGGCAACCTGGGGAGTGCCTGGCATGGAAGCCTCGCAGGCTTCGATTCCGATTAAGTTGGCCGGGTTATGCAGCGGTCCCAAGTCGAAGCAGTCGCGGATTACCTTCTTTACGTCGTCATTGACCACGATGGAATCGCTGTAATACTGTCCGCCGTGCAGGACACGGTGTCCCACTGCTGAGATCTCGCTGGTGTCGGAGATTACCCCATGCTCCTTGTCCACTAAAGCGTCTAAAACCAGCTTGACAGCTACCTTATGGTCTGGCATCGGAACAGTAACCTCATACTTGTCCTTTCCAGTCGGTTTGTGTGTCAGCAGAGATCCGTCGATTCCGATTCTCTCGCAAAGGCCCTTGGCCAGTACGCTCTCATTATCCATATCGATTAACTGATATTTTAAGGAAGAGCTTCCGCAGTTGATTACTAAAATTTTCATATTGTACCAATTCTCCTTTTATTATTATCGCTTAATTGTTCTGGCACTGTACCGCTGTGATAGCGACAACGCCTACAATATCATCTGAAGAGCAGCCTCTGGACAGATCATTGGCCGGCTTTGCAATACCCTGAGTCATAGGACCGTAGGCTTCCGCCTTGGCCAGTCTCTGTACCAGCTTATAACCGATGTTTCCTGCGTCTAAGTCCGGGAAGATCAGCACATTGGCCTGTCCTGCCACCTTGCTGTCAGGAGCCTTGGATGAGCCTACGCTGGGCACGATGGCCGCGTCAAGCTGTAACTCGCCGTCCAAGTTTAATTCAGGTGCCTGCTCCCTGGCGATTCTCGTCGCTTCCACTACCTTGTCCACATCGTCATGCTTGGCACTTCCCTTGGAGGAATGAGACAGCATGGCAACCTTGGGCTCTTTTCCTACCAGCATTCTAAAGCTCTCTGCTGAGGAGATGGCGATGGCAGCCAGCTCTTCCGGATTCGGGTTCTGGTTCAGACCGCAGTCGCCAAATACGAAGGTTCCGTTCTCACCATACTCGCAGTCCGGCACTTCCATCAGGAAGAATGCGGACACCAGCTTGGTTCCCGGTTTGGTCTTGATGATCTGCAGGCAGGGACGCAGGGTGTTGGCTGTGGAGTGGCATGCACCGGATACCATACCATCGGCATCGCCTGATTTAATCATCAAACAGCCATAGTAGGCGTAGTCGTTTAACATGGTCTCCTTGGCCTGCTCGTAGGTCATACCCTTGGACTTTCTCAGCTCTACGAAAAGATTGGCATACTCCTCTGTCTTCTCGTATGTATAAGGATTGATCACAGTGGCTTTGGAGATATCCAGACCCTCGCTGTTGGCAGCTACCTGCTCAGGAGTTCCTATGATAACCAGATTGGCAATATCTTCCTTTAAAATTCTTTCAGCAGCCTCGAAGGTTCTTCTGTCCATGGACTCCGGAAGAACAATGGTTTTCTTATCTGCTTTGGCTTTTGCTTTGATTACATCAATAAATCCCATGATATAATACCCCTTTCATTTTTGCATTTGCTCTTATTATATACCACTTGTTTATTGTATACAAGGAGTAATCTCCAAATTTTCAATAATTAATTTTTTAACAATCCAACAGATCCCTTTACCTTCCGCTCTGCCTTATATATAATGGTAGTAACGATTTTTAGGAGGGCTTTTATGAAAACAGCCGGAATCATCACCGAATACAATCCGTTTCACAACGGACACCTCTATCATATTCAAAAAACCCGGGAATTGACGGGGGCTGACTTTGTCATCGCCGTCATGAGCGGGGATTTTGTCCAGAGGGGCGCTCCTGCTCTCTTTGACAAATATACGCGGACCGAGATGGCGTTAAGAGCCGGCGTGGACCTGGCTCTGGAGCTGCCCTCCGTCTTTGCCGTCAGCAGCGCCGAGGATTTTGCCGCCGCCGGGGTGGCCCTTCTCGACAAGCTGGGGATCGTGGATGCCATCTGTTTCGGCAGCGAATCCGGGGATATCCGGGCACTCTCCGCTGTTGCTGATATTTTAATCCGGGAATCCGAAAAGTATACGGAGGAGATCCAATTTCATTTAAAAAATGGAACTACCTTTCCCAAAGCCAGAAGTCTGGCGGTAAACGCCTGTATGGGGGAAGGGACCGGGATCGGCGGACTGCTGGATTCTCCTAACAATATCCTGGGGATTGAGTATCTAAAGGCGCAGAAGTGCAGGAACAGTTCTATGAAGGCGGTAACCATCACCAGGGCTGGAAACGGATATCACGATGAGGGGATGGATGGTCCGTTTTGTTCTGCCACGGCCATCCGGAAGGTGATGGCGTCTGCGAAAGAGGATGGGTTACAGTCTGTGGAAACGGCAGTCCCGGAGTTTGTATTTGATCTGATAAGGGAGCGCTGCCCTGTGTTTCCTGACGATTTTTCAGATATTCTCAACTATGTCCTGCTCTCCTCTGACCGGCAGGGCTTCCGTCTGGATGAGTATGCCGACGTCTCCGGGGATCTGGCGGCGAGGCTTGGCCGGCTGACGCTGGACTTTCTCCCCTTTGAGGAACGAATTGCCGCCCTGAAAACGCGCCAGTATACCTACACCCGGATCAGCCGGGCTCTGCTTCATCTGATTTTGGAGATTAAGACGGAGGAGCTTGTGAAATTCCGCGCCATGGACTACGTTCCATACGCCAGAGTTCTCGGATTCCGCAGAGATTCCGCCGCGGTTATGAAGGAAATTAAGAACCTGGGGTCGATTCCACTGATCACCAAGGTGGCGGATGCAAGACAGCTCCTCTCCGGGGCGGAGATGGAGCTGTTTGAAAAGGATCTCTTCTGTTCTCACCTGTATCAGTCTGTGGTACAGCGGAAATCAGGACAAAGGCTGAAAAATGAGTATACCAGGGGATGCGTGATGATTTAGAAGGGGCCGGAAAGCCTTCCGTCTTTTATAAGAGCTGCCAAGTGGCGGGAAATCAGTTCGGCGCCTTTGGTGTTGAGATGGGTATCGCCAATCTCTAAGGAGTTGTCATCTCGGAAACAGGATTCATCGATCGGGAGGGTATCGTAGAGCGCAGGGTTATTATAGTCGATAAATGGGACCTGATATTCTTCCGCCAGCGCCTGAATCTGATCGTGACGGCCGGCATAGTCTACATGGTCCCGCCATTCCCTGTAAATCGGGGCCATGACGATGATAAGCTGGATGTTATGAGCCTTGCAACATTGATTGATTCGCTGAAATGCCTCTCTCTGATCTTCGTCCATGACCCATTTGTGAGAATTCCTTTCCATCTTTTTGTATAACGCCGCGGTCTCCTCTGTCATAACCGATTCTGATTTATTATAACGGTCTTCTTTGTCCGTGGCATCCGGTTTTAAATAATATTTGATTCTGGTCTCTATATATCCGGGGTTTTCCCAATTGGCATGGTTGTCCCAGAATGGAAACAGCTTCTTCCACGCCGCCTCCGTTCCAAACATGGCCCTGTTCCCCTCTATCCGGTTCTTTCCCCACCTCATGGCCTTCATGGCCTGGTCCCGGCTGGACCGAATGCTGTCTTCTGCCTTCCATTGACCTCTGTCTATAAAGGAATATCCCTCTATCACAATCCGATCCGGCATCTGGGTCTCCAGTAGTTCGCCGATGTAATACTCCATTGGTACCAGGTCCATGGAGTCGCTGCCCAACTGAACCGCGTTTCCGCCCAGCGCCTCCTCAAAGATTTCCGGATCAAAGGTACAGTAACAGTGACTGCTTCCCAGGAAAGCCGTCTTTAACGACTGCTCCGGCATGCGATAGAACTGCCGCCACCACCCATATGCTGTAGGAAGCCCTTCCATAAAAATGCCGCAAAATACGGTCAGCAGCAGGGTAATAATGCCGGCTAAAATGTATTTTCTCCATGGTTTCATCTTCCGCACCTCTTCTATCTGTCAAAATTGAAAATACAGGAACTGTCCCGGATAATATCCCTCCCCATAAATTCCAAAGAACAGGATACACAGAAGCCCTCCATAGGTAATTCCATAATAGAACCATTTGTTCTGACTGAGAAATTTTTGCCGTAACTCTCCTTTCCCCCTCAGAAAATCCACCACAGCCAGTATGATTAGAGACATCATCAGCAGCTTCATATTGGCCCGGCTCAGCCCCATGGAATACAGTCCTCCATTTAAAAGCTGAAACGGATTGCAGTGGCGGACGCTGTTTCTTATAATCCGAAAAGCAGCCATTGCTCCCGGCGCCCGAAAAAACAGCCAGGCAAAGTCCACGAGAAAAAAGGTAACCACTGTCTGAAGCGCTCTCCAGCTAAAACAATCCGTTCTGATATGATATTTCTCTATCATGCCCTGACGCCAGGGCTTTGTCAGTTTTCCAAACACCTGATAGAATCCATGGATACCGCCCCACAGCGCATAGTTCCAACTGGCGCCATGCCACAGACCGCTGACCAGAAACACAATCATTACATTCCTGTATCTCACCAGCTGTCCTCTCCGGTTGCCTCCCAGCGGAATGTAGAGGTAATCGCGAAACCAGGTGCTGAGCGAGATATGCCATCTCCTCCAAAACTCGGCGATGGACTTGGAAAAATACGGCTGTCGAAAGTTCTGCATCAGATCGATTCCCAAAATTCTGGCTGTTCCCACCGCAATATCTGAGTATCCGGCAAAATCGCAGTACACCTGAAAGACAAACAGGATCGTGGCCACAGCCATCTTAAAGCCGCCGTAGGACATATAATCGCCGTAGACGGTATTGACCAGGATGGAAATACGATCGGCGATCACCACTTTCTCAAAAAATCCCCACAACATCAGCAGCAATCCGTCCCGAAATCTGTCCCAGCTGAATTCACAGTGCTTGTCCAGTTCCCCCCAGCAGATGGCCGGAGCGCTCGATAGGTCCGGCCACCAGTTGGGAAAAGAAGGAGACATACAGGGCGTATTTTAAAAATCGTTTCTCCGCTCTGATGTCGCCGCGATACACATCCATGGTATAGCTGAGGGCCTGAAAGGTGTAAAACGAAATTCCCACAGGCAGCAGAAAATTCCAGGTCGGCGATTGGATTTCAATATGAATCACTGACAACAGCGCCGATACGCTCCGAAACAGGAAATGAAAATATTTAAAAAGGCCAGTATCCCTAAATTCAATAAAAAGCTGAGAACCACCCACTGACGTTTCCTGCCGGGCTTCTGCTCAATCAGAATTCCGCTTAAATAGGTAATGACCGTGGAAGCGCCGATCAGCAGGATGTACTGAGGCTTCCAGCACATATAAAAGAAACAGCTTGCCATGAGCAGCCAGACCTGTCTTTTTTCGTAAGACAGCCTGAAATAAACTGCCGTGACAACAGGAAAGAACACCATAAATTTCCACGAGTTAAAAAGCATATTCTTCTCCCTTTCTGCTCACATTGTCCTATCATAGGACAATCAAAAACAAAAATCAGTATAACATGATATTTGTCCTATGACAAGACAAAAATGAGGGGAGATTTTTATGGCTCGTATTATTGATGGTCAAAAGATGAACTTAGTCGGGGAACGTGTCCGGGAGCTCCGGGTCACAAAAAACATCAGCCAGCAGCAGCTGTCAGATAGGCTGGAGACACTGGGAATCTATATCTGCCGGGGGTCCATCTCCCGGGTGGAGGATCAGTCCCAGACTGTAACAGATATCGAACTTTGTGGACTGGCCAAAATTCTCAAGGTTCCGATTCAGGATTTATTTCCGCCTGATCCGCTGAATCAGGATTGACGTTTGTGGGATGCTGACAAATCGCAGCATCCCATATTGCTTTCCAATCTCAATCATTACATTCCGCCACCAGCTCCCGTTTCCTCTCCTGTGCAGTCCTTCTCAGATACACGACGCCGGCTGTCAGAAGCACAGGAAAAACCACGGCGCACAGAAGACCCTGCTTCAAATTGTTATCCAGGGATGCGGAAACCAGACCGACCACTGCCGGACCCGTGGAGCAGCCGATATCTCCTCCCAGCGCCAACGGTGCAAACATGGCGGTGCCTCCTGTGGAAAAATGTTCCGCCGCCATACTGTAGATTCCCGGCCAGAGGATGCCGATGGACAGCCCGCACAGTCCGCAGCCTAGCAGTGACAAAATAGGAAGGGGCGAAAGTGATGTAAGAAGATAACTGAATACGCATAATATGCTGCTTCCCAGAATATATTTTGCAAATTTATCTTTTCGCTATATTTGGCATAGAAGATTCTGGAAGTGCCCATCAGAAGGGCAAACATACAGGGGCCTGCCAGATCACCTGCGGTTTTAGATACGTGAAGGCCCATCTCGGCAAATGCGGAGGCCCACTGGCTCATGGCCTGCTCCGCGCCTCCGGAGCACAGCATCAAAAGCATAAAAATCCAGAACAGCTTCATCGGGCACATTTCCCTGATGGAAGCCCCTCTCTCCTCCTCCGCCAGTGTCCTGAGGGGAACGGCAGAAAAATAGAGGGCATTCAGAAGGGGGATACAGGCCCACATACGGACAATCCAGGACCAGTGTTCGATACCGGCTATGGAAAAGAACAGGGTGGAGATCAGAACCACCAGAACCTGGCCCCAGCAGTTGAAGGAGTGGAGAAAGCACATGGCGGAGGATTTTTGGCTGACCGGACACGCTTGGACGATGGGGCTTAACATCACCTCGATCAGTCCGCCGCCTATGGCATAGCAGGATACCGACAGCACCAGTCCGGTATAAGGATGACTCAGCAGGTCCGGCAGGATGCTGAGTCCGATCAGGCCGGTACCTGCAAAAAGATGGGCGCCCACGATGCAGATCCGGTATCCTATCCGGTCCACAAACTTTGCTGCAAAAAAATCCACCATCAGCTGGGTTCCGAAATTGATGGTAACCAAAAAGGCAATCTGGTTCAGTGAGATATGATATGTCTTTTGAAAAGTCAGAAACAGAAGCGGTGTCAGGCTGTTGACCACTGCCTGCGTAATATATCCGAGATAACTGGCACGCAATGTATGGTGAAAATTTGATTTTATACTCATCTTTACAAACCTTTTATATCCTGTTACTAGATAGTATATTAATCAAATCACAAAAGGAAACTCTATTCTTCTGAATTCAGTAAAAGCCCGGCCAGTGTAGGTTTCACGTCCAAAAATTCCAGGATCTTTTCGATATCCCTGATGTTATCCTTCTTCTTTCCCTGCTTCACCCCGCGGATCAACAGATTTTTCGGCGTGTGCTCCATGTCGATAAACTCCAGAATCTGGGTCCGGTACCCCTGATTTTCCAGGATTTCCGCGCGGAGGGCATCGGTGTAGAGGGCTGCCATCCGCTCCTTGATCAAACCGTATTGGAGGACTGGTTCCAGCAGGTCATTGTGAATCTGCCGGTTTAACTCATGCTGGCAGCAGGGAACGGACAGGATTACGTTCGCCCCCCCACTGGACAGCCTTCGCTAACGCATAGTCGGTGGCGGTGTCGCAGGCGTGCAGTGTCACGACCATGTCCACATGGGTGACGCCTTCATAGGTTGCGATATCCCCGTGATAAAAACGCAGATTCTCAAAGCCGAATTTCTCACTCAGCTGGTTGCAGTGAGCGATCACATCCTTTTTCAAGTCCAGCCCTATGATCCGGACCGGATAGCCTTTTAATTCTTTTAAGTAATAGTACATGGCAAAGGTCAGGTATGATTTCCCGCAGCCAAAGTCTATGATCGTCGTCTCCCTGGTTTTGTCAAGCTTGGGGAGCACATCCTCAATGAATTCGAGAAAGCGGTTGATCTGGCGGAACTTGTCATATTTGGCACGGACCACCTTTCCATCCTGAGTCATGACGCCCAGATCGGCCAGAAACGGCACGGGCCTGCCCTCCTCCAGAACGTATTTTTCTGGCGGTTATGTGTCAGAGTCAGAACCGGAGTCTCCGCCTGAATTTTGGTCGCCTGGGTCTTACGGCTCTTGACTGTCAAGCTGCCCTTCTTGCTGACCAGCGCATGGGCAGAGCCAATCCCGGAGGACAGCTCCATCTGTCTCATGGGGCCGTCCAGCAGAGAGCAGGCATAGGTGACAGCCTCCTCCGGCTCCGGGTTCTTGTGAAATGCCTGATTTCCCACAAATTCTTCCGCCTGAAAAACCAGGTGCCCCCGCATAAAAAGCGGACGCACCTTCACTTTCGATAATGTTTCTTTATCAGACGGATTGCTGAAAATGATCTGAATCAACCGTTCATTCATATACTGATCCAGAATTTCCTTCAAACGCGCTCTGTCTTCCTGATTCATAGAATCCTCCATCCCATATTCATTGTACCAACTAGTTTTTAAAGCTATGAATCGGCGCCGGGATTCTGCCGCCGCGGGTGACGAATTTCTCGCAGGAATAGGGGTTGACGGGCATGATCGGGGCATAGCCCAGAAGGCCGCCAAACTCCACGGTGTCTCCCACCGTCTTTCCCACCACCGGGATCACACGGACTGCGGTGGTTTTCTGATTGATCATACCGATAGCCGCCTCATCCGCGATCACACCGGCGATGGTCGTCGCTGGGGTGTCCCCCGGGATGGCGATCATATCCAGTCCCACGGAACAGACGCAGGTCATGGCCTCCAGCTTTTCAAGGGTCAGAGCTCCCATGGAAACCGCATCGATTATTCCCTGGTCCTCACTGACCGGGATAAATGCGCCGCTGAGTCCCCCCACGTAGGAGGAAGCCATCACGCCGCCCTTTTTCACCTGGTCATTTAACAGAGCAAGGGCCGCCGTGGTGCCGGGTGCGCCTACCCGCTCCAAGCCGATCTCCTCCAGAATTTCCGCCACGCTGTCCCCGATGGCCGGGGTTGGAGCCAGTGACAGATCGATGATTCCGAAGGGAATCCCCATTCTCTTGGAGGCTTCCTGAGCCACCAGCTGTCCGACTCTGGTGATCTTAAACGCCGTCTTCTTGATCGTCTCACAAAGAACCTCAAAATCCTTGCCTCTCGCCTGCTCGATGGCCGTCTTTACAACTCCCGGGCCGCTGACGCCGACGTTGATGATGGCATCCGCCTCGGTCACGCCGTGGAAGGCGCCCGCCATAAACGGATTGTCATCCGGTGCGTTGCAAAATACCACCAGCTTGGCACAGCCAAGGGCGTCATTTTCCTTAGTCGCCTCCGCGGTCTCCAGGACGATCTCACCCATCAGCTTCACCGCGTCCATGTTGAGGCCCGTCTTCGTGGATCCCACATTGACGGAGCTGCAGACCCGGTCCGTCTCCTTCAGCGCCTGAGGAATGGAACGGATCAGGTTCTCATCCGCCTGGGTCATCCCCTTGCTGACAAGAGCCGAATACCCGCCGATAAAGTTTACGCCCACTTCCTTGGCCGCCCGGTCCAGGGTCTTTGCGATGGTCACAAAGTCCTCCGGAGATTTGCAGGCGCAGCCGCCTACCAGTGCGATGGGGGTAACGGATATTCTCTTATTGACAATCGGAATCCCAAAATCACGTTCGATGGACTTGCCTGTAGGAACCAGATTCTCAGCCAGCCCCGTAATCTTCTCATAAATCTTTTTGTTCAATACATCTAAATTGCTGTCACAGCAATCCAACAGGCTGATTCCCAGGGTGATGGTGCGCACGTCCAGCTTTTCCTGCTCGATCATCTTGTTGGTCTCATTTACTTCAAACATATTCTGCATAGTGATGGCTTCCTTTCTCAGATCCGGTGCATTTTAGTAAATATTTCTTCTCTCTGGCATTTGATCTTCACGCCGATTTCATCGCCGATCTGCTCCAGCTCGGAAGCCAGATCCTCAAAAGGCTTGGTCGCGTTGTTGGTATCCACGATCATCATCATGTTAAAATACTCCTGTACGATGGTCTGGGATATATCCAGGATGTTGACCCGGTTGTTGGCAAGGTAAGTACACACTTTTGCGATAATTCCTACGGTATCTTTTCCTACGACAGTGATAATGGTTTTGCTCATGATTAATCTCCTTTATATATAATGTTCGGGAAATCCCGCATAATCTCTCAGACCGTGATAATCTCCGACATTCTGTCCCGCTTGGCTACCTCGATGGAGAAATCGGAAGCCCGGTACGGATTGTCTCCCTGGGTGATCTCCAGCTTCACCGTCTCGTAGGCCAGTTCCTCGTAGTTGTTCTCCTTGCTCAAATGTCCCAGCAGTATGTATTTCAGTCTGTCATGCAGAATGTAGCCCAGAAGCCGCCCTGCATTTTCATTGGACAAATGGCCATGGTCGCCCAGGATTCTCCGCTTCAAATAATAGGGATAGGGTCCGGTCTCCAGCATCTTCACATCGTGGTTGGACTCCACCAGGAGCGCGTCCAGTCCCTGGAGATGGTCGATAATGTACTGGTCGTAATGTCCCATGTCCGTGGCAACGGCCACCGACTTCTTCCCGTGCTGAATCCGGTACGCCACCGGATTGGCCGCGTCGTGATCAATCCGAAAAGGCTTGACCTCCAAATCTCCCACGCTAAAGTCCACATCCGGCTGGAAGGACCGAAACAGCTCCGGCGGGTACTCTCCCAAATATTTCATCTTGGAGATCTCCTCCAGAGTCTCCGGCGTTCCGTAGATGGGAACTCCGTACTTGCGGGCCAGAACTCCCAGTCCCTTGGTGTGGTCCGAATGCTCATGGGTGATCACAATCCCGTTGATCTCGCTTCCCTTCAGCCCAATCTCACTGAGTCCCTGCTCAATCCGCTTGTTGCTGATTCCCGCATCGACCAGAAGGTGGGTGCTCTCCGAGCCCACGTAGATACAATTTCCGCTGCTTCCGCTGGCAATACTCACTAATCTCATGTTATCTTTCCTTTATCTTTAATAGCTCCGCAAGCTGCTGTTCGGTATCCCGGAGATCTCCGTTATTGTCGATCACGTGATCGCACATCTGACGGAAGCTCTCATCCGAAGCCTGAGATTCCATAATACTGACGGACTTCTCCTCCGAATATCCCCGGTTTGCCGAGAGCCTCAGGATACGATTCTCTCTCGATGTATAAACATACCATAATTCATCACAAATGTCACCCAATTTTTTTTCCGGGATTGCGGATTCCACTACTGTAAGCCCGACGGCGCAGCCCTGAAGCTCCCGTTCTATCGCCTTCCACACAAGAGGATGGACTATGGAATCCATCCTCCTTCGCGCCTTGCAGTCTCCAAAAATCAAGTTTGACAGCTTTGCCTTATCCAGACTTCCGTCCGTTCCCAGCACGGAATCGCCAAATTCTTCCAGCACTCTGCAGTATGCTTCTTCCCCGGGCTCCATCAGCCGGTGGGCCACCTCGTCCGCCCGGATGACATGGGCGCCCCAGCTCTCCTCCAAAATCTGTAAAACCCTGCTTTTTCCGGAGCCCACGCCTCCTGTCACGCCAATGATCCTCATCCGTCACCACTCCACTCTTTGTCTATTTCGCCGCGTACCAGGAATTGCCGGCATTGGCCTCCACCTCCAGCTCCACCTTTAAGCTGGCTGCGT
>Ga0192243_10617_pt1 | contig 12561 bp, 15 predicted proteins | sample Koala_Koa27_K3_FD_131233 | JGI IMG/M metagenome (GOLD analysis project Ga0192243, IMG submission 131233) | Enriched cells from koala feces incubated with labeled cellulose particles, San Francisco Zoo, California, United States - Koala_Koa2-7_K3 ... | reverse complement strand
CTCCAGAAGATTCTTATTGCAGCGGTCCAGCCATTTCACCAGCTTTGGAGAACGGCCCTTGACAATCCGCTTGACAAGCAAAAAATCCTCCTTGATCAACTGAGCGCTGTACATCTCCCTGGCTCTGGACACCAGGTTATGGGCCTCGTCCACCAGAAACAGATAGCTTCCCGTGATTCCCTCGGAAAAATAGCGCCGCAGCCGCACATTGGGATCAAACACATAGTTGTAGTCGCAGATAATCCCGTCCACCCAATTGCTGATATCCAGACAGAACTCAAAAGGGCAGACGTTGTGCTTTTGTGCGTAGTCCAGAATCACCTCCCTGGTGATGCCAAACTCCATGTGGATGATCTCGTAGACGGCGTCATTGACCCGGTCGTAATGGCCTTTGGCGTAGGGGCAGGCGTCGGGATTGCACTCGGGACTCTCCAGGAAGCACAGCTTCTCCTTGGCGGTGATTGTCACGGTCTTAAAATACAGATCATGTTCCCGCAGGATGGAAAATGTCTCCTCCGCCACGCTCCTGGTGATGGTCTTGGCCGTCAGATAGAATAACTTGTCCCCGTGCCCCTCCCCGATGGCCTTTAAAGCCGGATAGACCACCGATAATGTCTTGCCGATGCCGGTGGGGGCCTGGATAAACAGATTGCGTTTCCTGGCGATGGCCCGGTAGACGCTGACTGCCAGATCCTTCTGGCCCTCCCGGTATTCATACGGAAATTCCAGATCCTTTACGGACTCATCCCTGCGGATTCCGTTGTGGTAGAGATAGCGGGCCCATTTGACATACTCGTGAATCAGGCCCTGAAACCATTCCTCCAGCTCCTCGAAGGTCTTTTCCTGTTGAAATCTGCGGATCTCCTCGGTCTCGATGTTGCAGTAGGTCAGCTGCATCGTGATCAGCGGAAATTCCCGCTGAAGGCTGTAGATGTAGCCGTAGCACATGGCCTGGGCCATATGGACCTCTATGGGGGCTTCCAAGTAGGAGACGTCCATATAGACGCCCTTGATCTCGTCGATGGTGACCCCCTCGCCGTTCTCTATGATCCCGTCGGCTCTGCCCTCCACGGCTATCTGAAACTCGTCTTCTTCTATAATATGCTTCAGCGAAACCTCGGCGCGGTAATCCGCCCCCATCCTCCGCTGGATCTTCCTGTGTATGCGGCTTCCCGCCTGCATGGCGTCCCTCTGGGCCGCCGCGCTTCTTCGGTTATCCAAATCCCCCGAACGGAGCACAAACTCCACCAGCTCCCGAACGGATATCCTGACTGTTCTCAGCGGTTCTTTTTCTTCCACCTATGTGCCCCCTCTCCTGTCCTCCTATAACTATACTCACAAAAAATGGGAACTGCAAGCCTTTTAGCCTGCAATTCCCATCTTCTCTTCGTTTGCATATGACCCGTGCTCCGCCAGCTTTATGCCGCTGTGCAGTTCTCCGGTGCCTTGGTGCTTAAAAATTCTTCAAAGTCTTCGCTATCTCCGTTAAATTCAACTGTCAATACTCTGGTCAGATCCAGGCTTAATACGCCCAGGATGGATTTGGCATCGATGACTACTCGGTTGTAGAATACATCCACGTCAAAATCACACTTCGTCGCTGCCGCTACGAATTCTTTCGCATCGTCAATGGTTGGTAACATAATCTTTCTCTGTTTCATGATAAAAACCCCTTTGTTATAAAATGTTGCAATTAAAAGTGTTGAAATATTTATAGCACTATTGATTAAGAATGTCAAATCCCCCTGATTCCGGCCATGAAATGCATCTCATAGTGTATTTTGTATACTCTGTGGCACTTTTTGCGTAATTTGATTATGCAGGATTATTGTAAAATTTTGGCAAATAACGTCAAATTTATGATTTGTTAATTTTTATCTGTAGCTAACTGCCAACCGCTTTCCTAAATTTTCATGAAAACTACCGATAACGTTTTTTTCTCAGAGACATGTGTATTCCAGTTGTGTACAGATTTTCCATGTCTAAATTTGTAAGCTGATGGAATATTTTTATTTATATGTTAAATTCAAAAAAATATTGACAGTCCCCTTTTTTCTGTGATATTATAATCGAGCGTTGTAAAACAAAGGGGAATAGTTCAATGGCAGAGCAACGGTCTCCAAAACCGTAAATGGGGGTTCGAGCCCCTCTTCCCCTGCTTCTGAAATGTTCAGATTAAAAGTGTAGAAAGAGCCGGAATTCCTGTATTTATCAGGGGTCCGGCTCTTTTGTTATTATTCTTGAAATCTATGTTCCTTATCTTTCAAAATATTTGAGCTGAAAATAGACGGACTAAAAACGGACTGAAATTAATATGATGTGTTACCATCTTCCAGCATGAATGTCAGTCTATTCAGACTTGTCTTTCTTCTATTTTAATGCAGCGCTCCATCACTGTCAGGAATCAGAGTCACGGGCTCCGGAGCCATGGCTCCGGAGCTGTCAAAGTAGTATACCTTCCCATCAATCACCTGCAGTCCGGTCACCATGCCCCCGTCTGTTCCAAGATAGTACCATTTTCCCTGATCCTGATACCAGTCTTTCTCCACCATATAACCGGCGCCGTTAAACCAGTACCATTTTCCCCCGATCGGCTCCCAGGCGTTAGCAGTATAGCTGCCGTCCTCGTGGCGGTACCACCATCCCGTTCCATCCTGAATCCAGCCTGCAGGCTGAGACCAAGTCCGCATAAAGGTTTCCGGAGTTTTGTACTCAGCGATCAGTTTATTCGGTGTGCTACCCCAATCCGGGAGCTGGAAATGTGGCTTGTCCTTGATTGATTTCCAATCACCGCCCCATTCCAATCCCAGGGTCTTTCCGATCTGCCCGACGCGACTGAAAAAGTCCCCTGCCTCGTTGTAGGCTCCTGTCCCGTCATTTCTATAAAAGTCAAAGGCCACGCCCCACTGGTGCATGGACCGGTAAGAGCTCCCCCGGGCATTGGTGACGATATTCCCCGGTTTCGTCCGCCCCTGTGCATATAGCGCGTCCTGCTCCGCCACGGTGCGCAGTGTTTCTCCTATTTTGATGATCAGCCCCTGTGCCCTGCACTCATCCACCAACTGAGCCGCCATGGCCTGCAAGCGTGGATGGCATAATGTGATATCTCTCATAGTGATCTCCTCTCTAAATTAAAAAGGGCCGGCAGCTGCCAGCCCTCAATTTTATGTATTCTTTTTAATGATCATTATCGATAGTAAACTTCGGCATAGCTATTTGCAACCACATTATTTGTATTGTAATAAATAGTATTAATGCCAACTTCGTCTTGTGTTATATAAATCCAGGCTGCGGCCGCATTTGGCGTACTTTGATAGTAGCCAGAGGACACTCGAATTCTGTTTACGCCTTTTTTCTGCCAGACGGTCAATTAAACAATGTGGAATTGTAAACTCAAGACAGACACAATTTCGTGCTGCGGCGATTTGCTCTGCACATATACCAGTATTAATAATTCTCTAAAACTATTCGGTATATTTAGAGCTGTATTTTCTGCAAGGGTAGTATTTTCGCTATAAAATATATAATCACTATTCAGCTTAGCCACCTGCTCCTCCAGAGCTTCCACCCGGCTCATATCCGCTGCCTGTCCGTCGTCTCCCTTCGGACCTGCTGGACCAATTGGACCCTGTTCTCCGTTTTCTCCTTTGGGTCCCTGCGGCCCGGCCGGTCCCTGAATACCTTGAGGACCTACAGCTCCGGCTGGCCCAACTTCTCCCGGATCTCCTTTATCACCTTTGGGGCCCGGTGTCCCATTGGCACTGATCCCAGTATCATCATTTCCAATCCACCAGTTACCATTTTCACCGATAACCGGAGCTGGGATTCTCCCACTGGCACTCCCATCAAGATTGACGGTATAAAATCCTTTTGACATATGCATTACCTCTCTTTCATTTAGTAAGATAATGATACCAGCTAAGACCGTCCCGTGATTCCGGCTTGTTGCGATATCGCAACTTATTTCCCTGCCAGCTCCGGCAGCCCTGCCACTGATGTCAACAAGGACAGGATACCGGCCAGCGCGGCGGCAGATCCTACCATCACCCAGTTAACCTCTCCCAATACGGCAGCCGTGCCAATCGTTGCGACGGCGGTCTGTGCTACGGTCTTAACTGCTCTCATTCCTGCGGCTTTAATCCATTTTTTTACATTCTCATTCATAAATTTTAATCCTCTCTTTCTTCAAGGTCTGTGATCCGGTGATTAACAACTTTAATCTGCTCCTGGATGACCGCCTGGGTCTCCTCCAGCTTATACGTGCGCTCAATGACTGTGTTATGCTTATCCACCTTGCGTTCCAATTGCTCCAATCGATAATTGGTAAGCTTGGCCGACGTCAGGATACCCACAAAGGCTCCGACGCCGCTACCGGCCAGACTGATGAGCGCCACCATAATCTCCGTAGGCATATGCCCCTCCTTACTCCACGGGATTCTCCCGCAGCCATTTTTCGGTTACCGCCTGCCAAAGAGACGGGACCTGTTCAATCGTCATGATATTGTTGTTGATTTTAACTCCGTAGTATCTCCCCATTACTGCGCACCCCCTTCCTGCGCTGCGGCCACTGTGCTGATCACGGCGCCCATATCTCCAATCGCACCGTCATGGATTCCCAGCGTCTCAGTGTTAGCCGCTACCTGCTCCGCCAGCTTCTCCAGATCCGTCTTTTTCCTGACCGAGAATGTGGTCCGGATCGATCCATCAACGTTGACATGCACCGCGGTGATCACCGGATCAGCCGGGACCAGATCAGCATATCGCCCAACGATCACGCCGTCGCTGCTCTTGAGCTGGGCTGTAGCAAGGTTATCAGCCGTCAGCCGATCCCATACCGCGATCATGACCTCCTTGTCTGCTGTGAGGACCTGGAGGGCCCCCAGGGAGGCCCCGGACTCCAGCTCTACCTCTGAGTTGTCATGTAATACCAAAACGTCTTTATTTGCCATTGTTTGGCTCCTTTCTGCCCATGAAGGGCATAAAAATAAGGCCCCATATGAGGCCCGGTTTACGGGTTACGTTAGTCAGCTAAATAGTGATATCAAAATCATAAAGCTTAGTGGCACAACCGCTGACAACTTCAAAAAATACATATCTTTTCCGTACCCCGATGGTTGGACACAGGCTAATACCATATGTATTGCAACCAAGTATTATAACGGATGGTATGGGCATACTGGTGATACGGCAAACTTTGGCGCCTAGGGCTCAGGCAATATCATTTGTGCATTATGTGTTGATTTCACGGCGGATACAATTGATGTGTACTCTTTTGCGTCCGGCGATGCATATGGTAAGCCTTTTGACATATTGATAATGCGCATTGATACTTTAACTCAATGATCATTATCTATAATAGGCAATAATCAATGCCTGAGACTGCACTGCATCGTTAACAGTATATCTCTCAATATACATACAGGATGACGTGACCTTAAAGTCGGCCCGCCCTGTTGGGCTACCGCCGCAATACCGTTTAACTGATCCTCCCTCAGGGATCTGAGCAGGGATCAGTGAGAATTGAAAACCAAGAACATCATTTTCGGCCGATGGAAATACGTCGATTCGTAATTCCCGGAATGTCTCAGGATATGCAATATTATGGGAGGCACCTATACCGGTAACAGTTCCAAGTAACTTATAATCACTATTTACCTGATTACCAACCTCAACAATTTGCTCAGCCAAAGCCTTCCCTTGCCGGGCGTCGAGTACAAATCCCTCCTCTGTAGTCAACAGATTATTAACCACCTTATTTGCGTCCAGCTTCCCCGTCAGCTCCACATACCACCTTGCAAGTTTTCCAAGCATAACGCTTAGTTCCTCCCCTGTCACCAGGTTGGCCAGATCCGGCGCCGGAGTAAACTCTGTACTGACCTCAGTCGCCGGCTTGAGATTCTGAAGAACGCTGGCGTCCAGCGCATACTGACCTGGCTCTGTGATATCTGTTCTGGTTGTCAGGCTGTCTTTGACGAGGTAAGTGCCTCCAATCTCAGGAGTAAGCAGATCAATCAGTGCCTGGAGCTCATTCCGTTTCTGTATGAAAGCCTCTGTCGCTTCGTCAATGATTCGCTGAAGCTCCGCCCGAAACGGTCCCGCTTCTGTTACTGGTTCCGAAAGCGGATCAGGCCGGACACCGAATAAGAACTTCCCGGATGATACCCGGCCGTTTTCATAGAATAATTTAACTTCCGCCGCAACCTTCCCCGGAACTGCCAGCTCGGAGCCCTGCAGCTCATATACATACTTCCCATCCGTCAAAGTCATGTATCCGCTGACATTGGTTCCATCATGGCGCCGGAACACCACAGACACCCGCACGGCGTCAGTGATATATTCTCCATCGTCTATAATATCAAACAGGAATCGGATTACCCCATAATCTCCCTGCGTCAGCATAATCTGAGTGTCCAGCACATCATTATCTTTTAAATTCAGCACAAAACTGTAATCCATTATGTTATCCTCCCCAATATTACATAGCTGCCATCTACCCAGGCCGTAAGCACCCGATCACCTACCCGCGGACTATAGGAGGACAAAAACGGGTATGCCTTGCTGCTTGCATTGTTCTCGCCATAGAACTTTAACCGTGGCCGCGTGGCCGGGATAGAATCAATTATCGCCATCCGGAACGCCTGGCTTTCCTTAGAATTACTCATAGTCTTATCACCTTCTTCAAAGTATGGTTCATGGTTCCGCCCACTTCCAGATTCATCTCCCATGAATATTCTATAAACCGGTTACTGATCCCAAGCTCCTCATTGCCTACATAAATACAGTCTCGATAAGAATGATGCGGCATTAAGGCTGTAGGGAGCGTGATGGAGTTATATATCTGGCTCTTCTCAATGGCCACACGCTTAACCAACGCATTCATGGTCTCCTGATCAGGTACATCGTCTATTCTGGCAATATCCACGATGTTTCTTCCTCTGCTCACCGTTGAAATAATACTGCCGGGATTATCGTTGATAAACTGCCCCCTCAGCGGCTCCGTCTCTGCCTTATTCGTATACCTGATAAAAATATTCGGAGTCTCAAACAGGTCCAGCAGCTGCTCACCTCCATCCTTGATCAGGCTTTTATAATCGGCGACATAGGCATGTTCCGCCAGGCGGTTAGCCGGTTCAATGTACCGACTGCTGACCGCGTAACCATTATTATCGAAGTGGATCGGATCATAATTAATCGCCGTCAGAAGCTCGTTGACAACATCAAGCTTGCTTTCACCGATATCAAATTCTATATCCTCCTTCACTGTGAGGTCAGAAGATTCTACTGTAATCTTCTTAATGCCGGCCGACAAAATCACCTTGCTGATCTCCTTCACGTACACGGCGCCAGCTGGAATATAGAGCCTGTCAATGATCTTATCCTCCCGCAGGATCAGGCTGTAATCATAGCAAGAGCAGGTTTGATAGACACCGCTGGTTCCGTTGCTCCGCTCCGGGCTGCTCATAATATAAATTCCAAGAGGATAACGCAACCACCCCCGCGGAGATAGAAGCTTAAATACAGGCCGGATTCTTAAGTCTACTGCTTCCATCCCCAGCGGCCCCTCTTCTTTCATCGTCATGTTGGCCGTTCCCATGATCTCCTGCGTGCTGTCAAACCGGATGGAGCCTGTCACATGGCTCAAATCCATAATCTTTCTCTCGTATCGATCCAGCAATTCATATTCGATATCAATTGTTCGGTCTTTTTCAAGCAGCGCAACGACCTCATCATGTTTGTATCCCAGCTGTGCCAGATTGATCATCAAATCTCACCTCCAGACTATAGTTCAGCACTGAAAACTGTAAGCTCACATTCCGGCCTTTATCAAAGTACGCATTCGCTGAACTGAAACTTGTAATATCACAACAGACACACTCATCATGATTCCTCAGAATATAGATCCCATTCCGGTTATACATGGCTTCCAGCGTTTTATACTGTTCTTCTGGCAGATAATACTCCATGCTGATTAATTTGTTTTTGTATATTCCTGATTCTTTAACCGGATATTCCCGCCCAATATAATTGACGAGCTCGGAGGTATTAGAAGCTTTTACTGTGGTCTCATTAAAGAAATCCGTCGTTGACAGAAACAGGTTTACACAATTATCCCTGTGTTCCACATCCGCCAGAATATACCCTGTATATCTGGTTCTCACATCAATCTTTTTGCTGTCCGAATAGCTTCCATCATGCGCACGTACATAATACGTATATTTCACATTTGATTTTACTGTGTAATCGTCAAATATCCTGAGCCCAGGTTCCAGCCTTGCCATCGGCATAAATGCTCCTCCCGCCTCGGATCGGAAAACAAATACTTCTGTTTCAGTATCGGTCCATACCCGGATTCCCAGACCCATTGCTGATACCCCGATATCTGGCCTGGACGGAACCGGCGCGTCTATGGTAAATACTTTTGAGCTTACGTCTGACCACTTATCATATACGCTACCGATCCGCAGCTTTACTATGTAAGTTCCATTCTCGAACATCTGGTTCGGAATATACGAATTCTTTGTCATCCCCGGCTGCTTCCCACTTGCATGGATCAGCTGACCGTCCTGGTAAATTTCCAGCTCAAACAGGGCGTTTTCAATCTCTTTACATTTCCAGGTTATTTCTGTAATGGCGTCGTTTTTCATCCCCACCAGAATCGGCATATCCGGCCGGCCAATGGTTTCAAAGCTGCCATACGCCCAATCTGACGCGCTGTCGTTGACGTTGTAGGTGCGCACTCTCCATTCAACGATCCCAATGCTGAAGGCGTCCATGCCCATCTCATAAAACTCGTTACTGGTCGTCTGGGTGATGGATTCCCATGTAGTGGATGACTGCATCCTCCATTCCAAGTCAAATTTTGCCTGACCGGTATCATATACGGAGTGATACACCCATTGAAATTTGATGGTTCCCTCTTTCTCAACAATATCTCCGTTGGGATAGACAATCGTCGGAATGGACGGCCTGGCCGGAACGTGCTCCACGATAATCTGGGAAGTATATCCCCCCTCCATCGTTCCAAATAAGGAGTCCATGTTGGCGTTGGTCGTTGTCTTAATGCAGATCAAACACATGGTCAAGTTCGAGATACCCGTATTATTCTTGATAATATTCGTAATATCAAATGTAATCCACTGGTTGTATGAGGATACATTCGTATCCGTCTTAAAGGTATCCGCAGAACTCGCCACAAAGCTGGAGGAATATGTATTGTTGAACTTTTGGGCCGTCATGGACGAAACACTTTCACGAATATTGTACATATCAGCCCGGATCTCATTGTTTCCGCTACCCATGCAGAAAACCCTCAGCGTAGCCTTGGTGATCTCCTTGTTGGGGAACGTAGGGATATCAAACTGCAACATGGATATCTTATAGATACTGCTGGATTTCAGCTGACGGACACGCATGGATTTTTCTCCATCAAATGACTGAAATCTATAGTCATTTGATGTCTCGTTTCGGATATATGTATCGCATTTACAATTGATTGCTGTCTGCGTCATTACACACTCACCCTTCCTGTCCTCTCCGCAGTTTTCTGCTGCTGAACCATCTTGACAACGGCGTTCCATTCCTTCACGTCCCTGGCCGGGATCGTCACATTATAAACATTATAGACATTCCCTGACTTGACGGATTCCTCAGAAGAATAAATTCGTGATCCACGTGGTAGCACCACACGCTCCGGGCCATGCTCTCCCACCCAAGTTTCTCCGCCCTCATAGTATTCCGTACCTGCTGCGTTATATTTAGGCTTTGTCTGGTATTTCTGTGCTGAATTTATCACATCATTGGCCGAATTTTTAGCCTCGTTCATGGCTTTATTTACCGCCATGGTCCCCCCGACAATCAGGGCAATAACGGCAGCTATCGCAAGCAGGATAGCCAAAAGGGGCGCCATTCCTGCTACTGCTGCCTGCCCTGACGCTCCAAGGGTCATGTTGGCCGCCGCTGCCGTAGCCTGAGCCATGGCCATCATTGTTGCTGCCTTGGCCACTGATCCCAATACAGCCAGTAAGGTTCCAAACACGGCTATCCCGACTAAGACCGGTGTTGGTATTTTTCCAAGAATGTCAATCAAATTTGTAAGAATCGGGACCAGATATGTGCCAAGTTGCAGCTTAACCGCTTCTATCTTTCTGTTCATCTGCTGCATTTCATCATCCAGAGCCCCGGCGCTCTGCAAAGTCTCATTACTTAAAACATAACCTGCCTCATGAGCTTCGTCCGCCAGTTCCCTAAGCCGTTTGCTCCCGGCTTCAATCAAAGGGTTGAGATCCTTGGCCGACTTTCCGAATATATCCATGGCCTTGGCATCCCGCTCTGTCTCATTACTAATCTTACCAAGGGCATCTATGGTATCATAAAATACCTCTTCCGCGTTTCGCAGCTCCTTGTTGTGCTCCTTATACTTCACTCCCAGCTGCGCAAATTCTTTCTGAAGTTCCTTGTTCCCATCTCTCGCAGATCCCATATTTTTAATCAGCTTCGTCATAGATCCGTTCATCGTATCTACTGACACGTCCACAAACTCAGAAGCATACTGTAGTTCCTGTAATGTGTCTGTGCTCAACCCTGATATGCTGGACAACGTCAGCAGATCATCAGCCGTATGTGATAAATCAATCGCCAACCCTGCATAAGCCGTAGCCAGAGCCCCGATCACAACAATGGCTTCCCCCACTCCCTTGTTTACCCCATCAAAGTGTGATGCAAATGATTCAAGCGCTGGGGAAGCCTCCAGCCCTAAAAAGTTTGTAATTCCACGGATGGAATCTCCAAAAGTCTCTGTCTGCTCTGTCGTCTCCTCCGTCGCCTCACTGGTCTCATTCATCTGGCCTTCCAGCCTCAGCAACGCCGTATTCTGGTTTATCAGCGCACGCTCCGCGATCTCCGCCGCCCTGCTCCCCTCCCCATTTGTTTCAATCGCCCGGCGATATGCCTTTTCAGATTCCTCTACAATTTTTTTCTGAAGCTCGATCTTTTGGGAGAGGTATTCTTGTTTAATCCTTAGCTGATCCGCTTCGGTTCCATACAACTTTGCCTCTTCGCTGGCACGCTTGAACTCCGCGTCCAGAAGTCCAATTTTCCGGTTACATTCTGTGATCCCTCCGCTAAACTCAGAATAATCCAAGCCCAAAACAATTGTCCGTCTATACTGGTTAGCCATCCACGAATCCCTCCACTTCTTTCATACTCGTAATAACCTGTGGTTCCTCCTCAAAGTATCTGGAATGATATTCCACATCCTCTACGGCCGCAGCCTTCATATTCATTTCATCCACATACATATCGATCATGGTCATGATCTTCCTGTGTGTGGATGTCCAAAATTCCGGCTCAGTACGTCTCATTTTAATGCAGTACATGTAATACGGATAATCGAATTGGAAATCTATTTCCCTTTCCTTGCCTGGAGTACATACTGAGCCATCATTTTTTTTGCCATTTCCTGCTGCTCCTTTGACATGGAATCATACAACATATCCATAAACATACCGATGATTTCCTTTCCTCCCACCGGTCCGATCCGTCTGGCCAGCTGCTCCACGTCGTCATATTCGATCTCCTCATTGGCGTTCAGAACCGAATACAGGCAGACTGTCATAAGATCACAGTCCGGCAGGTTCTCTCTGGTAATTCCCAGCTCTGCCATCTTGGTCTGAAAAAGAAACAGGCTCTTCATGTTGAAGATTCCAACATATTCCCGCTGGCTTTCCGGATCAACCAGAACGATCTCTTCTGCCGGCTTAATATTAATTACTTTTCTCATAGACTATGCCCCCTGACTTTCTCCACCCGCAGGCGCCGTTGGAGATGGATATGCACTCGGTCCCTGGTCGAACCAAGTTTTCGCCTGTTTATCTGTAAAATCCTGATTCGCTGCATCACCATAATACCGGAGCGATCCGTCACTCTCCCGCGGTATAAACTCAATGGTCATGCTATCCGTAGAGAACTGAATGTTATCTGTAGACTGCTGCACATTAGAGTTAATGGGCTGTGCCTGCCCCTTCAGCAGCCATATATACTCACTCTTGCCGCCCGTCTGCTCCACCTCATATCCCATGGCAATATAGGGCGGCTCATCTCCTGCTGCCTCTACCACTACACCGTTATCCATGGTATTTCCCATCAGTTCAGACCGGACCTCCACGTAAATTTTATTCACATCAACAACCACTGTAATACCATTCAACCGGCTCATATTCTCGGTTTTTACGCCGTTACCATATAATGTTCCCTTTGATACTCCCGGTGTCACCTGAACCTGCATAACTGCGCCCATGCTCTTGACTTCTCCGTAGGTGGTCCCAGATTTATCATCCGCCGTTACCAGACAGTACACAGCATTTTTGATGTTAATTCTATTCGACTTGCTACTTTTCCCTGGCATTTGATTCACCTTCCTTTAATTTTCTAAACTTGATCATGGCCCTCCAGAGCCTCGTGACAGGATCACAGCTTTTTTCAAGCGTCACACCAAAGATTCCCGGTTCTCTGCGTAAGGCCGTAACCATTTTCCATGATTCCCGTTCCAGCTGATCACGCCGT
>Ga0192243_10467_pt2 | contig 12578 bp, 14 predicted proteins | sample Koala_Koa27_K3_FD_131233 | JGI IMG/M metagenome (GOLD analysis project Ga0192243, IMG submission 131233) | Enriched cells from koala feces incubated with labeled cellulose particles, San Francisco Zoo, California, United States - Koala_Koa2-7_K3 ... | reverse complement strand
GAAGCTGCTCCGGGATGCCGCCCTCCGAGCCGTTGGACGGGATATCGGCGAAGGCAAAGGGCCATTTGACATGAAAGCCAACGAGTCCGAATATGGAGGTAAACACCGACGTCACGGGAACTCCGGTCATGCGGCAGGTTCGAATCCACAATCCCAGCACAGGGAGGCCGGCGGGCAGCACAGAGAGCCACCAGCTGTTTTTCAGGCTCAGCTTCATGCTTCCTGTAAACAGGGCATACAGAAGGCTCATGCCGTACACTGCCGTGGAGAACACAAGGGCGGTGGGCTTTAATCCGTAGCTGAACAGGCAGGCGCAGCCTCCTAAAACCAGGCACCGGGTTCTCCCCGCCGTATCCTCCTCCCTGGTAAAGCCGACCATATAGTACAGGATAAAAAGCTGGACCAGAAGCGTGATGATATCGCTTTTGGCGGTGATTCCCATGTTGGTAACCGCCGGGATACAGGAGGCCACGGCCGCGGCCGCCAGCCCCCAGCTCTTGCCTGCAATTTTGGAGGTGATCTTTCCTATGGTGACCAGAACACCGACCGTCAGCCACATGTTGAAGGCCAGGACAAAGCTGTAGGAGGTTCTGACGCACAGCGGCAGGATCAGGGTCTCGAAGCCTTTGGAGTAGGTGTAAACCAGGTTGATATTGCCCAGGTCCTCGTAGATGCCCAGACCATTGTCCAGGATGTAGGCGGACCGCAGGCCGTAGTGAAGGGAATCGTAATCCATGGCAACGTTCATCCGTCCGATCTGCAGCACCAGCATGGTGAGGATCAGGGCGGGAAGATACCGCTGCCAGCCCACCGGACGCCAGCCGGCCTCCTTGGGTCCCTCCCATACAAAAAAGCGGTGCTTTCGAAATCCGGCGTACTCCAGCGCAAATACAGGGATGGCCGTCAGAAGGACCGCCATGCGCAGAACGGGAATCCCCCCCTCTTGCAGGGCCGAGAGTATGCAGACCAGAGTAATCCAGATCCCGCTTCCCATCAGGAAACCGGTGATCATGGGCTCGAAGGTCAGGGGCGGCCATGAGCCTTTGCGGAGCACTCTGATAAACAGGCGGCCCAAAGCGATCAGATAGACCAGATAGATCCCGGATACCACAAAAGCGGTGAAGGACTGATGAATCCATGTGAATACAAAAACAGCAGACAGGATTCCTCCTGCCTGAAGTCTGCTGTCCCATTCTCCGGCAAAAAACCAGAGTACCCACGCAAAAAACAGCAGAAGCTCCACCATCATATGGCTGAACTCCGTTTGCCTCATGTAGGGGCCCAGGGGGCCGTGTATCAACAGCTGTTCTGCTCCGATGAGCAGCAGCACCGCCGCCAGGGCGGCCATTACCGCTATAAATCCAACTTCTTTTTTCTTCATCCTGCTAGATCTCCGGTCAATCGTAAAAGGCGTATGCCTTTCTGTAATAGTGAATCAAAAGCCTGACGATTGGCTCAGGCCAGAACTTTCCAAACATCTCCGTCTCCTCCCTGAGGCGGCTCTGATCCCGGATGCACTCCTTGGTGGTAGCACCCTCGTGAATCCGGTAATATAAAAGCGGCTTCTCCACACAGATAAAACGGCCGGGGAGTTTGGCCAGTTTGAGCGTCGTATCCCAGTCCAGGGCAAACTTGTAGGGGGAGGTAAAAAGCGGTTCCCCCAGGGCCTCCTTGTTGTAGGAGCAGGCCGGGCAGCCGATGGGATTGCCAAACACCAGCGCGCTTTTTTTCACAGCCTCCAGATGATTCAGCCTGGGAATCCTCAGAGGCAGGCGCAGAATCCGCTTGATCAGCAGCTCCACATCATGGCTTTTCAGCTTTCCGTCCTTCACATTCACGTAGTCGCTGGTGAACATCGTCATGTCGGGATACTTCTCAAACTGCTCCAGCAGAACCTTCGCGTAGTCCTTATGGTACATGTCGTCCTGATGAGCGATAGTCACCAGGCGGCTGTCCGCCATATGGTAAGCGTAGTTCCAGTCGTCCTGTATCCCGCTGGCGCCGTCCCGGACATACATGGGAATCCCGTACTTCTTTGCCAGCCCGCTGATATAAGCGCTGGGCGTGGAGGTGCACAGGATAATACCGGAGGGCACCGTCTGTTTTTTCAGGGAACGGATGCAGGACTCTAAGTAAGGCGAGTCCTGATAGGCAGAGATTGCAAATGTGTGCTGATTCATATCATTTCCTTCTTCTATTTTTCTATATCATTCCCATCTGGCAGGGAAAATATGGAATCAATTCTGGATTTTTTTCCAAATATGTTGTTGTACTGCAGCATATCAAACTGGTGAAGTATCGGATATTCTTTTTTGTCCTTCCAGTTGGTCCAGCTCTCCCACACTCCGTCGGAGTTGTAATATCCCAGAATATGTACAACAGGCGCCGCCTGGTACATCTCATCCAGAAAGATCTGGTAATCCGCGGTCTCCAAGTTGGCCCGCTCCAGCACGATATTGGCCAGGTACTGGGCGCTGATCTTGTCGATCTCCTGGTATGGAGTCTCATAGTTGGTCCAGACGAGAAACGGGGTCGCATAGCGCCTTAGAAAGTCCTCTGTCTTCAGTTCGTTTAAGGGCTGACCGTACAGAGTCTCATAAAAGCTCTGCTCCACGCTGGGCTGATGATCCCCGAACATGACGATCATCGTGGGCTCCTCCACCGCCTCGTAGTAATCCAGAAGCCCCTTTAACGCCTCATCCGTGGCCTTCATCAGGGAAAGGTACTGTTCCGTCAGAGGATAGCCCGGAAGGTCGGTGAGATGGACCGTGGATTCGTAGGAGGCGTCCTCGTATCCGCCGTGGTTTTGCATCGTTACGTTAAAGATAAACAGCGGCTCTCCCGGCTCCTTTTCCTCGGTCAGCTTCATGATCTGATGGAAGTTACCGGCATCGCTGATATAACCGCGCAGCAGCGGCTCCCCCTCAAAATCCGCCTCGGCATAAAAGGCGTCAAAGCCCATGGCGTCATAGGCCGTCACCCGGTTCCAGTTCTCCGCCACATAAGGATGCATGGCAACGGTCCGGTAGCCCTGGCTTTTGAGAATCCGCGGCAGGCCGAACACCGGGCTCTGCATATAGGTCTGATAGGGCACGGAGCCGGACGGTGAAAATGCGATGGCGTTGCCTGTCAAAAACTCATACTCGGAGTTGGGCGTCATGGACCCCCAGACCGGCATATAGAGATTCCCCTTGACCGCGCGGTCGGAGATGGCCTCATAGTTTTCCATAAAAGGAACGTCCGTCTGAAAATCCGCAATGGTCCGCAGATCGGAATAGCTCTCGTTCATGATGCAGATGATGTTGGCGGGAACCGTATCGTTCCCCGTCTCCCACAGCCGCGCCTCCCCCTTTTTCTGTTCCAGCTCCTCCCCCAGCTCTTTTACCAGCTTTGCGGAGTAGCCCTCCGGCGGATCGATCAAAAGATACTCCAGAGAGCGCATGGTACACAGCATGTAGCCGGTGTAACCGTAAGTCTCGGCCGGGTCCCACATACTGACGTCGATGTTGTACTTGGGAACCAGCACGGATTGAAATACGGACTGCCAGCCGAAAAACAGCACTGCCGAGGCCGCCGCTCCGGCCAGCCACCGCTTTTTGCTTTTCTGCTTAAACGGAAAGATCACCGCCAGCACGCTGGCTTCCAGGGAGAAGAACATCCACATCCACAGCTGAGGCGTAAACGTGTAGGTGTAGCTGCCTGAGACCGTCAACGCCGTCTTAAACGCCATGACGTCCCACACCATAATCGGTCTTCCGCGAAACTGCAATACAAAATACTCGGCCAGCGCCAAAACGGTCAGCACCGTGTTCAGCAGCGGATACGCAATCCTCGTGGAGTTTGTGATCCCCGCCGCCAGTAAGTACAACGTATAGTAGAAGACCAGGTTAATAATCAAATACTTTCCATGTATCGCCGTCAGGCTTCCTGTGATTCCTTCTAAGATCACATAGCTGACAGCCGGCCCCGTCAGAAGTAATTTCCCCCACCCCTTTCCAATATCCGAGGGCCCGTTTTTCGGGGCCCTCATGAAGTTCCATCTGTTCTGTATCCAAATCGGTTCCTCCGTAATCTGTTTTCTATCTTTAGAAAAAGCGCTCTTCCAGCATCAGGCAGAGTGTGTGATAGATAGGAAGATGATATTCCTGTATTTTAAATGTCTCGTTCTCCGGCACGATGATCGGAACGTCAGCGGCCATCTCCAGCCGTCCGCCGTCCTTTCCGGTAAGCCCGATCACCTTCATGCCCTTGGCTCTGGCAACCGTGACCGCGTACATGATATTCCTGGCATTTCCCGATGTAGAGATGCCAAGAAGCACGTCGCCGGCCTCACCGAATCCGTAGGTCTGCTGAGCGTAGATCAGATCGCCGTCCACATCATTTAAAAAGGCGGTGGACAGTCCCGGATGGCCGTTGAGGGCGATAGCCGGAAGTGCGCCCTGAAGCTTCTTCGCCAGCTCGCCGCCCTCCGTCTGGTCGATGTCCTCCAGTCTCTCGCGGAACTCATCGGGCACCTCGCGGCGTTTGATAAATCCCTTCATCAGCTCGCCGACGATATGCTCCGCATCCGCGCAGCTTCCGCCGTTGCCGGCCACCAAAAGCTTTCCTCCGGTGGCATAGCAGTGCTCCAGCACTTCGTAAGCTTCTCCGATGGCGCCCTTTACGGCTGCCAGCTCCGGATATCGTTCCACCAATTCATCTAAAAATTTATAGGGTTCCATAGCTGTTATATCTCTCCCTTCCTTTATTCTGTGATTTCCTGTTCTCTCTTTATAATCCAGTCAACCGCTGCCTCTAAGGACTCCCCGTAGTATTCATATGGCAGGGGGGCGCCCTTCCCCGTCAGCTCTTTGTGAATCCCGGCTCCGTATCCGGTTCCCACCAGCACCGCGGGGACGCCGTAATGGTTCCCGGCCTCCGCGTCCGCCAGCTTATCTCCGATCATGTAGGAGTGGGCCTTGTCCACCTCATAGTAACCTTCCGCCGCCTCCAGCAGTCCCGGAGCAGGCTTCCGGCAGGAGCACTCCCTCCGGTATTCGCCGATACCGGCCTCGGGATGGTGAGGGCAGTAGAAAAATAAATCAATGTGGGCTCCCTGCTTTTCCAGCTCCCTGTTCATGTGTTCGTGAAGCTTCTCCACATCCGCCTCGGTATAGTATCCCCGGGCCACGCCGGCCTGGTTCGTCACCACCACCGTCTTAAAGCCCGCCCTGTTGAGGCGGCCAATGGCCTGACCGGCTCCGGGAATCAGAACCATGTCCTCCGGCCTGTGCAAGTAGTGGACCTCCTCGTTGATCGTACCGTCCCGGTCTAAAAATATCACTCTATCCATAGTTTTCATTACGCCTGAAATGTATAGTCTTTGTTGGGCATATGCACCTGGACCTGATCGTACTTCCAGCGGTCCTCGTCCGTGATCCACGCCTGAGCGCCTCTCAACTCAAAGTTCCAGTCCGCCAGCTGACCGCCCATCTCTTCCATGTGAGCCGCCACCTTGTGTCTGACATTGTAGGGACAGAACATCAGAAGATAGCCGCCGCCGCCTGCGCCCAGAAGCTTTCCGCCCAGCGCGCCGGCCCGCAACGCTTCATTATAAAGATGGTCGATCTGTGGGTTGGTGATCTTGCTGCTCATCCGTTTCTTGCTCTGCCAGCCAAAATCCATCAGCTTTCCAAAGCTGTGGAGATTGCCCTTCAAAAGCTCATCCTTCATGGCGTAGGCCAGAGCCTTCACCTCGCACATGGCATCAAAGGCGTCCTTTTTCTCATAGTTGCCGACCTGATCCTTGATGATGTTGGCAGACACATGGATGTTGCCTGTATAGCAGAGCAACAGATTGTACTGCAGCTCATGGATGATATCTTTCTTAATTCGCAGAGGATTGACCACCACGTTGTTGCGTCCGTGGAACTCTATAAAATTGAAGCCGCCGAAGGTCGCCGCGTACTGGTCCTGATACCCTCCGTCGATCTTTAAGTCCTCCCGCTCCACCTGATAGGCCAGATCCGCCATGGCATAGGCATCCATCTCGATTCCCTTCCACTTGGCCATGGCTGTCAGAAGAGACACCATCACGGTGGATGAGGTTCCCAGACCAGATCCTGGAGGGGCGTCGCACTGGAGATACACCTCGCAGCCCTCTTTGATGTCCATGGCCTTCAGAGCGGCTGTCACCAGATCCAGTTTTCCGTCATAGACATAATTTTCCTTTGTATTGTACTTGACCGTCATATCGAAGTCCATCGAGTGGACGATAATCTGATCATCCTCCCTGGGAACGATGGAACAGTATGCGTACTTGTTGATGGTGCTGCCGATGATGGCTCCGCCCTGCTCCACGCAAAACGGCGCCACATCCGTTCCCCCGCCGCCAAAGCTGACACGCAGAGGCGCCCTTCCTCTGATTACCATGTGACTACCCCCTCTTTTACATCATTGATAAATTTATAATAATCCTCCGGGATGCCAATGTCTATAAAATATCCGTCATTGACAAAACCTCCCAGCGCTTTTCCCTCACTCAGCCATCGGGGGATCATGTCGTTTTCCAGCGATACCTTTCCCTCCGGGATCTCGTCTATGAGCTTCCGGCTGATCAGATAGATCCCGCCGTTGATGGTTCCCGGGCGGGCCTCCTCGGTCTTTTCGTTAAATGCGGTCAGACGGCCATCCTGCAGCTTGGCCCTGCCGTATCGGGACACGTCTGGCACCTCCCGCAGCACCATGGTCATGTCAAAGCCCCGCTCCCGGCGCAGGGTGTTCAGACGGCCGTAATCGATCTGATAGAACGTGTCCGCATTCAGGACGTAGACCTGGTCATCCGTCACCAGACGGCCGGCGTTTTTGATGGCTCCCGCGGTGCCCAGCAGCTCCTCCTCGTATGCATAGGATGCGTGAAACCCAAAGCCCGCCCCGTCCTTAAAATAATCCTCCACCATGCTCCCCTTGTAGCCGACGGCAAACACAATCTCCTCTATGCCGTGCCGTGTCAGCTGACGGGTCACATACTCCATAAACGGCCGCTCCCCAATCAAAGCCATGGGCTTGGGCCTGTCGCTCACCACGCTTTTCAGTCTCGTTCCAAGTCCGCCTGCCAATAATATCGCCTGCATCTCTAACCTCCGCGTTAAGTTTAAAAAGCCTCACTAAATGCTCATAGTATACCATCTCAGACGAAAACATGCCACAATTTTCATTATTTTGACAGAAAATAACATCGTTGACGATCTCTTCTATTTGTTATAAACTTGGTCTATTGGATATTACAGGAGGATGGATTATGAAAATTCGATTAGTGGCAGTTGATATGGATGGAACGCTTCTCTCTCCCATGGGGCATATCCCGGAGGGGAATGCGGATGCGCTCAGGCGGCTTCAGGAGGCCGGAGGGGACTTTGTGATCTGCACCGGAAGAAATTACGGCGACGCCAGAATGTTTGTGGATGAGGTGGGGCTGCGCTGCGATTTTATCTGCATGAGCGGAGCCGCCATCTTTGACTATGAGGGCAGTCCTCTTTTGAAGATTGTGCTGACGGAGGCGCAGATTGACGAGATTATGGAGATTTTGAACAAATACGGGATGTCCGCGGATCTGATCACCAACGTTGGCTATTTCACCACCGCCTCCCCCGAGGCCAAATATAACGACTACTACCGGGCCATGGTCAGCCAGCTTCCCGACCCGGATAGCCTTCCGCCCGACTTGGATGAAAAAGCCCGCGAGCGCATGCACAATATCCATTTTGTAAAGAGTCCCAGGGAGGTCCTGGACCAGAAGATCGAGATCTTTAAAATCTGTTCCAATCACCTGGATACGGATTTTATCATAGAGTTAAAGAAGGAAGTTCTGCTTCACCCCGGCTTTGATGCAGCCTCCTCCTTCCCCACCAACATCGAGATCACCGACATCACGGCCAGAAAGGGGCTGGCTCTCAAAACGCATGCCGGATTAAAGGGGATTCCTTTGGAGAACGTCATGACCATCGGGGACAGTGACAACGACCTCTCCATGATCACGCCCGAATTTGGATATCCCGTGGCTATGGGAAACGCCATGGACTGTGTGAAGAAGGCGGCCCGATATCAGACGCGCACCAACGCCGAGGACGGCGTGGCCTGGGCCATACGGACCCTGGCTCTGGGGGAAGGCGCCGGGGAATCTGTATGAGCTTCCCCGGCAAGCCCCCTGGAAACACCGCCAGAGATATCCTGAGCCGGGTCATACGTGATCTCAAATACCTGCTGCCCGGCCTGGCCGGCGCCGCCGCGTACATCATCTTCATGGAATACTTTTTCCACGCCGTCTGCCTTTCCCGCGTTCTCGTGGGCCTCCCCTGCCCCGGCTGCGGGCTGACCCGGGCCGGCGTCCTGTTTCTACAGGGGCGGTTCGCAGAGAGCTTCCGGATGCACCCGCTCTTTCTGATGGTCCCCGCAGGAATCCTCCTGGGCCTGTATGAGCGGTATCTGTCCACCCGACCGCGCCATTACTTCACCGCCTATCTTGTGGTGACGCTGGTACTGCTGATCCTGCTCTACATCGTCAGGATGAAGCTCTGCTTCCCCCACACGGCCCCGATGAACTACGATCCCGATAATGTTCTCACACACATGCTCCGGTTCGGAGGCTTATAAGCGGCAAAAAGTCCGAAACTCCTATGAGAATCGGACTTTTTTGTATGTGGTTTACACCTCCTGAGGCACTCCCGGACAGTTGGGTCCAAAGTGTTTGAGGGCTACCAAAGGCTCCACTTCGCTGGTATTGGTGATCGTCACACCCTTCACGGCCGCCGCCTCAGACACAAAGAATTCGTCTGAGCTCTGCTGTCCAAAGTGAAGCAGAGTTGGGGATTCCGCATCGTAGACGCCGAACCTGCCGTGACCCTGGATAAAGACGCAGCCGTAGGCGGCACCATCCCGAAGCGTCACAGTCTGCCCCGGATTCGCGGTCAGCTCTTTGGCCGCGATATAGGGGTTGGCGTAGGTGATCCATTTCTGGGTATACTGCTCATTCTCCGTCTCCACAACAGGAGCCCGGAAAAAAGTGTTTCTTATAATGCGGGTCCACATTCTTCTCCCAATCCAGCAGGCTGAAGATGTAGTCGATATCGCCCATCTTATCAGCGGGACATTCCTCATCCAACATCTCCGGTGGGTAGACCTCCCCGGACACGATATTCTCATACACGGAGTTGACGTCCGAGTTCCACTGGGGCTCATAGGTCAGCACCGAGGCCGGCGCGTGGATCACGCCCGCCGGTGTGTACCAGCCGGTTCCCAGCTCGATCCGGTAAGCTCTGGAAAGCTCCGTGATCCTGGTATCGTCATCGGCAAAATGGCGTATCCTCTCCTTCACATCCTCCGGGTCCACATCCGGATCAAATCCAAAATAGGTATATCCTGCCTCCCCGAAGTAGTTGTTCAGCTGTTTGGGGAAATAATAACACTCCGGCTTGCCCAGCTTTCCCACCCGGGCCGCCGCCTCAAAGGTCAGGTGCAGATGGTGGAACAGAGGGTTCTCGTTGTCAAAGAACTTGGAGTACATGGGCCAGCCATGATACCGTTCCATCAGTTCCTTTCCCACCAGCTCCTCCCCCCAGCACCTTCACCGCGCTGCGCAGAGAAAACTTCACATCGGAATGATAGTCTGCGCACACATAGCTCAGTCCCTCGTCCGCCTTGGCAAGCTCTCCGTTCTGAGCCGCGATCGTGGAGGAGAACCAGCGCTCCGTGATGGAGCCTCGGGCCATCCCAAACGCAAAGTAATCGTCCGGATGCAGTTTTAACCGGTGGCCCGCTTTGCCGAATCTCCTTGGTACAAAGGCCGGGAACGGCCGAAAGATTCCCTCCCCCTTTTTGAATGTATCACGGATCACAGACTCGTCCTCCGTCTGCTCCGTCACAACCAGATTGCCTGTTTTTTTCGCCTCGGCCAGCCTCGCATCCAGCTCCTCGCCGGCCTTGATTGTCAATTCTATCTCTGTCATGAAACATCCTCCTGCCATACGTCTCTAGCAGACGCCCTTCTGCAGCATAATGTTGGCGTACCGGGCCGTATCTCCGGTCTGCACAATCACGTAAGCCTTTTTCGACCGCTCGTAAAACGGAAGCCGGTCTATGAAGGCAAAGTCTGTAAATGCATGGTCCTTATCCATTCTCTTTATCATGTCGCGGTATGTCTCCCAAATCTCAGGAACCGGCTCTGTAGGTAGATTTCTCATCAGCCGGACAGGATTCGGGACAAAGTTATCCAGCGGAAAAAATTGCAGCACCGCCTCCAAAAGCTCCGGTATCTTCACAGAATCCATCCGAATCACCCGTCCTCCGTGGGAGGCTGCCGGATAATTGGCATCGGCTATGAGCATCACATCGGCATGCCCCATCTCCATCATACATTTCATCAGTTCGGGAGACAGGATACCCGGAATTCCTCTAAGCATAAGACACACTCCTTTTTTGTTTACCAGTCCATCAGAGACTCCTGCTCCGGGATGGCCTGCCCGGTGGATCTTCTCACCACCAGCTTGGTCTCCATCTCCTCGGCTATCGTCTCCTGTCTTTCCTCCCCCTCTTTTTCCGCAATTCTCTGAAGGAGAATCTCGGCGGCCCGTTTACCCATGGTTTTTTTCTTGATATGGACCGTGGAGAGGGATGGTTCCATCATGCTGGCCATGAACACATCATCAGAACCGATGATCTTCATCTGGTCCGGCACCCGGATTCCCTTTTCTTTTAATAGTTTCATAGCGCCAATCGCCATCTGGTCGTTGGCTATATACACCCCGTCTACGGGCACGCCTGTCTCCAGAAGCTGCTCCATCGCCAGGTATCCGCTTTGGTGGCTGTAATCGCCGTAGGCAATTCTATTTTTTAAATCCACCTTCATCCGGCTGGCCTTTAACGCTTCCACATAGCCCCGTCTTCTGTCGTCGGGGATCTGCTCGCCCTCCGGGCCGCTGATATGAGCGATATTCCGGCAGCCGCTTTCGATCAGGTGCGTGACGGCCATGCGGGCCGCCTTCACATTGTCATGGTATACGGAATCTATCCCATACTGTGAAAAGTTCCTCTCGATACTGACCAGGGGCGTGGTTTTTAATCTGCACGCCTCCCGGTTCAGTTTTTTTAGATATTCCCGCTCCTTCTTCCGGGGAATATTGGAAACAAATATCACACCGTCCACCCGGTTTGAAAAAAGATGACTGAAGCATTCCGTCTCCTTCTCCAATCCGGTTTCATTGCCCTGTACGTGAGAATCGTAGATCGTGAGACTGTATCCGTACTGGCTGATGACCTCGTAAATCCCTTTCAAAACGTAGGGATAAAAGAGACCGCATATATCGGAAGTAATGACGCCGATGGTCTTGGTATATCCTCTCTTCATATTGCTTGCTACTGAATCCACCACGTAGTCCAGTTCCCTGATCGCCTCGTAAACCCGCTTTTGCAGCGGCTCACTCACAAACTTCTTTTTCGTCAACACATTGGAAACTGTTGAGATTGATACTCCTGCCCGATCGGCTACATCCTGTATAGTGACCAATTTTATCCCCCGTCCATCTTCATTACTGACTTTTACAGTAATTGTAACGAAAGGAGCATTATTCGTCAATAAGAGTAATATCGATCGGGATGTTCTTTTTCTACGGTCTCGCCGTTCATCATCTTTAAAGCGCTCTCCACTGCCATCTCACCCATGCGTGTGGTCTGCTGCTCCACGGTGAAAAGCATTTTGCCGTCCTTCACGGCCTGACGTGCGTCGTCGCCTGCGTCAAAACCGGTGACCAGAATGTCTTTTCCAGGAACCTTTCCGGCTGCCTCTACCGCCTCTAAGGCGCCCAGTCCCATCTCATCGTTGGCCGCCAGGATTCCAGTGATGTCCGGATGAGCCTGGAGAATGTTCTCCGTAACGGTCAGACCCTCCGCACGGTTGTAGTTTGCTGTCTGGGAAGCCACGATGTCCACCTTGCCTTCCACTGCATTTAAGAATCCCTGGTTTCTGTCAATGGCGCTGGAGGCTCCAGGTATTCCTTCCAGAATCGCGATCTTCGCGCCCTCTCCCACCTTTTCGAGGAAATACTTTCCTGCCGCTTCGCCTGCCTTTACGTTGTCCGTGCCGATGAAGCAGTCCACATCCAGACCTTCCACATAACGGTCCACTGCGATCACTTTAATTCCCGCAGCCATGGCGTCGGTTACAATGGGGGCTACGGAAGCGGAATCCTCCGGGTTTACGATGAGGACTTTGATGTTCTTTGCAATCAGGTCCTCGATGTCCGAGGTCTGCTTGGCGGTGTCATTGCCTGCGTCCACCACGGTCAGGTCGATGCCCAGCTCTTTGGCCTTCGCCTCCGCGCCGTCGGCCATGGACACGAAGAAGGGATTGTTAAGAGTCGAGATGGAGAATCCCACCGCTCCGACTTCCGCTGTCTTTTCAGCCTCGGTCGTAGTCTCAGCCGCGTCACCTGCCGCTGTGGCTGCCGGCGCCGCCGTAGTTGCCGCCTCCGTGGCCGCCGCCTGGGTCGCACCGCCTCCACCGGAACATGCCGCCAGGGAGAGGACCATACATCCCGCCATCATGG
>Ga0192243_10616_pt1 | contig 12584 bp, 11 predicted proteins | sample Koala_Koa27_K3_FD_131233 | JGI IMG/M metagenome (GOLD analysis project Ga0192243, IMG submission 131233) | Enriched cells from koala feces incubated with labeled cellulose particles, San Francisco Zoo, California, United States - Koala_Koa2-7_K3 ... | reverse complement strand
ACCATCATCAGCGAAGGCGACGCCGTCGGCGCCGTCATTATGTGCAGCAGAGAAGAACGGGAGACATCCGGCAGTACACAGGAAAAACTTGTTCAGACCGCTGCCGGTTTTCTCGGAAAACAAATGGAATCATGATGATCTCCAAACAGTTTGTAAAAACCACCTGTAATCTATCATGCAGTCCTGTCTTTGAAATTAGTATAGTTAAAAAATCGCTCCAGACCTTGAATACGGGCGTTGGAGCGATTTTTAATAATCTCACGAAATATGGGAATTTATTCTTGGGATGCCATCAGGCTGATTTATCTGAAGCAAAAACAAATCTTCTTTGAGCACGAGTTCAACCTGCGATTACAAACTCTCTGCAAAATCCACTACCTCCTGCAGCTGCGGACAGTGCGCCATCGCGCCCTTCTCTTTCATCCCCGGAATCAGTACCGTGCCCATATCCTTCCAGCCAAGGAAATCCACACTGCGGCGGTACAGATAAACCGCGCCGTCATATCCCGGCGAACCGGAGTTCATCAAAAGAGCGGCCGCTTTAATGCTCTTTCCTCTGCTGCCCGGCGCGAAAAAACGGTCGATCAATGCCTTCAGCTGCGCTGACACCGTAAAATAGTAGAGCGGAGACGCCAGAACGATCATGTCCGACTGCTGCATCTTCTCATAAATGCCCTGCATATCATCCTGCTGCACACAGCGTCCGTCCGGATGGTTACGACAGGCATTGCAAGCCAGACAGGGCTGCGGATGTGTCTCACTCAGATAAACAATCTGACAGACATGTCCCTTCTTCTGTGCCGCCTGCGCAAAAGTCTCCACCATGATATCTGTGTTGCCGCCCTTTCTCGGACTCCCTGAAATCACTAAAATCCTCATTTTTAATCCTCCTACGCATATTTCTCAGATAATATCATACCTCATCTGTTCGTAATCGCATCACGCAACAGATGATATATACACATCCAGTTCTGCCTGCGGGAACCAAATCATACATATGCCATCCGATAGTCCTGCAGTGCTCTGCAGCAGCGAATAATATCTCCGCGCATACCCGCCATACCTGCCATACGTCCCAAACCGACAGAGCGGATTCGGTTCCTGAACCCCCTTGTCCCCGCACAGCATAACGTCAGCCGGCTCGCAAAGTGTCCTGTTCCCGCACAGCATGGCATCAACAGGCTCCTGAAGCAGCTCGCTCAGCGCATAGATATTGTCAAGCGTCGGCATGCTGGAACCGTCCAGCCAATGGTAAACACTCTGCACACATGAAAGCCCAAGATACTGCTGTACATCCTTTACGGAAATCCCCCTGGAATCCATGAGTCTCCGAATACGCCGTCCGGTCATGTGCTTATCAAGTACAGGATACATATGACCGCCTCCCTTCATCTTACATATACTTGGATAATGTTGAAGCCAAAGCACTTGACCCCTATGATACCTGAGGATTGTTCCGCACTTCGTGCTGCCACAATCCTCCTCATCATATTAACGCTTTATATCCGATTTGTCATTGAATTTATAATATAAAATCCACTGCATCCAACACTCCCTCCGATCGATAGCCGGATTCCGCAGACAGATGAAAAGACCGTCTCTGCTACAAGCGCCGCGCCCGCTCCGGGCGAAACCGATTCTGTTCCTTTATTTCATCCAGATACCTCAGCATATGCGGAATATCTTCGTTCAACGTGCCTTTCAGAACGATATAGTTCGAAGCATGATTCGAACGGAACACCGTCCCCTCCGCATCCACATTCTGCAGGAACAGCCGCATCTCCTCCACCACATCCTCCGCCTGCAACAGCGTCAGCCTCCCGGCATTGATCTCTTCCATAATCATAGCATCCCGCTCCAGCATAAGTGTCAAAAATCCCACATAATCCGGTTGTATCTGTGAAATCAGATCCGCTGATTCAACAGCATGTTCCGTCAGGCGTTCCCTGCCTCCCAGGCCGGAGATCAGGGGCACTGAGCTTTTGATCCCGCATACCCGCAGTTTGCGTCCGGCCGCTATGATTTCTTCCCTGCTCGCACCTTTGCAGACATTTTCAAGCGTCACGGCATCTCCCGATTCCGCTCCCAGATAAATCATCTCAAGACCCGCCCTGCGCAGCTGTACAAGCTCTTCCTCACTTTTCCGATTGATATCAGCCGGTGTACCATAAGAAGTGATCCGCTCCGCATCAGGGAAACAGCCTTTCGCAAAATTCAGAATTTCCAGAAGATCCGGCGTACGCATGACCAGCGCATCTCCGTCCGCCAGGAAAATTCTTCTGACATGACCGCCGTAATACGCTTTCGCCTCTGTAAAATCCGCTTTTATCTCCGCCAAAGAACGAATCCGAAATCTCTTATCCTTATACATGGTGCAAAACGTACAACGGTTATGCGAACATCCGATTGTCAGCTGCACAATAAGACTTCTCGCCTCACTGGGCGGCCGGTACACCGCCCCCTCATATTTTAACAAGACCTGATCACCGCCCTTCCTGCTGACTCTGTTATCATTGAACAAAAACCTGCCGTGCTCAGTTCAGAAGCCTACGGCTTATTTTTCTCTCAGATGATTGATCATACTCGCCAGATATCCGGCGCCGAACCCATTATCGATATTTACAACGCTGACTCCGCTCGCGCAGGAATTGAGCATGGACAGCAGCGCCGACAGACCGCCGAAGCTGGCGCCGTAGCCGACACTGGTCGGCACCGCGATGACCGGGCAGTCCGCCATCCCCCCGATCACGGACGCAAGTGCGCCTTCCATCCCCGCAATCGCGATGATCACTCTCGCGGACATGATCTCCTCCCGACAGGCAAACAGACGGTGAATCCCGGCTACGCCCACATCATACAAACGAACAACCTCGTTCCCGAAAGTCTCTGCCGTGCGGGCCGCTTCCTCCGCCACCGGTATGTCGCTGGTACCCCCGGTCGCGACCACGATCCTGCCGACTCCGTCCGGCTCCGGCTGTTCTCCGATGACACCGACGCGGCTTTGTTCATCATACTGAAGAGGAAGCTCACGGCGCACCAGCGCCGCGGCCTCCCCGCTCATTCGTGTAATCAATATCGTTTCCTGTCCGCGGCTGCGCATATGAGAAGCAATCTGCACGATCTGTGCCGGGGTCTTTCCCGCACCGTAAATCACCTCAGCGATCCCCTGCCGCAATGCGCGGTGATAATCCGGCTTTGCGAATCCCAGATCCTCAAAAGGAGCTCCTTTGAGCCGGAGCATCGCCTGCTCCACATCGAGACTGCCCGCAGCCACTTCTTCAAGCAGTCCCCGTACTTCTTTCTGCTCCACAAACATTCCTCCTCATCAAACCGTCAGGCGGCACAAAATACCCTGCCAGACAAATATCGTTACGCCGTCGTTCTCTCTATATCAAAGATATTCTCGATCTGCCGCAGTTTCTCCGTCAGGGAAGTCAGTTCATCCTTCCCCTTCGTGTGAAATGAAACTATGATCGTAGCAACATTCTTTTTGCTCGTCCGTGAGTTGATCGTCACAATATCAATCCCGCGTTCCGTGAATATCTTTGAGATATCCACCAGAAGGCCGGTTCGATTGTTCGCAAAGATTTTCAGCTCGGCAAGGTAATTCCCGTGCCCTGTCTCCTCGTCAGCCGCTCCGTTCTGCCATTCTGCGTCGATCAGACGATCCCGATCCATCGTCGGGAGCTGAATAATATTCATACAGTCCGTGCGGTGAACCGAAACTCCTCTTCCTCTGGTCACAAAGCCAACGATCTCATCACCGGGCACCGGACTGCAGCACTTGGAAAAATGTACCGCCACATCCGCTATGCCTTTCACAATGATACCGCTTTTTTTCTTTGAATTGCTTTCCGTCGGAAGCTTTTCCCGATTGTCACCCGCATTCTCCAGAATCTCCGTATCTGTCACATTGACCCGGATGTCTTTTTTCTGTTCTTCCACCATACGGTTGATAATCTGAGCCTCCCGAAGTCCGCCGTGTCCTACGGCAGCCAGCACGGAATCCCAGTCCCTAAAGCCGTATTTCTTCTGAACTTTTTCTTTATAAACAGTTTTGCTGATATCCGCAGCGTTGATTCCCTTCGCCTTGCAGTAGCTCAGCAGCATTTCCTTCCCGCGAAGAATATTCTCTTCCTTAAACTCATGACGAAACCACTGGTTGATTTTATTGCGCGCCTGCGGGCTTTTCACGATATTCAGCCAGTCGCGGCTGGGTCCTTTGGAATTCGCCGAAGTCACGATCTCAATCTGATCCCCGTTGCAGATCTTGTAATCGATCGGAACCAGCTTGCCGTTGACCTTCGCGCCGACCATTTTGTTTCCGACCGCGCTGTGAATACTGTAAGCAAAATCAATCGTCGTCGATCCCATGGGCAGGGATTTGACATCACCGTTCGGTGTAAAGCAGAATACCGTATCCGAAAACAGATCCAGATCCGTCTTCAGCAGACTCATAAACTCCTTATTATCTGAGGTACCCTGCTGCCATTCCAGAATCTGGCGCAGCCAGCTGAGTTTCTCCTCCTCACCGCCGATGGCGTTGCCGTTATTAGCTTCTTTATATTTCCAGTGCGCCGCGATACCATACTCCGAAGTGCGGTGCATCTCCTCCGTCCGGATCTGAATCTCAAAGGGTCTGCCTTCCGGCCCGATCAGTGTCGTATGGAGCGACTGGTACATATTCGGCTTCGGCATGGCAATATAATCCTTAAACCGACCCGGAATCGGCGTATAATGTTCATGAATAACGCCCAGCGCCGCATAGCAATCCTTCACATCCTCTACGATAATCCGGATCGCAAACAGGTCATAGATCTGATCCAGAGTCTTATTCTGATTCACCATTTTCTTATAAATACTGAAAAAGTGCTTTGCCCGGCCCATAATACTTGCGCGAATTCCGGCCTCCATGATCACCTGGCTGACCTCTGACACCAGAGAGTTGATATGCTCTTCCCGGACGGATTTTCGTTCCGCCACCTGCTTCACCAGATCATAATAAGCTTCCGGCTCCAGATATTTCAGAGCCAGATCGTCCAGTTCAATTTTTATTTTTGAAATGCCTAGCCGCTGCGCGATCGGCGCATAGATATCCATCGTCTCCCGCGCCTTCTCCTTCTGCTTCTCCGGCTTCATATACTGCAGCGTCCGCATATTGTGCAGACGATCCGCCAGCTTGATGATAATGACCCGGATATCCTTCGCCATGGCGAGAAACATCTTGCGCAGGTTCTCCGCCTGCACCTCAATCTTGTTCGCATCATAGGACAGCTGTCCCAGTTTCGTCACGCCGTCTACCAGCAGCGCGACTTCCGCGCCGAACTGCTCCGTAATCTCCTCGTCCGTCAGAACCGTATCCTCCACCACATCATGCAGCAATCCGGCCACAATGGTTTCCTTATCCATCTCCAGTTCCGCCAGAATGATAGCCACATACAGCGGATGAATAATATATGGTTCGCCTGATTTTCTCACCTGATCCGCATGCGCGTCCCGGGCGATCTGATATGCTTTTTTTACCAGAGTAATATCCTCTGAAGGATGATATTTATAAATGCTCTCAATCAACTGGTCATATAATTCCTGCGGATCCACAAAATCGCGGATCTGAACAATGGGTTCCGGCGCCGGTATAACCGTATGATCCTTCTGCAGCGGACATTCTTTTACTGCTGCAGCATTCTCTTTTTCTGTATTCATCATGCTCTCACCTGCATCTGTTCCAGATTCATATCCTCTTTTTCACCTATAGATTTAAATTATAAAGAATTTATTAAAAAAAAGCAACTATTCCACTTCTGTTTTTAGTTTTTATTGCAATACATCATTTTTTCGGGTAGAATATGAGGACATAAAGTAACTATGAAAGTACTGAACAGTTACGGCATAAAATCCTAACATTATGCCAAAGCAGGAGGAAACATATTATGGCACAGAACCCCATTGTAACCATTGAAATGGAAAACGGCGATATCATGAAAGCAGAGCTTTACCCGGAGATCGCCCCGAACACGGTAAACAACTTTATCTCCCTTGTTAAAAAGGGTTTCTATGACGGCGTCATCTTCCACAGAGTCATCGCCGGTTTTATGATCCAGGGCGGCGATCCGGACGGAAAAGGCACCGGCGGGCCGGGCTACTGTATCAAAGGCGAATTCTCCAGCAACCATTTCACCAACGACCTGAAGCATACGCCGGGTGTACTCTCCATGGCGCGCGCCATGCCGAAGGATTCTGCCGGAAGTCAGTTCTTCATCATGCATAAGACCTCTCCCCATCTGGACGGCGAGTATGCCGCGTTCGGCAAGGTAATTGAAGGCATGGATATTGTAGATAAAATTGCCACCTGCAAGACAGACTGGAGCGATAAACCGCTCGAAACACAGACGATGAAAAAAGTGACTGTTGAAACCTTTGGAACGGATTATCCGGAACCGGAGAAATGCTGATATCTAAACAGATTTTCTTATTTACCGATCAGCTTTTACCGAACAATCTTTCCTTTAAACAGAAAAAGGATGACGCTCCCACGGGAACGCATCCTTTTTCTTTTATGACGAACGGACATGACTGCTGACGCAGTCATCACCGTCTCCGCCGCCGCGCTCTTCGCGCACGTTTCTTATACTTCTTCTCCCCGAACAGCCAGAATATGATCAGCCCGATCAGAAATCCGATGATCGCGCCGCAGATCACATCGGTAGGATAATGCACACCCACATATAAACGAGAAAGAGAAAGCAGACATGCCAGAATCACACACGGCCATCCCAGCCATTTCCTGCAGCTTTTGTTGATTACGGTGGCTGCGGCAAATCCTGAGGAGGCATGCCCGGATGGGAAAGAATACTCACTCACCGGTCCCAACAGACTGGTCAGTCCGCTGACCGCCTCGTAAGGACGAATCCGCGCCACATAATTTTTAAGCAGAAGGTTCGTGATACACAGGGAAGCCACCAATGCCACAATAGACAGAACGCCCGCCCTGCGGGTCTTTTTCGGAATCAGAAGTAAAATCGAGATTACGATCCAGATCAGTCCGCAATTCCCCAGTTTTGTAAAACGAATCACCCAGGGAGTCAGTCCGTCAAACCGCAGATGATTCTGTATGAAAAGCAAAATCCACCCATCCGCATGCTGCAAAGCACTTAAAATCGCTTCCATTATCTCTCCTCGTACTTAGAAAATATTAAATAATGAATCGTTCCTTATGCACCATGGTATCCCGAAGTTCATAAGCATTTGATCTCCGGGTTCTGAACAGCAAAAAAGTATGTTCCTGCAGCCGTTCACTACTCTTTCATCAGAACTTAAACACGGCGATGCCGTAAGGGTCCAGCGGATATGCAAAGGAATAATCCCGCCCGTCGCATGCCTGCGTCTCCGCCATGTAAATTTCCGGCCTCTTTGTCCCTGCGCCGCCGAAGCGTTCTTCCGAACCGTCCAGCACCAGCGTATATCTCTTCTTTTTCGGTACGCCGACTCGATAATCCGGCCGTTCCATCGGAGAGAAATTAATCACAAACAGCAGACTGTTCCTGCCGGTCTTCCCATGGCGCACAAAACTGAAAATATTGCGGAAACAATCATCGGCATTGATCCACTCAAACCCCTCCGGATGATCATCCAACTGATACATGGCAGGATATTTCAGGTAAAGCCGGTTCAGTTCCTTCACAAAATCATGCAGCTGTGCGTGTTCCGGCACATCCAGCAGATCCCAGTCAAGCTCGCGCTCTTCACTCCACTCCCGAAGCTGTCCGAATTCACTGCCCATGAACAGCAGCTTTTTGCCCGGATGTCCCATCATAAATGTATAACCGCACATAAGGTTCCGATATTTATCAATGCCCAGTCCCGGCATCTTGTTCAACATGGAACACTTCAGATGAACCACTTCATCGTGAGAGAGTACCAGAATATACTTCTCACTGTAATTATAGCTCATGGCAAAGGTCATCTTGTTATGGTTATCCTTACGGAAATACGGGTCCAGCTTCATATAATCCAGAAAATCATGCATCCATCCCATATTCCATTTATAAGAGAAATTCAGGCCGTTATCTACGACATTACCCGTCACACGCGGCCATGCAGTGGATTCCTCCGCGATCATCACAGCACCGTTATTTCTTCCGCAGATCAGTGTATTCAGATGCTTAAACAGTTCAATCGCCTCGAGATTCTCATTGCCGCCGTACTTATTTGCCACCCACTGGCCATCCTTTTTGCCATAATCCAGATACAGCATGGAAGCAACCGCGTCCACGCGAAGTCCGTCAACATGGAACTGCTCCACCCACATCAACGCACTTCCGAGGAGGAAATTCTTCACCTCGGTCTTACCGTAATCAAAAATCTTCGTCCCCCAGTCCGGATGCTCTCCCTTTCTGGTATCCGCGTACTCGTACAAACAGGTGCCGTCGAACTCAGCCAGCCCGTGAGCATCACGGGGAAAATGCGCCGGTACCCAGTCAAGGATGACACCGATCTTTTTCTTGTGAAGATAATTCACCATCCACGCAAAATCCTCCGGAGACCCGTAACGGGAGGTCGGTGCATAATAACCGGTCACCTGATAGCCCCAGGAACCGTCAAAGGGATACTCGGACATACCCATCAGTTCCACATGTGTATAACCCATCTCTTTGACATACGCGGCGAGTTCTACCGCCATCTCCCGGTATGTATAAAAGCCGTTGTCTTTCTCATAACCCGCATGACGCTTCCAGGAACCCGGATGCACCTCATAAATGTTCATCGGTTTTTCGTAGATATTCCTAGTTCCGATCCGCTCCCTCATCCAGACATCGTCCGACCACTTCAGTTTGCTGATGTCCGCCACACGCGACGCCGTACCCGGGCGAAGCTCCGCATAATTCGCATAAGGATCTGATTTATACAGCTTCCGTCCATCCTTCGTCTCAATCAGATACTTATATAAATCTCCCTTTTTTGCCTTCGGGACAAACAATTCATAAATACCGTTCGGCTCCAGACGCTCCATCTCATTTTCCGTCTCATCCCAGTCATTAAAGGAACCGATCACGCGAACTCCGGCCGCGTTCGGTGCCCACACGGCAAAATTGACGCCGGAAACCTTCCCGCGCTTCTCTGGATGCGCTCCCAGCTTTTTATAGATATCATAGTGTACCCCCGTCCCAAACAAATACATATCATACTCAGTAATGTTCCCCATTTCATGCCTCCTTATATTTTTTTGTATATATACGGGCAGATCTCAGAAAACCTGCGGTTTTCTGAGATTGCTTCGCTCGTCAGATGAAACCGAAAACAGCCGGACATGCAAGCATATCCTTCTGCTTTCTGTTTCACCTGACTCTGCCCTATTCAAAATCCTTCTCTCTCAGAATCAGATAATCATTCTCATCATATTTTTTGGAAAAAAGCTTTTTAAAACCGCCGCTCTCCGCGCTCTCGATCGCCTGATCCACAATATCCTTCACTTCGGAAAGTGTCGTCGGATGATCCAGCTTCTGTATATTGTTAATACGATTGTACAGCGCGAGTACACCCATCTCCTCAATTACGCATTCCATCTCTCTGGCATAGGATTTACCGAAATCAACCAGCTCATCAATGGTAAATACTGGAATTTTCACCTTCCCGGTAAATTTCTTCGCGAAGGAAAAATCGAGAGCCATCGCCCGCCGTATACCGGCACTGTCGTCTTCCAGAATAACCACCATGCCCTGTGTATTCCGTTCCATGATCTGCGACATCCGGACAGCCGTTGCTTTTGTCAGTTCACCCGCTTTGTCTACGATCAGATAACCGCCTGCCAGTTTCGGAACCAGCGCCGCAAAATCCTTTTTATTCAGGGAAGCCGCACTGATCTTACCGATCTTCGCATCCTCATTTCCGATAATCTTCTGAATCGCCTTGATCAGGCTGGTAGCAAGAACCGTCTTACCGCTACCCTCTTCACCCTGAATCAGAAGATTCCCCCTCAGGGACGTAATGGAATTGCTCTTATATCTGTCAGCATCCTCCAGAACCTGTTCAATCTGCTCTCTCATGCCCGGAACCGGAAGAAAGTAAGAAAACAACTGCTTGTTTTCTTCTGTCATAAAGCCCGTTTCCTGAGGTTCCTGATGATCATCCGTCTGCTCCTGCGGATCCGGTTCATCCAGAAGTTCTTCCGGCATAACAATATCCGGAAGCTCTGTCTGCTCCGCAGACGGCATCTGATCAGCCGGCATACCGCCGCTGACCGGCACCTCTACATTGGCGTTCTCCAGTATCATACGCGTTGCGGACGCAAGAATCTTCTCCAGTTCCTCATCCTCAGACGGTGCCTCGAACTTCGGAGACTCCGCAACCGGCTGTACAATTTTTTCATAAGATGCAATATCCGGCATTTCCCTCGTAACCGCATCCGGCGCCTGAGACGTCTCATCGCTGTCAGAATCTGAGCCTGAGAAATCATCCGCATCCTCTGTTTTCCCGGTATTCATATCACCCGATATTTTCGGCTCTTTCAGTACAGATTCCATCTCCTCCGCTGCTTCTTCCGGCACAGACTCAACCTCTTCTGTATCTGTTTCTTCCGATACCGATTCGGGCTCTGCCGCTGCCTCTTCTTCCGGTTCAGGCTCTGCTTCCGCCGCAACCTCTTCCTCCGGTGCCGACTCAGGCTCCGCAGCTGCCTCTTCTTCCGGTTCTGACTCTTCCTCTGTCGTTTCTTCCGGTATCAGCGTCGCCGCGACTGTGTCCGGTTTCTCGGGAATATCCTCCCCCGGCGTAGCGGAAAGAAGCGGAAACAATGCCTGCAGACGCTCCATGATATCATTCGCCTCGGAGAGTGCCTGTTCCTTTGCCATATCCAGCTTCTTCTGCTCCGCGGCCGCAACGGCTGCCTCCGCGGCATGTTTGGTTTTTTCCCACTCGGCAAGTACATCCTCGATGCTCATCTGTCCGGCAATCTGCTGTTCACGTATCGTATTCTCCGGAATCTGCAGACTGATCTGACCATCCGCATCCTCTTCCAGAAGTTCTTTAAAATCCTCCTTCAACCCCTCATCCACCTGTTCATTAATCATATCACGATCAAAAACTGCTCCTGCCTCATCTCCCGGGTCAGCATTCAGATACGGAATATCCTGAACAATCTTCTTTATATTATCCATGGAATCCCTGACTGTTTCCTTTTCGGTAGCAGCCATAATCTGCTGCATACTCTTCGCAAGCTCCTCCTGAAGATTCTGTGTATTAAACCGGCTCGCTGTCACCGTAATCTCAGGCAATCCGCTGTCTTCGGAGATTTTTGCCTCAACTTTCTTCGGAACATTAACTTCAACCATTCCTCTGCGGGAACGAAACTTCTGGTATTTTTCCTCCTGGGCGGCTGTCAGCGGCTGAAAACTGCGTTTCAGATTCAACGCCTTCTCAACATATTCTCCATCACCAAACCAGAGAATCAGCTCGTCGCAGGTCGCCACACACTTCTCCCTCATATCAGCCTGACCGTACAGCGCGGCAAGCTCATAAGCCCATATCTCGGTATATTCTTTTTCCTTAAACTCTTCCAGAATCGCTATGCGGTCACTTAAAGGGGCATCCTTTAAACAGCTGATCTTGTAAGCAAATATATAGCGCTGGTTATCTCTCGGCGAAGCCGCCAGAAATTCCTGATAATACTCCTCCGCCTCCGCTACATTTTTTGATTTGATGGCAATGTCCACCAGACGGCTGACGATATTTCTCCCGATAGAAGAATGGTCGTAAGCCTGCAGCAGGACCTCCTTGCATGCGTCATACTGTTTTGTATTTTCATAAATCTCAGACACCATGATCAGTGTCTTGGAATTGCGTACTTTTTTCCAGTTTATCGTATTGGCAATCTCTGCCGCCGTCTCATAATCCTCCGCTTCCACCAGGTTCTTCAACTGGTCAAGTTTTAATTTATATTCGTATTTATCCACGTTTCCACCTCATGTATATAATCATAACTGTTCAGGAATCTTCTCCGTCTTTCTTTTTTATTCTTCTGCTGGATTTCTCCGGCTGCCGGATTGCTCTTTCTGATTTCTCCCGCTCGATAATCTGATTTGTGCTCACATCCACACGCGACAGCCTCGCATAAGCCATCGTATCCTGCGGCAGCTGCCTTTTTCCCAGGAAATGCTCCGCCACGCGCTTAATAATATAATAAATGAGTGCAAAAACAGGTACACCGAAAATCATTCCGGCCACTCCAAAGCTTCCGCCAAATAAGAGAATGGCAAACATGACCCAGAACGGGGTAAGTCCCGTAGAGTTGCCCAGAATTTTCGGTCCGATGATATTCCCATCCACCTGTTGTAAAATTACGATAAGAATCAGAAAATATACGGTCTGTACCGGATTCACCAGGAAAATCAGAATCGCGCTGGGAATCGCTCCGATAAACGGTCCGAACACCGGTATGATATTCGTCACACCGATGATTACACTGATCAGAACCGAATACGGCAGCCTCATAATATACATCGCCACAAAACAGATACAGCCGATGATCAGTGAATCAATAATCTTGCCGATCAGAAACCCGCCGAAAACCTCATTCGCCCTGTGAAGCA
>Ga0192243_10615_pt1 | contig 12589 bp, 14 predicted proteins | sample Koala_Koa27_K3_FD_131233 | JGI IMG/M metagenome (GOLD analysis project Ga0192243, IMG submission 131233) | Enriched cells from koala feces incubated with labeled cellulose particles, San Francisco Zoo, California, United States - Koala_Koa2-7_K3 ... | reverse complement strand
CAGGCACAGGATCAGGCTGACCACGGCCAGCACCAGACTGATGGTCTGCATGGTGCGGATGGCCGGAGCGGTAACCTGCGCGCCCCTCTGCAGCAGGATATAATAGCCGGAGGAGGGCTCCCTGGCCCATATGTACTGAAAACGGCTGTCCTTCTGATCCGGCTGCCCCTGTTCGGAAAATGTGGTGTCTATGATCCGGGAGATCGTCTTCTCATCGTACTCAGAGCGGGAACAGTAGACCGGATGGAGGTAGGGATCTAAAAGCAGCAGGGTATCCCTGTCGGAGTAGAAGCCTGTCAACAGCCGGTCAAAGCTGCTTTTGCCAAAGTCCAGAACCACATACCCCATCCTGGCGCCGTCCGGACTTTCCAGAGAATAGGCGGCCTGCATCAGGCAACCCGCGGCAGGATAGAGATAGGTGTCGGTTCCGTAGAAGCTGAGTCCCTCGCTGTGGGCGGCTTTTCTGAGAAGTCCCCAGCGGACCGGCAGCTGATTGGCCTGAACGGTGCTGTCGGTGGAGAACCGGAGCTTGCCGCCCGCGTCATAGATGTTAAATTCCGCGTAGCTGTAGACCTCCTGAACAGCCTCATACAGGGATAGATATAAGTCCTTCTGAATCTGGACGGTGGTGTTGTCGATCATCACCCAGGCGGCGGAACCGTCTCTGGTTAGATTTTCGCAGGCGGTCTCGCAGTTGTCAAAAAGCTGCCCCAGCTTGATGTTGACATCGTCCAGCTGTTTCTGTCCCTCCTGGATGGTCTGGCGGCTTAAAGAGGCGTCGAAGATCCGGACAAGCAGAAAGCTGGAGAAAAACAGCGGCACGAAGGCTACCAGGAGGCAGCCGAAAAAGATCCGAAATTTGAAGGGAAGGTTGTTCAGCCACGCGCTCATGGGCGTACCTCCTCATCATGGCGGTTCAGAAGGGAACGCCATGCCTCCAAAACCTCCTGCTTCTGCCTGGAGTAGGTGTTTAAATCAAAGTTGATTAACGGCAGCTGCCCGGTGGAGGTAAGTCCTGTGGAGGGCAGAATATCCTTCCGCACGGAACGGCGGTTTAAACGGGCGCCTAATATCCTCTGCACATCGTCGCTGACCGTAAAGTCCACAAACTGTCTGGCGGCCTCCGGGTGAGGGCAGTTCTTTAAGATGGCGGTGCCGTCGGGAATCGCGGCCACGTCCTCGCCGGGATAGAGATAGTCGATATCGTCCCCTCTGGCCAGCATGGACTGTGCGGCTCCCTCCAGCGTGACGCCCAGGGAATACTGGCCGTCGGCCACCTTTTCATTGACCGTGGAAAAATCGGGGAGCGTCATGTAGTTTAAGTTCTCCAAAAGAAGCGGCAGATAATCCTCCTGTGATGTGCGGGAGGCGGCGGTGACGAGGGCAGCTGCATAGAGATCCGACCTGGTCGGGTCCACAAAGGCGATCCGCCCCTTCCAGCGTGGCTCCAAAAGACTCTTCCAGCCCACGGGAACCTCCCGGTAGGTGACGACCTTCGTATTGTAGATGATCACCAGGGGGAGAGCGGAAAAGCTGGTCCAGCTGTTGTCCGGAGACTGAAATGCTTCGGAGATCTGGTCCGCATCCGCACTTTTATAGGGCTCCAGGATGGACTTGCTGGCCTCCAGCGTCTCCACGCCGATACCAAAAAGCAGATCTCCGGTCTCCGTCTTGTCACCGGAGGAGGCCATGGCGAGCAGTTCCTGGGGAGCGCCGGTTTTCACATCCACCACGTAACCGGTGCGCTCTTTAAATTCCTTGATAATGGGTTCGTAGATATTTTCCTCCTGGGACGTGAAGATGATGAGATCCGGTTCTATGGACACCAAGGGCGAAACGGACGAGGGCTGCCGGCAGGCAGAAAGAGACAGGGCGAGAGATGAACAAACGGCGGCAAGCCACAGGGTTTTGTGAGTCAGACTCATGACAGATTCCTCCTTTACTGCCTGTAAAAACTTTCTTTATCATACCATAATTCTATTAAAAAACCAAGGGTGGAGCCGGAGCCAATACAATTTCTGTGGTGGAAATATGGTGGGGTCCGTGGTACAATAAACGGAGAATGACCATAGGAACTGTGAAGGAGACAAAAGATGATTAAGAATATTGTGTTTGACATGGGCAAGGTTTTAGTAAACTACGACGCGGACAAGGTGTGTGAGGCGCTGATCGAGGACCCGGAGGACCGGAAAAAAGTGTGTACCGCAGTCTTTGTATCCCCGGAATGGATACTGCTGGATCTGGGTGTGATCTCCGAGGAAGCGGCCCTTGCCAGGATGACGGCCCGCTTGCCGGAGGAGCGGCTAAAGGAGTATGCCCGCCAGTGTCTGGCCCATTGGCATGAGTACAATATGTGGCCCATGGAGGGGATGGGGAGTTTGTAAAGCTGCTGAAGGATCACGGCTTTGGGATATATCTCTGCTCCAACGCATCCATGCGGCTTCTTGCTTGTTATAAAGAGGTGATACCGGGAATCGAGTATTTTGACGGTGTTCTGTTCTCGGCCGATGTAAAATATCTAAAGCCGCAGAAGGAGATCTACCTCACGCTGCTTGAGCGTTTTGGCTTAAAGCCGGAGGAGTGCTTCTTCATCGACGATATGCAGGAGAACATCAACGGGGCCGCTGACTGCGGCATGGACGGATACTGTTTCAGCGACGGGGATGTGGGGAGACTGACTGGGTTTTTAAAGGGAATGCTGAAAATAGACTGAACAGGGGCAGAAAACGGGCCGGAGTTTTCCGGAAACTGCTGACAGAGGAGATGAGGGAGTATGAAAGGAATATGTCCTCAGTGCGGGGCGCCTCACAAGGAAGATGACGAGAGATGCGCTTACTGCGGTTATTATTTTCCGAAAAAGAAGATAGAGGACCATGGCAATACATATGGCAGGTACGTCGGGGAAACGGGAAATCATGGCGGGCGCTGGGCGGCCATCGCGATCGGCGGCGTAGTGTTATGCCTGCTGGGAATCGTGATCGCCAGCGGTTCGGGGCGGTCTTCGGGAAGTCCTCACAAGACCACGAATACGCCTGCCGCAAGGGGTTACCAGACTACGGAGGCGGAGAAAGAGACTGAATCAGGGCGGAAAAGCGGAGGCAACAGATTGTCAAGCCCCTATTACCGGCAGTTTGCGGAGCTGGTATTTAAAAAGCCGGTGGATGAGATCACCGGGGAGGAGCTGGCGCAGATCAAGATGATTCAGACCGGACGGGATGTGATCTATTACAGCCTTTCCGATCCTTATGAGGAGGGCTTTTCCGACACGGTTCAGAGCCTTGCGCTGGAGAGCAGAGAGCAGGATGAGCGGGATCTCCTTCAGTTTCAGGGTCTTGTAAAGCTGGAGGTGGAGATGCTCTCCCGGCCGGGGGGATTTGTCGAGACTGCCGGAGCTTAAAAGCTTAACCGTCAGATATTTTGGGACGGACGGCAGCAGCCTGAGAGAGTATGAAGGGCTGACGGGACTGGAGGAGTTGGCGGTGAGAAGCAGCGGCCTGGCGGAGTTAGAGGGCGTGGAAAAGCTGACGAACTTAAAACGGCTGACATTGGATCACACCGGGATACAGACGCTGTCACTCCTGTCTTCCCTCACCCAGATTGAGGAGCTGAGCCTCATTGACAACGGATATCTTATGACCATGGACACGCTGGCCAACATGGCCGGATTGAAGGGGCTGGAGATCGAGGGGGACCACATCGAGAACCTGTCCTACTTAAAAAACTGTAAGAATCTGGAGAAGCTTACGATCCGGGATACTTCCATAAAGAGCATCACATTTCTGACGGATCTGGTGAACTTAAAGGAACTGACGCTGGAGAGCAACCGCCAGGTGAAGGACGGCTCCCCGGTCTCTGACTGTACGGGGTTAGTCCGGCTGTCGGTGGATGAAACGTCCATGGATGTCCCGCCGAATTTGAGCGGCTGCACCAGTCTGATCAGCCTTAACCTGGTGGGCGCCGATTCTCTGGACGATCTGGCCGGGGCCGTGAACCTGGAGGAGCTGACGATCAAATACGGCGTGGGCGCCCACAACATGAGCGGACTGTCCTCCCTGTCCAGTCTAAGGCGGCTGGTGATCGATCAGTGCAACACCCTGGAGGATTTAAAGCCTCTGTCCTCACTCTCCGGTTTGAAGGAGCTGGTGATCAATGAGAGCAACGTGTATTTTGACGCCACAAACATATACACGATTCAGAGCCTGGAACGGCTGGCTATCGCAGACTGTACCATCGGCGGCGATATCACGAGGATCGGGGATCTGCCCAATTTAAAGGAACTGAGCCTGACCAAGGTTTCGCCGGTGACCAATATCTACGTGGAGACAGACGGTTTTGCTTACAGCTACTGGTGGGATGACATCGATTTGAACACCGCGGTGCAGTCATTTGCCAAGCTTACGAACCTGACGGCTCTAAGCCTGGAGTCCAATGAGCTTACCAATGTGGATTTTGCGGCCTCCCTGTCCAGTCTGGAATATCTGGATGTGGCGGACAACTATATCGCCAATATGGATTTTGTGGGGGAGTTAAAGAATTTAAAATATCTCAATATCTACAGCAATCCGCTGGAGGATTACACGGCGGTGGATCAGCTGGCAAATGTGGTCGTGGTTGGGAGATAACCATAACCACAGAGGGAGACTGCCGCGTCTCAAAACGGTAGTCTCCCTCTTTTTTTCGCTTATTCGGCGACAATCAGATTCGATGGAACATCCCCCTCGTACCGGTCCGTGATGATGGAGACATTGGGGTGTCCTTCGAGGGAGATCCGGTACATGGCGTTGGCGCAGAACTTGGAGTGATCGGCCATGATGTAGGTGTGATTGCTGGAAGCGATGGCCCCATGTTTGATATTGTGCTCGTATTCATCTGCGGATAGGAGGTCCAAATTACTTCCGATGCCGTTGGCGCCTACAAAGGACTGGTCAAATGTATAGGAAGTGATCATCTTCACCGTCTGATCCCCGGCGGTGGAGCGGGTGCGCTCCTTGATATAGCCGCAGAGAAGAAAAGCGCGGATATGCTTTTTGTTTAAGGTCTCCGCGTGGGGGATCCCATTGGTGACGACGGTGATGGTGGTGTCCTCGATAAACTCCGTCATGGCGTAGGTGGTGGAGCCCGAAGCGATAAAGATCAGACTGTTGGGCTGGATCAGGGAGGCCGCATATCTTGCGATCTGCTTCTTGGCCTCCGGATTCATCGCCTGCTTTTTGGCCATGGGGATCTCCGCCACCCCCTTGTTTTTCTTAACCCCGCCGTGAAAACGGATCACATCCCCCTGGGCTTCTAAGACGGTGAGATCCCGGCGGATGGTGGTGGGCGATACATCTAAAAGCTGTTCTAAATCAGGAAAGAATAACAGCGGCTGCTGGTTCAGCTGATTCAAAATCATCTGTCTTCGTTCTTTAAATCCCATAATTACCCTCCTTTACTCTGTTTATACTATAGCACATGATTAAGAAAAAAGCTAGATTTTTAATCAAAAAATGGTTATTTACAACCATATAAACAACCAAATGATTATAAACAACCAAAAATGATTGACATGTAAGCGCAGACGATGCTAATATAAACATATCAGATATGAAATTGCCTGGTGCACATGGTGAAAATGTCCAAAGAAAAGATGAGGAGGATTGTTATGGAAGTAAAGCTTGCAAGAATTGACCATCGGCTGCTGCACGGGATCGTCGCATCCCAGTGGGCACCCAGCGTGGGTGCGGTGAGAGTGATGGTGATAGACGATGAGACAGCCAACGACGAGATGAAAAAGGCCAGTATGAAGCTGGCAAAGCCGGCGGGCTGCGCGCTGTCTATCATCACGTTAAAGACGGCTCTGACCAATGAGCAAAATCACAAGTATGACGGGCAGACCGTATTCCTGATCACGAAATCGCCGGAGACCATCCTGGAGTTTCAGAGGGCGGGAATCAAGATTCCAAAGCTGAATATCGGAGGGACGGCGGCCAACCGGGGGAAAGCGTGACATTTTCCAACAGGGCCAATGCTACGGCGGAGGAGCTGAAACAGTATCAGGAGATTGCGGCAAATGGAACGAAGGTCATGGTTCAGTATATTCTGGCCGACAAGGAGCTTCCGCTGGAAACATTCTTATAAAAGAGGGGGATAATAAAAATGCTTGCTTTATGGCAGACGATATTGATTACAATTTTAGCATTTCTGGTTCCGGTCGATAAGTACGGACTTACCATCGGGCTTCGGTGGCCGATTATCACGGCGTTTCTTATGGGCTTTATACTGGGAGACATGCCGACGGCCCTTTACATAGGCGGAACCCTGCAGCTGATGTCGCTGGGAGTGGCCAGCATCGGCGGAAGCAGCGTGCCGGAGTACGCGGTGGCTGCGATCATCGCCACCACCATAGCGGTGACCACCGGCAAGGGCATGGAGGCTGGGCTTGCCATCGGACTTCCGGTAGCCATGCTGGGGGTACAGTTCGACGTGTGCGCCAAGATTATCAACGGATTTACGGTTCGCCAGTCTCAAAAGTATGCCAATGAAAAGAAGTTTAAAAAGATGATCCGCATCCTGTACCTGGGTCCGGTGACCATGGGACTTACGGCTGCGATCCCTGTGTTTATCGCCATCCAGCTGGGGCCGGAGGTGATTACCGCGATCCTCGATTTCATGCCCGCATGGTTCAGCGCGGGACTTACCATCGCCGGAAAGGTGCTTCCTGCGGTCGGTATCGCGCTCCTTTTAAATTACATGCCTGTCAGAAAATACGTTTACTACCTGATCGGCGGCTTTTTCCTGGCGGCGTACTTAGGTGTGCCGATTCTGGGAATTACCATCGTGGGAATCGTTGCCGCACTGAAATACTATGCGGACCACAGCGCGGTGGGAACCATGGCTGCCGCTGCGGTCAATGACAATATAGGAGGTCTCGAAGATGAGTGATCATAAGCCGGTATTAACCAAAAAAGATATCAACCAGGTTGCGGTGCGGTGGATTCTGTCCGCGGTCAACACCTTCAATTTCCAGTCTCAGCAGGCGGGAAGCGTGGTATGGTCTCTGAACCCCGCGCTGCGCAAGATCTATCAGGATGACGACGAGTATCTGGAGTCCCTGAACAATCATTACAAATACTACAACTGTATGCCCTGGCTCTCAAACCTGGTGCTGGGAGCTGTGCTGGCCATCGAGGACAACGGCGGCATCAAGGACAAGGAGATCGTCCAGAACTTTAAAACCAGTCTGATGGGACCGCTGTCGGGCGTGGGCGATACCGTATTCTGGGTTCTGATCCCCACGATACTCGGCTCCATCGCCGGATATATGGCGCTGCAGCACAACCCGCTTGGGGTGGTGGTGTGGATGATCATCAATATCGCGTTTATGTTTATGCGGCTGCGGTTTGTCCACATCGGCTACAAGCAGGGATTAAAGCTGATCACGTCCTTCGGGGATAAGGTGGCGCTGCTGACCGAGTGCTGTTCCATCTTAGGTCTGACCGTGGTTGGTTCCCTGGTCTCCTCCGTCATCAATGTGAAGGTTCCCTATGTGCCGCAGATCGGCGAGGTGGGCATGGAGATCCAGCCAATGCTTGATAAGATACTTCCCTCCATGGTTCCGGTTCTCATAACCTTTGGCGTCTATAAGCTGCTGAAAACCAGGAAGATCGGTATCACCGGGATGATATTTGTTGTGATTCTGTTCTGTATGGCGGGAGCATTCTTTGGATTTTTAGGATAAAGACGGAGGAAGATATGAGGAAAATAGTAATCGCGTCCCATCACAGGATGGCTTACGGGCTGAGCCAGACGCTGGAATTTTTGACCAAGGCCCCGGAGGTGTATGAGATCAGCGCCTATGTGGACGACACCGACATCAGGACGCAGATCGATGAGGTGTTCCGCCATATCGGGGAGGATGACGAGGTCTTTATCTTCACCGATATGATCGGAGGGAGCGTGGCGCAGCAATTTTATGGGATGAAAAATGATCATGTACATCTGATCTGCGGGATGAATCTTCCGCTGGTTTTGACGGTGGCGCTGTCACCGCCGGAGCAATTGTCCGCGGAGGACATCTGCCGGATCATCAGGGAAGCCTAGGAGTCCATCATCTATGTCAATGAATTACAGAGTCAGGATGATGACAGCGACGATGAATAAGAGGGAATGATATGAGAACAATAGTTGTATTAATGGACACGCTGCGCAGGGATCATCTGGCCTGCTATAACCCGGAGACACCCTGTATCGCGGAGAATATGGTGCGGTTCAGTGAGGACTGCTGCATCTTTGACAACCATTTTACCGGCAGTATGCCGTGTATGCCGGCCAGAAGGGATATCTTTACCGGAAGGCTGAATTTTCTGGAGAGATCGTGGGGACCGATCGAGATATTTGATGTGACGCTGCCGAAGGTTTTAGGCGGCAGGGGCGTGAGATCCCATATGATCACGGATCATGCCCACTACTTCAGGCTGGGGGGAGAGAACTACTGTCAGCAGTTTGACACCTATGAGTTTTTCCGCGGTCAGGAGAGTGATCCGTGGGTGTCGCTGGTGGACGATCCGCCCATGCCGGAGACATTTTACGGGGAGGTGAAGAGGCAGTATCAGTGCAACCGGACCAGATTTGTCAGGGAGGAGGATTTCTCCAGCGTAAAATGTTTTCAGGCCGCCATGGACTGGGCGGATGTGAACAAGGGAGCCGACGATTTTTTCCTGATGGTGGAGACCTTTGATCCCCACGAGCCCTTTGATGTGCCGCAGCAATACCTGGATCTCTACGGCGACGACTACACCGGGCCACAGTTTGATCTGCCCAAGTACCACAAGATCGATGGGGAGACCGAGGAGGCCATGGATCACTTAAACCGCAGGTATCAGGCTCTGGTGACCATGACCGACGTTCACTTTGGCCGTTTTATCGAGAAGCTGAAAGAGAATGGAATGTACGAGGACACGCTGATTATCCTGACCTCCGATCACGGGAATTTCCTTGGGGAGAGAGATTACATCGGCAAGAATTATATTCCCTGTTACAATGAACTCTGCAATATACCGCTGCTTGTGCATATGCCGGGGGGAGCGCAGGCGGGCGTGCATCGGAAGGGAATCACGCAGAACATCGATATCATGCCGACCGTGCTGGACTATCACGGAATTCCCTGCCCGGACACCGTAACCGGAAAGTCCATGAGGGAGGCCGCCGAGCATGACGGACCCGGCAGAGAGTATGCCCTCTTTGGGACCTTCGGCCTGTCGGTGAATCTGTTTGACGGCCGCTATACCTACTTCCGGGGACCGAGAGATCAGAGCCAATGCTATGAGTACACAACGTCTCTGACCACGATCCGCGGCTGGCTGGGAAAGGAAAACCCTGAGAAGATCGAATGCGGCCATTTCCTAAAACGCGTCCCCTACCCGGTCTACAAGGTTCCGGAGATCAAAAACGCCCTGGTCACCGACCCGGTATATCTGATGGAGGATCATCTGTTTGATATCACAGCGGATTACGGACAGACAAAAGAGATCACCGACCCGAAGATCATCCATCTGATGGAAGACAAGATGTCCCGGGCGTTGAAGGAGAACGAGGCTCCGGGGGAACAGTGGGGGAGGATGGGATTGCAAAAAAAATATTGACAAACGATGGGGAATATGATATTATCCTATCAATGATCGCACTATGGAAACTTGAGAAGCCCATAGTCCGGGAGGCTCCTGTGCGGGGCCTTTCGTTATTTTAAGAACAAAAGATTAAAGGTGGTGGTGAGTTGCCTCAGAAAAAATTTCTGACATATGAGCAGCAGATCCGGTATTTAATCTCGGAAAAAAATCTAGTCATTCAAGATATCAACTCTGCAAAACAGATACTCTTTAAAGTCGGTTACTTTCCCTTGATTAACGGATACAAGAAAATATTTAAAAATTCGGTGACACAGAAGTTTAAGGATGGCACCTGTCTGAAAAATCTATACGACTTATATTCTTTTGACAATGAACTTCGAACTATTTTCCTGAAAAACATTTTAATTACAGAACGAAATATAAAATCTTCGTTATCCTATCATTTCTCTGAAGTTTTTGGAGGCGGGCAGAGCGATTATCTGAATTCTCTTAACTATGATTATGCAGGTCTTAAAATACCCCTGATAAAAACTTTGATTAAAATCATGTCAGGCCAACTTCGAAAGGACAGTCATTACGCCTATATTCATCATTATTTGAAGGTTTACCAGGACGTACCTCTGTGGGTTTTAATTAATGTCATGACATTTGGACAAATGTCTAAATTATATGCATGTCAAAAAGGGCAGATTAAAATAAGGGTGTGCAATGACTTTGGGAAGATTAAGATTAATGAATTTGAAAAGATGATAGCAGTTTCGACGAAATTCCGTAACGTCTGTGCACATAATGAACGGCTTTTTGATTTTCGGACGAAGGATGCACTGTTGGATATGAACATACATAAACGCCTTCATCTACAACGGAAAAAGGACCGGTATCAATGTGGAAAACACGATTTATTCGCAGTGGTTATTATCTTGAAGCTATTATTGTCTGATGAAGACTTTCGTACATTTTATGGGGAATTGAAAAGATGCTTTGAGCGTTATCCAATTTATAAGCAGGTATTGGGTGAGATGGGATTTCCTAAGGATTGGTATCGAATTCGAAGGATAAAAAAGTTTCTAAAAAATGAAAAGGTCTGAAGCTAAACGTTTTACTCAAACGTTTGCTTTCTGTGCTATTGACACGTTTTCTCATGTGCAGTATAATTTTATCACTGGGCTGCAGAAGCAGTCGACGAAACAGAAGTTTCCCTATTATGTAGTATGATTTGTCATTAATATAAGTAAACCGAGTACCAGGAAGGTCTCATTATTCGCGAGGAATAGAGGGCCGTGCTGGTACTTTTTTCGTAATTACGTTGGGAAAGGAATGTGAAGGAAGATGAAGAGAAGATTAGCGATGATGATAGCGGCGGCAGTTGCGGCTGCGGCGATTACAGGGTGTTCGGGGGGCGGTAAGGCGGCGCCTGAAACGACACGGGCAGAGCAGCAGGCGGCGGAGAGCGGGTCGAAGGATTCGGTGGTTGTGGTTATGGGCGTTAACTCGGAACCGGAGTCTGGATTTGATCCGGCTTATGGCTGGGGAGCGGGGGAGCATGTGCATGAGCCGCTGATCCAGAGCACGCTGACGGTGACGACCACGGATTTGAAGATCGATTATGATCTGGCGACGGAGATGTCCTGCAGCGAGGATGGGATGACCTGGACGGTGAAGATCCGGGACGATGTGAAATTCACAGACGGGGAAAAGCTGACGGCGAAGGACGTGGCATTTACCTACAATACGCTGAAGGAAACCAGCTCGGTCAATGACTTTACCATGCTGGACCATGCGGAGGCGGCGGACGACACGACGGTGCTGTTTCACATGAGTAAGCCCTACTCGATCTGGCCTTACACGATGGCTATCGTGGGGATCGTGCCGGAACACGCTTACGGCGCGGACTATGGGCAGCACCCCATCGGTTCCGGGCGCTATATCATGAAGCAGTGGGATAAGGGGCAGCAGGTGATCTTTGAGGCGAACCCGGATTATTACGGGGAGGAGCCTAAGATGAAGCAGGTGACGGTTCTCTTTATGAGTGAGGACGCCGCATTTGCCGCCGCCAAGTCCGGCCAGGTGGATCTGGCTTACACGGCCGCCGCCTATTCCGATCAGACCGTCAAGGGATACAGCCTCAAGTCCTATGAGACGGTGGACAACCGCGGGTTCAACATGCCTGCCGTCCGGTCCGGACTCAGCAACGAGGATGGAGTTCCCCCGGGCAATGATGTGACCAGCGATCTGGATCTCAGACGGGCTGTAAACATCGGAATCAACCGGGAGGAGATGATTCAGAACGTGTTAAACGGCCACGGTACGCCGGCCTACAGTGTCTGTGACAAGATGCCCTGGTACAATGACGCCGCCAAGGTGGACTATGACCAGGAGGGCGCGCTGAAGCTTCTGGAGGACGCCGGCTGGAAGATAGGAAACGACGGAATCCGCGAGAAGGACGGCGTGCGCGCCGAGTTTAAGCTGATCTATCCGTCGGGAGATTCTGTCCGTCAGGCATTGGCGGCGGATACGGCCAATCAGCTGAAGGAGCTGGGCATACAGGTGGAGATCGAAGGCCAGGGCTGGGACACCGCCTATGACAGCGCTCAGTCCGAGCCGCTGATGTGGGGATGGGGAGCGCACACGCCCATGGAGCTTTACAACATTTACCATACGATCAAGGATACAGGCAGCGCCGAGTATTCTCCGTATTACAATGAATCCGTTGACCGTTACATGGACGAGGCGCTGGAATCCGACAATCTGGAGGAATCCTATGAGCTGTGGAAAAAGGCTCAGTGGGACGGAACCACCGGAATCACCCAGGATGGCGACATTCCGTGGATCTGGCTCGTCAACATCGATCATCTCTACTGGGTGAGGGACGGTCTGCAGGTGGCAGATCAGAAGCTCCATCCTCACGGTCACGGATGGTCCATCGTCAACAATGTAGATCAGTGGAGCTGGGAGTAGGAGTAGCATTAGATGAAGTCTGATAA
>Ga0192243_10613_pt1 | contig 12631 bp, 7 predicted proteins | sample Koala_Koa27_K3_FD_131233 | JGI IMG/M metagenome (GOLD analysis project Ga0192243, IMG submission 131233) | Enriched cells from koala feces incubated with labeled cellulose particles, San Francisco Zoo, California, United States - Koala_Koa2-7_K3 ... | reverse complement strand
CCCCAGGGACCCCATTGACCCGGAGGCTACCGACCAAGCCATAGTGGATAGGGCTTTTACCTCCAGTTCACCCAAATGGAACCTCAAGAGGCTGGCCAAAGAAATGGGCGAATATTACGATTTTAGTGAAATTCCTACCGTGGTCGACCATGACGGTAAAAAGTCGTTTACGATGGCAACCGAAGAATCGTATTAGGTAAGATAAAGCATAATCTGGTCAATTTGCCGGGCACGGTTTTGTCCCTGCCTGAATTTCCCCCATTACTTCCCTGCAATGTTTGTACTCAGGAGATAGCGCTTAAAAATGTTTTTCGTAAACATAGCGACACTGGTTCATGGCTGCCCCTGGAAAGAGATATTTTTCTGGCTAAGTATATGGGTGAACCCAAAAGCCCGTTCGTGGTGCTCGATGAATATACGGGCCTGATCAGCGCTCATGGTTACCTCAACAAACGATTTGTCAAAGAAGAAATTTTTAACCAGGATACGCTCAAAAAACTAGGATTCGATATAAAAGACGACCAATTATTGAGTCAGCATACCTTTGAACAAGCCATCGTTATTTTATCGGATATCGCCAAAAATATTAAAGAAAAGAATATAACCACCCGCAAGAACAGAGGGCGGGTATTGGAGGTTTTGGCCGCCGGCACCAGAGCGCTTGTTGACTCCAACAAAGGTAAGGCCTACGAACCGGCAGCCAAAGAATCAATGGCCGCAAGTGTTGATGGCGGCGAGCCGAAAAATGAAAAGCTGCCTCGTAAGTCCAAGCGGACTAAAGTCAGGCAAAATGAAATATTCGGCGGCCCCCTTTATTTAAAAACCTCTGAAGCTAACAACCTCTATCGGGACATCTCTGATCTTTATTATCATTACATGGAAAATCGAAATAAGTTTTCCGCTAATTTCCCGGCCATCATACGTATGTCCCTTCGAATGCTAGCGGAAGTTGCCGCAAATGAGGATGGTCAGGCCATAAGCAAGTACCTACAAAGCAATTATAAAGAGGCGGCTAAAACTTTTGACCGGGATACTAAAACCACCTTGTCAAATTATAATATCAGGGAAAACACAATTACCCAATTAATCCAAACCGGGGCCCACGCCTATTCATCCTCAAACAATATCGAGCAGACCGTGGCTATATCAATTGCCCTGGGGGCTATCGTGACTTTAACCCACGGGAAGGTCTGATAATGAATCGTTATATATCACCGCTTAGATACCCAGGCGGTAAAGCCTGTATATTTCGTTTTGTAGCCAACCTTTTTTATGAGAACAACCTCATAGGAATTAACTACGCCGAACCATATGCCGGCGGCGCGGGACTGGCTTTGCGTTTACTGGCCGATGAATATGTCTCTAACATTTATATAAACGACTATGACCGATCGATATACGCCTTCTGGCACACTATCTTAAATGACAAAAATGATTTCTGTTCCTGGATTGAAAATGTCGATGTATCGGTTGAAACTTGGCGCCACTACAAAGCCATTCAAAATGACGCTCCAAATCATGGTTTGTTTGAACTGGCCCAATCGACCTTTTTTCTAAACCGGACTAATGTTTCCGGGGTAATAACCGGTGGGATTATTGGCGGGTTAAACCAGCACGGTAAGTATAAAATCGACGTCAGGTTCAATAAAAAAGCTTTGATAGCCCGCATTGAGAGGATATACCAATTTCGAAACAGGATTAAAGTGTCCAATGAAGATGGCCTTGATTTTGTGAAAAAGATGAACCTATGGGGTAACGACCTCTTCATTTATCTTGACCCGCCTTATTACCAAAAGGGCGCTGATTTATACATGAACTTCTACGCCGAAAAGGACCACAAAAAACTTTCGGATTATGTTCACGGGTTGCGTAAAAAATGGATGGTGTCTTATGATAACCACGACTTCATTTTAAATCTTTACCCTGAAAATCAAAAAATAGTCCATACCCTCTCCCAAAGCACTTCCAATAGGGTTGGTGACGAGCTGCTTATCTTCCCTGATAATATAACTTTAAATGAGAGCCTCTTGAAATTGAAAAGCCCGGCTTTCCTCACTCATCCCACGAGCCGGTGCGTGGGTAGGGGCAGTGTCTAGGCGTTACATTCAGATACCAAGCGGGCCACTCAGAACAGGCCGGGGAAAGATGGCCAAAAAGTGCTGGCCATTTTGTTGGAAGCTCTGACCGTTGGTTCGGGCTCGGCTTTTCCAAAAAAACCTCGAACTTATGACAAAATCTTATCTGATTCACGCCGCTCGGATAACCAACCTTTTACCGTCGTCAATTACGCAGACTTTCTGCGAAATTCCTAAATATAACCTGTGTTGGTCGAACTAAGTTATCATCATCAGCCTGGAAAACACTATTGAACGGGCGTTTATGAAAGTCGTAGCCGCCCGGGGGAATTGTGGTTGCAAAGTTACGCCTTTATGAAATGCCAAGCGCCAATCTCAGGCCTCAGAGCTTTAATCATTTAAATGGCCCAGCAGGTGCAAAATGAGGTATAATTTGATCATAATGATATAGTTTGTCGGATAGACCATGGATATTGCCTCACCGCTGCGGGTTTAAAGCCATGATTAACTTGGATCAAAGCAAAATTGTTTTTATTGATGCCGAAATTGAATTTGGCGGCCAAAAAGTCAAGGACATCGGGGCCGTCACCGGAGACGGGCGGACGTTTCGTTCCCATTCCCGGGAGGCCTTCTCAGTCTTTTTAATCGGCAGCGAAGCTGTGGCCGGCCACAACATCCTAAATCATGATCTTAAGTATCTTGAGAAGGAAATAGCCGCCTGCGGCCCTCAACACCTGGTCGACACCCTTTATTTATCGCCGCTGCTTTTCCCGAAAAAGCCCTATCATAACTTAGTTAAAGATGACAAGCTGGTTCCCGACGAACCCAATAATCCCCTCAACGACGCCCAGAAGGCCCGCGATTTGTTCTTTAGCGAAGTAGGCGCGTTTAGGGCCCTGCCCCGGCGACTGCAAAAAATTTATGCCGGGCTGTTGAGCGATCAAACCCAGTTTAAAGGGTTCTTCGCCCTGGTCGGCCAAGCGGCCCCCGCCAAAGATCTTAACGCCCTCATCGTCACAGCCTTTGCCGGAAAAATATGCGCCAATGCCGCCGTCGAAAAATTAATCGGGCAACACCCCCTGGAGCTGGCTTACGCCCTTTCGCTCATCAGGGTGATGAATATGACTGCCCGGTGCCGCTGTGGGTGCTGAAAAATTATCCGCGGGTGGAAAATGTCCTAAATAGTTTGCGAAGCCGCAAGTGCCCTTCTTGTGCTTATTGCGATGAATCCCTAGATGAAAACAAGGCTTTGCAGCGCTTTTTTCATTACCCTGAATTCAGAAGCTACAATGGCCTGCCGCTGCAAAAAGATGCGGTCAAAGCAGCGGTGGCCGGCCGGTCGATCCTGGCTGTTTTCCCCACCGGCGGCGGCAAATCCATCACTTTTCAATTGCCCGCGCTGATGGCCGGGGAGAATGAAAAAGGCCTGACCGTGGTCATTTCGCCGCTGCAATCGCTGATGAAAGACCAAACCGACAACCTCGAGCAGCAGCATCAAATCACCGGGGCGGTCACCATCAACGGCTCGCTCGACCCGCTTGACCGGGCCAAAGCCTTCGAAAGAGTGGAGGACGGCTCGGCCAGCCTTCTGTATATCTCCCCGGAATCGCTCCGCTCCAAATCCATTGAAAGGCTGCTCCTGGGCCGCAATGTCGTTCGTTTCGTCATTGATGAAGCCCACTGTTTTTCTTCCTGGGGGCAGGATTTTCGCGTTGACTATTTGTATATAGGCGATTTTATTGGCGGCCTGCAAAAGAAAAAAGATATGCCCTACAACCTTCCGGTTTCTTGCTTCACGGCCACCGCCAAGCAGCAGGTCATTGAGGATATTAAAAGTTATTTCAAACAGAATTTGTCTCTGGAACTGGAAGTCTTTCGGGCCGGCCCTGGGCGGGACAATTTGAGCTACCACATTTTTAACGAGGACAGTCCGGAGAAGAAAGACTTAAAACTCAGGCAGCTTGTGTATGACCGGGATTGCCCGACCATTGTTTATGTTTCGCGGACCAAGCGGGCCGAACAAATCGCGGAGCAATTAACCGACAGCGGGTTCCCGGCCAGAGCGTATCACGGTAAGATGGAAAAGCAGACCCGCACCGCCAACCAGGAAGCCTTCATGAACGACGAAGTGAAGATTATCGTAGCGACGACCGCCTTCGGCATGGGCGTTGACAAAAAAGACGTGGGCATGGTCATCCATTACGATATTTCCGATTCGCTGGAGAATTATGTGCAGGAGGCCGGGCGGGCCGGGCGTGACGAGAAGGTGCGGGCCGACTGTTATGTGCTTTATACCGACGAGGACCTCAACAAGCATTTTCTTCTGCTGAACCAGACTAAGCTGTCGCAAAAAGAAATAGGGCAAATTTGGAAAGCCTTGAAGACCCTGACCATAAACCGGGCCTCAGTTTCGCAATCGGCGTTGGAAATCGCCAGGGCGGCCGGGTGGGACGACTCGGTTTCGGATATGGAAACGCGGGTGAAAACGGCCATCAGCGCCCTGGAACAGTCTGGCTTTGTCAAACGCGGGCAGAATATGCCCCGTATTTTCGCCGACAGCATTATGGTTTCAAATATGGAAGCGGCGCGCCAAAAAATAGACGACTCCGCCAGATTTGACGACGCCTCGCGGACCCAGGCGGTGCGCATCATGAGCAGTCTGTTTTCTGCCAAAAGCACGGCCAGGGGAAAAGATGAGGAGGGCGAGACCCGCATTGATTACCTATCCGACCGGCTGGGGATCGACAAAGAGGACGTCGTCCGGGTCATCGGGCTCTTGCGCCAGGAGCGAATACTGGCCGATGCCAAAGACCTGGTGGCCTTTATCAATAAAGGGGAGCGTAAGAGTCCGGCGTTAAAAATCCTGGCCACCTTCAGGCAGATCGAAGACTTTTTGTTAAAATATCTTGAAGAGCAGGAAAAGACATACAATTTCAAAGAAATGAACGAGGCCTTGGAGGACGAATGCCCGGAGTCGTCCATCCAGCAACTGACGACAATGTTGAATTACCTGGCCATCAAGCGCCTGTTGAAAAGAAGGCCTGAAAGTAACAAGAATTATGTGACTCTGGAGCCGTCTAGACCGCTGGCTGAATTGCGTTCCCAAAGCAACAAACGCGGCGAAATCGCCCATATGATTCTTGATTGGCTGTACACCAAAGCTTCGGGCAAAAACGGGCCGGCCGCCGCCGGCGACCAGGAGGCGGCGGTTGAATTTTCTGTGCTCGAGCTGCAGGAAGAGTGGGGCCGCAACCTGATCCGCGAAAAAGCAGAAACCGCGGAGATTGAAGAAGCGCTGTATTATTTGCTTAAAATCGGGGCCCTCAAAATAGAGGGCGGCTTTCTGGTGATATACAACGCCATGCGCATCGACCGCCTGGAGGGGGACGGCCGGGCCCAATACCGGAAGGAGCATTACGCCAAGCTCGACGAATATTACCGTAACAAGCAACAGCAAATACATATTGTGGGCGAATACGCCAAGCGCTTGATTGACGATTACGCTCAAGCCCTGGCTTTTGTGGATGACTATTTCGTCATGGACTATGGCCTGTTTTTGGCCAAGTATTTCAAAGGCCGGCAGGAAGAAATCAGCCAGAACATGACCCCCAAAAAATTCCGGCAATTGTTTGGGGAACTCTCGCCCGCCCAACTTAAAATCATCAAAGACCGGGGCTCCAACTGCATCGTTGTAGCGGCCGGGCCCGGCAGCGGCAAGACTAAACTATTGACTCACAAGCTGGCTTCTCTGTACATGATGGAGGATGTCAAGCATGAACAAATGCTCATGCTGACCTTCTCTCGCGCGTCGGCCACCGAGTTTAAACTGCGCCTTCGGAGCCTGATCGGAAACGCCGCCAATTTCATACAGATAACCACCTTCCACTCCTATTGCTTCGATCTTCTCGGGAAGGTCGGAAACCTGGAAAAGTCGGATCAAATCATCGGTCTGGCCATCGAGCGGATCAAGGCCGGAGAAGTTGACCTCATGCGCCTGACCAAGACGGTTTTAGTCATTGACGAGGCCCAGGACATGAGCCAGGCCGAATACGACCTGGTCAGGACGCTGATGGAGCAAAACAATGATCTGCGCATTATCGCCGTTGGCGACGACGACCAGAACATCTATGAATTCAGGGGTTCAAGTTCCGAATTTTTTGAATCGCTGGCCGACGAGGAAAAGGCGGCCAAATATGAATTGGTCGAAAATTATCGAAGCCGGGCCAACCTGGTGGACTTTGCCAACAAATTTGGGGCAACGATTTCCCACCGGTTTAAAATTAATCCGATTGTGCCGGTAGAAACGGAGAACGGAGTCATCAGCGTCTGTAAACTGGCCTCAGATGAGATTGAAATTCCGCTGGTCAAGGCCATAATGGAAATCAAACCCCCAGGCCGCACCTGCATCGTCACCAGGACCAATGAGGAAGCCCTGAATATCGCCGGCCTCTTGCAACAGGAGGGCCTGACCGTCAGGCCCATACAATCGAACAGCGATTTCAATTTATACAATCTGGCCGAATTGAGGGATTTTGTAGACCAGATCGAGGCTGCCGACAGCTATACCATCAGCGATGAGGTCTGGCTGGAGGCCCTGGCCGCCTTACAGAGAAAATACGCCAGCAGCGACAATCTGCCGGGGGTTTTGAAAATTTTGGACGATTTCTCCCAATTTTACAACAAAACCAAATACAAGGCCGATCTGCGACAATTTATACGCGAATCAAAGTTAGAGGATCTCGTTTCATCTTCAACCGGGACGATGTTTGTTTCCACGATTCATCAAACCAAAGGCCGAGAGTTCGATCACGTATTTTTAGCTTTGAGCCGTTTTCCAGGCATGAACGACGAAACCAGGCGGGCAATCTACGTCGCCATAACCCGGGCCAGGCAGAGCCTGCGCATTTACTACAACGGCGATTTTTTTGACGGCCTCGAGGCGGAAAACATCAGCCGCTCCACTGATGAAACGATGTATCCTGAACCATCCCGCCTCTGTTTGCAGTTGTCTTACAAAGACGTATATTTAAACCATTTCACCTGTTGCCAAAAAGAGATCGAGGGCCTGATAAGCGGGCAAGAGCTTGAAGTAGCGGACGGGGGTTGCTTTTGGGGGGGCGAAGCGGTGGTCAAATTTTCGGCTACCTTCGGCGCGAGAGTCAAGGCCTTGAAAGCAAAAGGCTTTACTCTTGAAAGAGCTTATGTCCGGTATGTAATTTTTTGGAAGGGTAAAGATCAGGAAAAGGAAATGAAGATTGTATTGCCGAACATTGAATTTTTCAATAAGGCCAAGATGACAAATTAGCAGGCAGCGACTTAGTGATGATGGCCAGGCATGATAAGGGACGGTCTGTGGCCGTTTTTAAGTCGATATTCAAGAGCCCTCCACCTAATTACCACCGGGGGCCTGCGGATAAATGTCGAGGGCGCCATCTTGATATTCGGCGCAAAAAATTTCCTTCAGCCGGATATTCCGGCCTAACAATTCGGCCTCGAGCCAACTGCGATCCTTCCCAATCCTGGACAGCCCGTCTTCATGGACTTTCCCTCTATCGATGAGCAAAACCGACAGCATCGGGTCGTCTTTCTTGGTAATAGTCAGTTTGCCGTTAGTTTCCTGCCATACATCACGCAGCTCCGAAATCGCGTGCACCCCGGATTGGTGAATCATGGTTTCAAAATCGGTCAAGGTAAGATTTAGACTGTCGAAGTTATTTGGCTGCAGGTGTCCGCCCGAAACCAGGCACACGGATTTGCCGTCCACCAGTTTTTCCCCGGTCAGGCTTTTACGCTTATAATTCCTCATGAGGATAAACAAGATCGTCCACAGTAGGATTACCCCGCCGACCGCCCAGACCGGCACGTCATTATTGAACAGACTGCCGCTAATCATCGCCCCCACCACCATGCCGCTGACCACTTCCGTGCCAGCCATGGGGTTGATCTGGCTGCGGCCGCCCAGCCGCGCGTATATCACCAGAGCGATGGAACCGACGATAATCTTGCCAAGAACGGGAAGGTATTGCATGGCTTTCTCCGTGATCAAAGCGCCAATCGACGCAAAATCAATATTTTCGCTTTCAACCATAACCGAAAAGATCGGATATCATAGCCGCAAGACAGGAGCAGAGGATATATTATCCCATAGGATCAATAAAAGCAAACTCGAGCGATAATAAAGATGCTAATAATGGGAGGTATGGCGTTGCCAGACCGACTATAAGCCAATACTATAATGCCTTAACGCCAGTTAATTGGTTCTGGCCTTGGTGATGTCGCCGGGTTTTATGGGGCGCGCCGTTAAGGCTTTGGTGCGGTGATTACCATGTTGGTATATGGTGGCGCGACGCCGACTTCTAAGCCTCGCAGTATCAACTTTATCTGCCGTCTAAGAGAAGTTACAAGGCAAACCCCGGGACTTGACTGAGGATTAAGAAGTAAAAGGCTTTGACAAAAATATCACTATACATCAAAATGATTTCATGGCCTTTAAGAACCAATCAGGTTATTTTTTATAGATTAGAGAAGATGGCGCCGGTGGAAAGGCTGAGTGAGCTGGGCAGGCTATACTCAAGCTTCATAGGTGAAGATCACAAGGCCATGGAATTCCATGGGCGGATAAGCATGCCGACCTGAAGCTACATGCGGAATTTAGAAAATTTCATGAGTTATTGCGTTATGACCACGGTCGATATTTGGGTGTCGACCAGGGCAAGTTTGAACAGCATGGTATATAAGCGAAAGAGAAAAGGAAATGAGGAAGTTAGTTAGTATTCAGAAGGTTAGTGGATTGTTTCCCATTGCCGGGGCCGATAAAATCGAGATGGCCCGTGTTTTGGGGTGGGAACTGGTGGTAAGGAAAGAAGAGTTTCGGGTTGGCGATTTGTGCGTTTACGGAGAAATCGACAGCATTTTTTCCTTCGCTTATCTGGAAGGCAAGCGCATCAAGACCATCAAGATACGGGGTCAGATTTCCCAGGGCATCGCCTTCCCGCTTTCCATTCTGCCGGCCGGCGATTATCGGGAAGGTGATGACGTTACCGAAATTCTGGGCGTGACCAAGTATGATTCGGAACCGGTCAATGCCGGTCAGAATGTGGCCTTGTTTCCCGAATGGATCGTCAAGACCGATGAGGAACGCATCCAGACCCGGCCGGAATTGATTGAACCGGAGCTGGTCCGGGCCAACGAACCGTATCTGGCCACCGAAAAGCTGGACGGCTGTTCGGCCACCTATTACCTGAATTTAAGGGACGCCGGGCATCCCTTCGGCGTCTGTTCGCGGGGGCAGGAAATTCTGACAACTGACAATAGCGTTATTGGCGGGTGGCCGCTGAACTGAACCTGCCTGAAGTATTGAATGAGCTGGCCGAGCGTCATCAGGTATCTCAGGTGGTTTTGCAAGGCGAGATCATAGGCCAGGGAGTACAGAAAAACAAATACAAAATTCAAGGGCTGGAGTTATATTGCTTCAGCCTTCTTCTGGACGGTCAAAAGCATGCAGCCCCAGAAATCAAGGAACTGCTGCGCAACACCGGCATCAAGACCGTCCCGGTGACGGCTGAGAATTTTGTTATCCCCAGTGATATACCGGAACTGGTCAAGCTGGCCGAGGGCCAGAGTCTGGTCAACCCGCAGACCCGGCGGTAGGGCCTTGTCGTCCGCAGCCTGAATCACCGGGTCAGCTTCAAGGCGATCAACCCCCAGTTCCTGCTGAAATATAACGGTTAACATTTTGCACTAATGCTTGGTAACTAGTGTCATTGCTCGGCGGCGGCCAGGTGGCCGCCCTTCCGGCCTCAGCTCCACCGCGGGCGTTGTCCCCTAGAAACACTAGCGTGACCCCTTGGTGGAAAATGATCCTCCCCAAGGGGTCTACATTTAAACTTCGCAATATTAAAGTAGTAAACATTTCCGCCGGGCCTCTTTATAACGGTGTTGGTTGATTGCGGCAGCACGCTCAGGCTGACCAGGGCCATCAGGGTCAGAAAGATGATTATGGCCGAAAAACACAAACTGACGGCCGCGCTGGCGATTTTCCACATGGAGGCCAGCATGGGAATCAAGACAATGGCCCCACAGAAAGGGGATGGCTGCCAACTGAGTGCACATCTCAAAACCCAGCGGTTTCATCAAACCGGAGGCCCTACCCGAAATTGTGTCTTTCAGCGTGGTCTACGGGAAATAAACAATCTCATTACCTATAGTCTGATCAAGTTCGGGGCCTTTTACAACCGGATCAGGTCCCGACAGGGCAGCTATAAACTTTACCGTCGGGTGCTAAATGTCCGTGGGCTAATACAAGCCGCCCTAAAAGATTTGCGACAAGTTCATAAAATGTGCTGTCTTACCCGCAAACTAATTCAGGCCTTACCCTAGCCGCCCAGCCAGCCCTCGGCGCAGGACGAGAAGTAGCCACTCTCATTTCACTTACTGATTCAAACACACCACCGGGCGGGTTTGGTCGAAGGTACCAAAATTGGCTGTGTTGCCATTGCTGAGGGACACTAACCTAACCCTCGTTTCGTCATAGATGTCTCCGGTAACGTAGTCGGCAGAGTCCCAGCCGGCCCCTAAGGCGGCGCCCCTACTGCCGGTGTAAGAGCCGGGTCCGGAAACCGCCTGTAAATTAGTCGTCTTGGCCAGCAGGGAGGTTTTCGAGTAAGAACCAGTTCCATAGGCACCGGCTTCCCAGTCGGAGTTCGGCATGGCAGAGCCCCAGGTGCTGTAAGCCACACTGCCGCCGCAGGCCCCGGCAGAGGGAAAAGTGGTCGTACTGTCCGCTGAAGTTATATCTGAAACGCTCGCCCATGTGTATAGGGTGGGCAGAGGTCCACCTCTGAAAACCGAGAGCGGGCCGTTGCCGAAAGTAATGGTCACCTCTTTGGGATTGGAGGGATCCCCGATCCAGGTGGCCTTCAGGACCACCGTGCGGTTGCCGATGATATCCGTCAACCGGGCCTGATTCCCGGTCGGGGCGAGGCCGTTCAGGCTGGTTTCTTCAGGCGGGATGCTGAGGCCGCCGTACGAAGCGGCCGCGCCGCCCCAAAGCAAACCGTTATAAGCGCCTTCGGCCCGCTTCCACCAGGGCGCGGTTATGGACGAGCTCTTTACTTCCCAAACGATGTCGCCGGGGTTGATGGTTTGGGTAAGGCCGTTGGCCTGGGCCTTGGCCGTTACCATGGCTGTGCTGGAAAAGTCGTTCCCGCTGACGAAATTTGTCCGGTTGAATGACGGGGCGCTTAAAGTAAGACCGGTTAAACCAGGTCCCCCGGTTATCTGGCCCGAGACCGCCAAAGGCTCGAAAGTGCGGCTGGTCTTCCCGGCGGTCAGGGTTAGAGAGGTCTCATAGTCCCCGGGCGGGGGAGAGAGGGTTATCCTGATCAAGCCTTCCCGGTCGGTAATGAAAACCCCGCTGGGGCTGGCCGCAAAGGCCTTGCGGGCCGAGAATATTTCCCGCAGGGTCTCCCCGGCCCGGGCCAAAAAGTTCTTTTCCTTAACTTCCAGGGCGGCCACCGAGACGTTGTTCCCGGCGCTGACTCGCACGGTCAGACCGGCCGCATAATGGCCTAAACCGTCGGTGAGGCGGAAAACGAACACATTACTGCCGCTCAGGTATTCCATATATTCAATGTTATAAACGTCTTTGGCCCGATATTCCAGAATCATCTCGTTCTGGCGATCGACGAAGTCGTGGCGGGAGCCGCCCACCGTCCGCATCTCGGCCACGGCGGCCGGGGCGATCTGATCTTGCCAGGCCATCCCGAAATTATAATTGAAGGTCAGGCCGAATTGGGTCTCGTCCCGGCCGCCGCTGTGCCGCTGGTTCACACTGGCCGAAAACGCCGGCACCGGGGTCCACTCCAGCCCGTAACTCCAAACTTTGGGGTTTTTATTCAGAAAATCATCCCGCCCAAAGGCCCCGACGTGGTCGCCCTTCCATTTCTCAAAGGCCCCGGTCACGGCTAAATTGCGGTAGAACGGCAGGTAGCCGGTCAGCCGGGCGTCATAACCCTCGGCCGGGCGTTCCTCCACGAAGTGGGAGTCATAATCTTCAGAGTCTTTCCAGCCGCTTAGCGGGGTATAATAGTTGGCGCTCAGCCGCAGCCAGTCATACCAGGCCTCGACCCCGGCCCCGCCCCGGCTGTGGTTGCGGCTGAAATCCTGATCGATGAAAGCGTTGTAACCCAAGGCCAGATTCTCGGCCGGGAAGAAACGTTGACCCAGGCCAAAATTGCCGATCACCCGGTCGCCGCTCATGGACCGCAAGCCGATCTGGGTGAAGAAGGTGTTCCGCTCACTATCGTAAATGGGATAGAGGAAATCCCCGGCCCCGGTCACGTCGCCTTCGTCATTGACCCTAACGCTGATGCGAGCCTTGCCAAAGCCCCCCAGCCAGCCCTCGGCCCAGGAAGAAAAATAGCCGGAACCGGCCGAAAGGGCCTGCTCCAGCAGCCGTTCGCTGATGTTGCTCACGCCGCTCCACTCTGAAGAAGACCGCGCCCCGTAGGAACCATCCGGGTTCCTACGGTAACGCTGGCCGTAGGTCAGCCGGG
>Ga0192243_10608_pt1 | contig 12689 bp, 10 predicted proteins | sample Koala_Koa27_K3_FD_131233 | JGI IMG/M metagenome (GOLD analysis project Ga0192243, IMG submission 131233) | Enriched cells from koala feces incubated with labeled cellulose particles, San Francisco Zoo, California, United States - Koala_Koa2-7_K3 ... | reverse complement strand
TAAACCGTGCTCCTACCCTGCACAGACTGGGTATCCAGGCATTCGAGCCGATCCTGGTGGAAGGTAAGGCCATCAAGCTTCATCCGCTTGTATGTACTGCTTTCAACGCCGACTTCGACGGCGACCAGATGGCTGTCCATCTTCCTCTGTCCGTGGAGGCGCAGGCCGAGTGCCGGTTCCTGTTGCTGTCCCCGAACAACTTGCTGAAACCGTCCGATGGCGGTCCTGTGGCCGTTCCTTCTCAGGATATGGTACTTGGTATCTATTACCTGACCCAGGAGAGACCGGGAGCCAAGGGCGAGGGCATGGTGTTCAAGAACGTCAACGAGGCGATTCTGGCCTATGAGAACGGAGCTGCAACCCTGCACTCCAGAATCAAGGCGAGAGTGACCAAGAAGATGGCTGACGGAACCGTGAAGATGGGAATCGTAGAATCCACCATCGGCCGTTTTATCTTCAATGAGATTGTTCCTCAGGATCTTGGATTCGTGGACAGAAGCGTGGAGGAGAACGAGCTGCTGCTGGAGGTTGATTTCCATGTAGGGAAAAAGCAGTTAAAGCAGATTCTGGAGAAGGTTATCAACGTCCACGGCGCAAGCCAGACGGCAGAGACTCTGGATGCGATCAAGGCCATCGGCTACAAGTATTCCACCAGAGCTGCCATGACCGTATCCATCTCCGATATGACCGTGCCGGAGAGCAAGCCCAAGCTGATTGAGGACGCTCAGGCGACGGTTGACAGAATCTCCAAGAACTTCCGCCGTGGTCTGATCACGGAGGAGGAGCGTTATAAAGAGGTTATCGAGACCTGGAAGAACACGGATGATCAGCTGACACACGATCTGCTGACCGGACTGGATAAGTACAACAACATCTACATGATGGCCGATTCCGGAGCCCGTGGTTCTGATAAACAGATCAAACAGCTGGCAGGTATGCGTGGATTGATGGCCGATACAACCGGTCACACCATCGAGCTGCCGATCAAGTCCAACTTCCGTGAGGGACTGGACGTTCTGGAGTATTTCATCTCCGCTCATGGAGCGCGTAAAGGACTTTCCGATACGGCTCTGCGTACTGCCGACTCCGGTTACTTAACCAGACGTCTGGTAGACGTATCTCAGGACTTAATTATCCGTGAGGTTGACTGCTGTGAGGGCAAGGATATCCCTTACATGGAGATCAAGGGCTTCATGGACGGTCAGGAGACCATCGAGGGCTTAAAGGAGAGAATTACCGGAAGATATATCGCCGAGACCATCACCGACCCGGATACGGGCGAGGTTGTCGTCAAGGCTAACCATATGTGTACACCCAAGAGGGCTGCGGCCGTCATGAAGGTGTTAAACAAGCTGGGACGTGATTCGGTGAAGATCCGTACCGTGCTGACCTGTAAATCACACATCGGTGTCTGCGCCAAGTGCTACGGTGCCAACATGGCTACCGGCCAGGCGGTTCAGGTCGGTGAGGCGGTCGGAATCATCGCCGCTCAGTCCATCGGTGAGCCTGGTACTCAGCTAACCATGCGTACCTTCCATACGGGCGGTGTGGCCGGTGGAGATATCACACAGGGTCTTCCCCGTGTCGAGGAGCTTTTCGAGGCACGTAAACCCAAGGGCCTTGCAATCATCGCCGAGTTCGGCGGAGTTGTGGAGCTGCGGGATACGAAGAAGAAACGTGAGATCGTGATCACAGACAACGAGACCGGCAACTCCAAGACCTATCTGATTCCTTACGGATCCAGAATCAAGGTTCAGGACGGCGCCGTGCTGGAGGCCGGTGACGAGCTGACAGAGGGTAGTGTGAACCCCCATGACATCTTAAAGATCAAGGGCGTCCGTGCGGTTCAGGATTACATGATCCAGGAGGTTCAGCGAGTTTACCGTCTGCAGGGTGTTGAGATCAATGACAAGCATATCGAAGTTATTGTGAGACAGATGTTAAAGAAAGTAAAGATCGAGGAGAGCGGAGACAGCGATGTGCTGCCGGGCGTTTCCATGGATGTTCTGGATTACAATGATATGAACGAGGCGCTGATCGCAGACGGCAAGAAGCCGGCGGACGGCAAGCAGGTTATGCTGGGTATCACCAAGGCATCCCTTGCAACTGACTCCTTCTTATCCGCGGCTTCCTTCCAGGAGACCACCAAGGTTCTGACCGAGGCGGTGATCAACGGAAAGGTGGATCACCTGATCGGTCTGAAGGAGAATGTCATCATCGGTAAGCTGATTCCTGCCGGTACCGGTATGAAGAGATACCGTTCCGTGAAGCTGGACACAGACATAGCTCCGGACGATGAGATCCTTTTATCCGAGGACGATGATCTGGACCTTACAGCCGAGGACAGCGAGGCGATGGAGGTACTGGACGAGGTGCTGGATTTCGGTGACGAAGACCAGGAGATCTAAGATAAATCAAAAGGGGCAGAATATCAAATTCTGCTCCTTTTATTCACTCAGGGGGATTTAAGATGAGAATGAGTATGAAGATGGCGATTGTAACAGTAATTTGTATTCTTATGGGCAGTTTTGTATCGATGGCGGAGACTGGGCCGGGCGTGGCCGGCAAGTGGCTGCAGGACGAAAGAGGCTGGTGGTATCAGTATGGAGACGCCTCCTATCCCAAATCCGAATGGAAGGAAATCGATGGAGAGTGGTACTGTTTTCTGGATGACGGCTACCGGGCTGTCGGCTGGGCTTCCCAGGACGGCAAGCGGTATTGGATGGATGAAGACGGAAAGATGGTGAGAAATACCTCTTTGACGATTGCAGGAGTTTCGTATGCATTTGATGAAAATGGCGTCTGCAACCCCAATGTAGAGCTTCCGTTTACATTTCCTGCGGAGGAAGAAAAAAGCGAGCTTCATCACACCGTGGATCAGGTTGCGGATACCATCCTTGCTCAGATTACCACCAATGAGATGAGCCAGTATGAGAAGGCGGCGGCAATCTATAATTATATACGGGATAATATGACCTATGTGTCCTATTCGGACAAGGGAGACTGGGTGAAGGCGGCCTTTGAGGGTTTCCGGAAGAAGAGAGGCGACTGTTTTACCTACTACGCCATGTCCTTGGAACTGCTGGGAAGAGCGGGGATTCCAACCATAGAGGTGAACCGGACCGACGGTCATCACTGGTGGAACATGGTAAACTGCGGCGACGGCTGGTATCATTTTGACACGACGCCCAGGACTACCCATACGATCTTCTTCATGTGGACGGACGCGCAGCTGGATGAATATTCTGCTTCCAGAATATCAGCGGATTTTCCTATAGGAACCCATGCCTTTGACCACAGTAAGTATCCGGCGACGCCGATGCAGTGACGAAAAGCAACGAAATAAAAATATTTCTTGACATGAAAACCCAATATGTATATAATGATTAGGCGTGCATTAAAAAAGACTGTTTTTTGTATGCACAAAATTAAGCTGAATAACCAGCAACCAACAGACAATATCACAGGAGGTGAAAAGAATGCCAACATTTAACCAGTTAGTGAGAAAAGGAAGACAGACATCCGTAAAGAAGTCTACGGCTCCGGCTCTGCAGAAGGGATACAACTCTTTACAGAAGAAGGCCACGGATCTTTCCGCTCCTCAGAAGAGAGGTGTCTGCACCGCAGTTAAGACTGCAACTCCTAAGAAGCCTAACTCAGCTCTTAGAAAGATCGCCAGAGTACGTCTTTCAAACGGCATCGAAGTAACAAGCTATATCCCAGGTGAGGGACACAACTTACAGGAGCATAGCGTTGTGCTGATCCGTGGAGGAAGAGTTAAGGATTTACCTGGTACGAGATACCACATTGTCAGAGGTACTTTAGATACCGCAGGCGTAGCCAACAGAAGACAGGCTCGTTCCAAATACGGTGCTAAGAGACCGAAAGACAAGAAATAATCAAATAGGAATTCAGACCACACACATTTGTTAGTGCCGGATGATATTGAACCTGTAGGTTGCAGGAGAAGAATATAGAAACCGAGCGCGAACACAGCATGGATGTTTGTGAGTACCTATGATCTAATGACTAGCTGCGTCATACGCAGCCGATATTAAGGAGGGAAGTAACGTGCCACGTAAAGGACATACTCAAAAAAGAGACGTATTAGCAGATCCGCTTTACAATAACAAGGTTGTTACCAAGCTGGTTAACAACATCATGTTAGACGGTAAAAAGGGTGTTGCGCAGAAGATCGTGTACGGCGCATTTGGCCGTGTAGAAGAAAAGACCGGCAAGCCTGCCGTTGAAGTATTCGAGGAAGCGATGAACAACATTATGCCTGTTCTGGAAGTAAAGGCAAAACGTATCGGTGGTGCCACATATCAGGTGCCGATCGAGGTAAAACCGGAGAGAAGACAGGCGTTAGCACTTCGCTGGATCACTCTCTACTCCCGCAAGAGAGGCGAGAAGACTCAGGAAGAAAGACTGGCCAATGAAATTATGGATGCGGCCAATAACACCGGCGCAGCCGTAAAGAAAAAAGAAGACATGCACAAAATGGCAGAGGCAAACAAGGCATTTGCACATTACCGCTTCTAATCCGGGCGGTAGCCTTGCGGCTTAACTGCCGCAGGCTGTGCTGGATCACTTTGTTTGAATATTAAGGAGGAAAATCCCTTGGCTGGACGAGAATATCCGTTAGAGAGAACCAGGAATATCGGAATCATGGCTCATATCGATGCTGGTAAGACCACATTGACCGAGCGTATTCTGTATTATACTGGTGTAAACTATAAAATTGGTGATACTCATGAGGGTACTGCTACCATGGACTGGATGGAGCAGGAACAGGAAAGAGGTATCACGATCACTTCAGCTGCTACGACCTGTCACTGGACTCTGCAGGAAAACTGCAAGACGAAACCAGGCGCCCTTGAGCATCGTATCAACATTATCGATACTCCAGGACACGTTGACTTTACTGTAGAGGTTGAGCGATCCCTGCGTGTACTTGACGGTGCTGTAGGCGTTTTCTGTGCAAAGGGCGGTGTTGAGCCGCAGTCAGAGAACGTATGGCGTCAGGCTGACACGTACAACGTACCGAGAATGGCATTCATCAACAAGATGGATATCCTGGGTGCGAATTTCTGCGGCGCTGTTGACCAGATCAGAACAAGACTGGGCAAGAACGCAATCTGTCTCCAGCTGCCGATCGGCGCTGAGGACGAATTTAAGGGCATCATCGATCTGTTTGAGATGAAAGCCTATATCTACAATGACGAGAAGGGCGAGGACATCGATATCGTTGATATCCCTGAGGATATGAAGGACGATGCGGAGCTTTACCGTACAGAGTTAGTAGAGAAGATCTGCGAGTTGGATGATGATCTGATGATGCAGTATCTGGAGGGCGAGGAGCCGTCCGTTGAAGATTTAAAGAGGGTGCTTAGAAAAGCTACCTGTGAATGTACCGCGATTCCTGTATGCTGCGGTACTGCTTACAGAAACAAGGGTGTTCAGAAGCTTCTGGACGCAGTTATCGAGTATATGCCTGCACCGATCGATATCCCCTCTATCAAGGGTACGGATATGGAAGGCAATGAGATCGAGCGTCATTCATCTGATGATGAGCCGTTCGCAGCTCTGGCATTTAAGATCATGACAGACCCCTTCGTAGGTAAGCTGGCATTCTTCCGTGTGTACTCCGGTACGATGAACTCCGGTTCTTATGTACTGAATGCTACCAAGGGCAAGAAAGAGCGTGTAGGACGTATCCTGCAGATGCATGCCAACAAGAGACAGGAGCTGGACAAGGCATATTCCGGAGACATCGCTGCGGCCGTTGGTTTCAAGATCACCGGTACCGGCGACACCATCTGCGACGAGCAGCATCCGGTTATTCTGGAATCCATGGAGTTCCCGGAGCCGGTTATCGATATCGCTATCGAGCCGAAGACCAAAGCTGGTCAGGGCAAGATGGGCGAGGCTTTGGCAAAGCTTGCTGAAGAAGATCCGACCTTCCGTGCCAAGACCAACCAGGAGACTGGTCAGGTTATCATCTCCGGTATGGGCGAGCTCCATCTGGAAATCATCGTAGACCGTCTGCTTCGCGAGTTCAACGTAGAAGCCAACGTAGGTGCTCCGCAGGTTGCTTACAAGGAGACATTTACCAAGGCAGTGGACGTGGACAGCAAGTATGCAAAGCAGTCCGGTGGACGTGGTCAGTATGGTCACTGTAAGGTTCACTTTGAGCCCATGGACGCCAACGGAGAGGAACTGTTCAAGTTCGAGTCTTCCGTTGTCGGCGGTGCGATCCCCAAAGAGTATATCCCTGCTGTAGGAGCCGGTATCGAGGAAGCTTCCAGGGCTGGTATCTTAGGCGGATTCCCTGTACTGGGTGTTAAGGCTACCGTATACGACGGTTCTTACCACGAGGTCGACTCCAACGAGATGGCATTCAAGATCGCCGGTTCTCTGGCATTCAAGGAAGCTATGCAGAAGGCAGGAGCGATTCTTCTGGAACCGATCATGAAGGTAGAGGTAACTATGCCTGAGGAATACATGGGCGATGTTATCGGTGATATCAACTCCCGCCGTGGACGTATCGAAGGTATGGACGACTTGGGCGGCGGTAAGATCGTAAGAGGTCTTGTACCGTTGTCAGAGATGTTTGGATACTCCACAGATTTACGTTCCAAGACTCAGGGACGTGGTAACTATTCCATGTTCTTTGAGAAGTATGAGCCAGTTCCGAAGTCCGTTCAGGAGAAGGTACTTGCTGAAAGAAAAGGCGGCAAATAGACAGGCGAAAACTGCCTGAATATAAGCGATTAGGCTTGAAAAACGTGCACAAATAGCATATAATAAGGACAGCCTAACATAAACTATAATAGCCCACTAGGGCGCAAATTAAGGAGGACGTTATAAAATGGCTAAAGCTAAGTTTGAAAGAAACAAACCACATTGTAACATCGGTACTATTGGTCACGTTGACCACGGCAAAACAACTTTAACAGCTGCTATCACCAAAACTCTTCATGAGAGACTTGGAACAGGTGAGGCTGTTGCTTTCGAGAACATCGATAAGGCTCCGGAGGAAAGAGAGCGTGGTATCACCATCTCTACCGCTCACGTTGAGTACGAGACCGAGAAGAGACATTATGCTCACGTTGACTGCCCAGGACATGCTGACTATGTAAAGAACATGATCACCGGTGCTGCTCAGATGGACGGCGCTATCCTGGTTGTTGCTGCTACTGATGGCGTTATGGCTCAGACAAGAGAGCACATCCTGCTTTCCCGTCAGGTAGGCGTACCCTATATCGTAGTATTCATGAACAAGTGTGATATGGTTGACGATCCCGAGCTGCTTGAATTAGTAGACATGGAGATCAGAGAACTGTTAACAGAATATGAGTTCCTGGGCGATGACACACCGATCATTCAGGGTTCTGCTCTGAAGGCTCTGGAAGATCCGACCAGCGAGTGGGGCGACAAGATCCTTGAATTAATGAAGGCTGTTGACGAGTGGGTTCCGGATCCGGTTCGTGAGACAGACAAGCCGTTCCTGATGCCTGTAGAGGACGTCTTCTCCATCACCGGCCGTGGTACTGTTGCTACCGGTAGAGTAGAGAGAGGTACCCTGCATGTATCTGACGAAGTTGAGATCATCGGTATCCATGAGGACGTTCGTAAGGTTGTTGTAACCGGTATCGAGATGTTCCGTAAGTTACTTGACGAGGCTCAGGCTGGTGATAACATCGGCGCACTGCTTCGTGGCGTTCAGAGAACTGAAATCGAAAGAGGACAGTGTCTGATCAAACCAGGTACAGTTAAGTGCCACAAGAAGTTTACCGCTCAGGTATACGTTCTGACCAAAGACGAGGGTGGACGTCATACTCCGTTCTTCAACAACTACAGACCGCAGTTCTACTTCAGAACAACTGACGTTACAGGTGTTTGCGAGTTACCGGCCGGCACAGAGATGTGTATGCCTGGTGATAACGTAGAGATGAGCGTTGAGCTGATTCATCCTGTAGCTATGGAGCAGGGACTTCGTTTCGCTATCCGTGAGGGTGGACGTACCGTTGGTTCAGGAAGAGTTGTTTCCATCGTTGAATAATTAATGCTTATATGCCGCAATCCTTTGTATTCAGAGGGTTGCGGTTTTTTCTTTACGAAAAAAGGAGTTTAGGAATGAAAATACAGACGGCGAGATGGAACTGGCCTGCCTTTACGGTGGCAGCCAGTGTGCTTGCTTTGGCGTGGGTTGGTTTTTTGCTGTACTGCGGGTGTATCCAGCTGAACGGTATGGCGGTCAGAAAATATACGGTCAGAGGCGTGGATGTCTCTCATTACCAGGGGGATATAGACTGGAAGAGGCTGATGGAGCGGGATATCCAGTATCAGGGGCAGGAACGGTATATAGATATGAACGTATTCTGTGGAAACCAGCGCCAATGGGAATATTGGACACAGAAAACCGCGGAAGGATTTAATTACAGCCCTAGGTGGGGAACCGAGCCTCCGGACTGAGAGGCAGCCGTCTTTTGGCTCTTTAATTAGAAAACGATTTCTTATAAAAATAGCGAAAGTATATATATGACCGGAAAAATATAATAAATGCACAATTAATACAAAAACAAAACACAAAAAATGACATAAAAAGCTAATATATATTGACAAACGTTTTCTTGATGTGTATAATATGACTTATAAACGAGGACATGGTTAAAACAAAGCTATCAATATAACAACGATTATATGGATAAAACAGTGCAGTGGGGGATGGGAAACGGTAAAATAATCGCAGTAAATCAATTTTTTTGCCCTATGTTGAAAACGTTTTCTAAAAAAGAACCTTAACTTCTTCACAAGGGAGGAAGTCGGGAGATAAATTACCACAAAGAAAAGGAGAAGAAAAATGAGAAAGCAGATGTGTTTATTACTCAGCGTGATGATGGCGGCCAGTCTGATGACAGGTTGTGGCAGTAGCCCCAAGCAGGGGGAGAACGGAGGAACAACCCAGGCGGGTGGGGCTTCCGCGGAGGCAGACGCAGGCGGTGAGATCACGCTGGCCATGGTAGGCCCTCAGACAGGCGACAACGCGGAGTATGGCAAGAGTATGAAGACTGCTGCCCAGATCGCCGTGGATGAGTGGAACGAAAAGGGCGGAGTGATCGGAAAACAGATCAAACTGGTTGACTTTGATGATGCCAACTCCAGTGAGCAGGCAGCTTCCATCGCGGAGAAGATCGTAGGTGATAAATCGATCAGCGCGGTTTTAGGACATTTCTCCAGCGGCGTGGCCATGACGGCCGGTGAGGTTTACCAGGAGGCGGGGATCGCTCTGGTGAACGGATCTGCGGCACATATGGATTATGCAAAGATCGGTGACTGTATCTTCAGAAACAACGCGATCTATACGACTGACGCCAACACCATACTTCAGATCATGAACTATCTGGAGATTGACAAGATTGGCATATTGAATCCCAACAGCGACGCCGGTATCGCGGTTACCACAGCTATCCAGGATATGCTGAAAACCTATGGGGATAAGTACAAAGGAGAATTGGTTCTGGCTGAGTTATATGAGGATGGCACCGTAGATTTCACGGCAACTGTGGCGAAGTTCCAGCAGGCGGGCGTGCAGGCCATCTATTCCTCAGGCCCCTACTCCGCAACCGCACCGTTTATCAAGCAGTACAGAGAAAAAGACAAGGACGTCAAGTTCGTTATGTCGGCGGCATGTTTCTCACAGGAATTTTTAGAGCTGGCCGGCGAGGACGCCAACGGCGTAGTTCTTGGAACCAGCTTCTTCTATGAGAGTGAGGACCCGGCGGTTCAGTCCTTTGCCAAGAAGTATGTGGAAGCCTACGGCTCCAATCCGAGTACATTTGCGGCTCAGGTTTATGACGGTACCTATGCAGTCTTAAAGGCGATTGAGGCTGGAAACTCAGCGGAGAGAGCCGACATTGTAAAGAATCTGGCAGCCACTGACTTCCAGGGCGTAACCGGAAAGATCACCTTCGACGAGGAAGGAAACTGCCCGAAACAGCAGGTTCTTCTGGAGATCAAGGACGGTAAGTATGTCGAGATCCCGGGTATCTTAAAGAGCCAGGCAGACTGGGAAGCAGAGAACATTAAATAACAGAGGATAATGGGATGCCGCGCACCGGGTTATCCGGTGCGGCAGCCCCAGATGGACCACGAGTCCGGAATATGGAGGTGGCGACTTGCTTCTTGAACAGATATTAAACGGTATCATGCTGGGTATGGTCTACGCGCTGATCGCGGTTGGTTACTCACTGGTATTTGGTATATTGAGACTGCTGAATATGGCTCACGGATCAATCTACGCATTCGGTGCCCACATGGCACTGCTCGCAGTTGCTATGCAGTGGGGTCTGCCGGCGGCATTTGTATTTGCAATTATTATGACGGGAATCCTGGGGATCGTGATCGATGGTGTGATCCTGGCTCCGCTGAGAGCTAAAAATGCGCCCAATATCACCTGTCTGATCTCTGTCATCGGAGTTTCCTATATCATTCAGAATATGCTGATGATTTGTTTTGACAGCACGAAAAAAGACATTCCCGAAGCTTTTTGATTACGGCAACGTGGAGATCTTTGGAATCACACTGACCAGCGCGCAGATTGCTATGTTCCTTATATCTCTTGCATTCCTTCTGCTTCTCACAATCATAGTGACCAAGACCAAAATCGGGCTGGCTATGCGGGCGGCGAGAGAGAATCCAAAGGCTGCAAACCTGATGGGAATCGATGTGAAGCGGGTAGTAACCTTCACCTTCTTTCTCAGCGGAATGTGCGCGGCGGTGGCAGGCGTTCTGGTTTCCGGCTACTATCAGATGGTTTACTGTACCATGGGTACGGACGCCGGCTTAAAAGGTTTCTCGGCGGCAGTTCTGGGAGGAATCGGCGTTCTGTACGGTTCTGTAGTAGGCGGTGTGATCGTCGGTGTGGCGGAGGCCCTGGCGGTAGCGTTTTTGGGCGGCAGCTTCCGTAGTGCGGTTGCCTATGTAGTTCTGTTTCTGGTGCTTTTGATCAGACCTTCGGGCCTGTTCGGCAAAGACAACATCGATAAGGTATAAGGAGGGGCAGGATGAAAGCAATTGGTGAAATCTATGAGAAATTTACTGATTTCCTGGATAAGAATAAAAAGATTGTCATCCCGGTACTTTATCTGGTGCTGATCGCGGTTCCATTTGTGGTGAAAAGCCAGTATTTTTTGAGAGTACTGTGCCTGATCGGTATCTATTCGGTTCTGACCATGAGTCTGAATCTGATTGCAGGCTATATGGGGCAGACCTCCATGAGTCACGCGGCTCTGTACTGTCTGGGCGGATATTTCTCCGGCCTTCTGGGCTCCAAGCTTGGCTGGCCCTTCTGGATCACGATGATCTTCGGTATCGTGGGCGGCGCCATCGGCGGTATGATTCTGGGGCTGGCTACCATACGGCTGTCCGGTTCCTACTTAGCGGTTATCACCCTGGCCTTCAGCAAGGTGGTTGAGATGATCGTGCTGAACTGGAATGTGGTCACCAATGGACCCCTGGGCGTCAGAAACATTCCCAGGCCCAATCTCTTCGGCTGGGAGCTTACCACCTCCAACGGCGGATATTACTGGCTCATGCTGATTATGGTGACGCTGGCGATCCTGGTCAGTCTGGCGGTCTTAAAATCCAAGTTCGGCCGGGCGGTGATCGCCATCAAGGAGGATGAGCTGGCGGCAAAGCTGATGGGTGTCAACACTGCCAAGTACAGGGTTCAGACTATCATCTTATCCGGAGCCATGGCCGGTATGGCGGGAGCCTTCTATGCTTCCATGAACCGGTACATAGACGCGAACTCATTTAACTTTGATATCTCCATGACGATCCTCTGTATTGTAATCTTCGGCGGTCTGGGGTCCATCCCCGGCATGATCATCGGCTCGCTGCTGCTGATCTCATTTCCGGAGGTCCTCCGGGCACTGTCGGAATACCGGTTTGTGGTATATGGACTTCTGCTGATATTTATGATGAGATTCCGTCCTCAGGGACTTCTTGGCGGCCTGAGCAAGAAGCCTTATAAGCTGCCCAGAGGAGTGACGCTTTCGGGGGATAAACAGGACAAAGGAAGGCAGGTGGGATAATGGCACTGTTGGAAGTGAAGGACATCACAAAGATCTTCGGCGGTCTGATCGCCGTGGAGGATGTCAGCTTTGAGGTGAATCCGGGAGAGATTGTGAGCATCATCGGCCCCAACGGAGCCGGAAAGACCACGATCTTTAATATGCTGACAGGTGTTTACAAGGTAAACCGGGGGACGATCACGTTTGAGGGCCGGGAGATTCAGAACAAGGCGCCGAGAGAGATCGTAAAATCAGGAATTGCCAGAACATTTCAGAATATCCGTCTGTTTCCCACGATGCGTGTGATCGAGAACGTGCTGGTGGGGGAACACATTCAGATTGATTATCATTTCTGGGATCTTCTGTTCCGCACGAAGAAGTTCCGGGAGTCTGAGAAGGCGGCGGCGCAGAAGGCCATCAACCTTTTGGAGTCCTTGGACCTGGCCGACCAGATTGACAACTATGCCAAGAATCTTCCTTACGGTATGCAGAGGAAGCTGGAGATCGCCAGGGCGATTGCCACCGACGCCAAGCTGATTATCTTGGACGAGCCGGCTGCGGGCATGAATCCACAGGAGTCCGAGGAGCTGATGAAATTTATACTGGAGC
>Ga0192243_10606_pt1 | contig 12702 bp, 9 predicted proteins | sample Koala_Koa27_K3_FD_131233 | JGI IMG/M metagenome (GOLD analysis project Ga0192243, IMG submission 131233) | Enriched cells from koala feces incubated with labeled cellulose particles, San Francisco Zoo, California, United States - Koala_Koa2-7_K3 ... | reverse complement strand
CAAAGCCGACGTTGATATTGCCATCGAGACCGGTGACCCCATTTTTGAGGATATCTTCGAAACTCCAAAAACTGCCGTCGCCAAACTCAAGGCCCTGAATCCGAAAAGCAGCGCCCCCTGAGCTGGCAAAGCCCTGCAAGATAGTCATCGTTTCTCCGGTCTCTTTTATCCGGATGATCAGGTCTGGCCCATAAGAACCAGCGCTGACTTTAGCCAGAAACTCGACGTCTTGGGGAGAGAGGCCTACCAGGCGGACAGTATCCTGTTTCCCGGCGGTGAGGTCATAAGCGTCGACAATATCATGCCCGTAGCCTTTGCCGAAGACGAAGACGTCATCGCCTTTGCCGCCAATGAGATGGTCGTTACCGGCTCCGCCGTCCAGGACGTCATTGCCGTCCCCGCCGTCAAGGCGATCATCGCCCGCGCCGCCCTCCAGCCTATCATTTCCTAATCCACCTTCCAACTTGTCGTTTCCATCTAGGCCGCGTAACCAATACTGCCGGTCATTTGGCGCTTTCAATACGTCAGCGCCGCTGCTGCCCACCACAAAATTCCAAAAATTAGCAGCAATAAAGTCTTCAAAAACTTGGCCACTATCAACATTCGAATAGATAGATTTAATGTAATCTGAACAAAAACTACCCCTCGGGTCGTATGTCCCCAAGCATGATAGGAATCCGGAGATTTTATTTAAATTAATCTCCGAGCCGGATTCATATAAATCACGCAACGTGCTCATCAAAGGTTCAAGGGCCTCAGTTGGTTCTACACCGGACTGGATTTTGGAATTGAACTGGACTGCAAGTTTATATAAGTCGTTGTAGTGGGTGCTCAACATGAAGTAAGAACTCATCTTTTGCTCCCAGTCGATGAACCATTCTTTTAGGACCTGGGAGTCTTTGCCATGAGGATTGGGGTCAAGGGCGCCTCCGCACCAGATCGACACCCACTCTTGCCCGGTCAATCTTTCCATGGCGTAAAGCTTGCGGGCATCGTCATCTATATATTGACCCCTACTGCCCGGGTCCAGATCGGTCACCCCGGTCCAGGCGTAGATGATGTCCCAGATCATGCTCTGGGCGGCCAGGGGGTCTTCGGCGGCCAAGAACTCTTCAACAAGATTTTGTAGAAGGCCGCTTTCATCCAGGGCCATGGCCTGATGGAGGCTTGGAATGTTGCCATAGCCTTTGAGGTTGGGTAAGACCCGGATATCGTCACTGACTTGAATTTCATCCATAAAAATGGTGTCGGATAGATCAGACTTAAACCAGACGTCGTTCATCTGCCCGGTGGTGCCGTCTTCACGGATGAAAGAGCCGCTCTGGCGGTGCTCGTGACCGTTCTCATCAACGTAAGTCTGGTTTTGGTAGCCCACGTTCAAACCGGCTACCCCGGCTTCTTCCATGGTCAGGAGTTCGCCTTCGTCGAGAATACCGTTGCCGTTTTTATCCTGCCATAGTTTTAGTTCCGCCCAGCGTTCGTCGTTGGCGTCAACCACCCCGTCGCCGTTGCTGTCGAACTCAGCCAAGGCTTCGAAGCCGTTGGCCGCCTTTTCACCGTTGGCTAAACGGTAGTTGTCGCCGAATAGTTCGTTGCCGTCGTCTATCAAACCGTTTTGGTTGCGGTCCCAGACCAACAGGGCGTCGTCGGAGCCGGCCCAACCGCTTTTCTGGGCAAAACGGTTGCCGTCGTGGTCGAAGTAGACTCCCTCTTCGAGAGAGACCGTTTCCACGCCGTCGCCGTCCAGGTCTAGGATTATGGGGCTGACTTTGCCTTCGGGACTTGGTGATAGTGAAGGAGGGGTGACACATCCACATTTGCACCAACTGCTGCAGCCACCTCCAGAATTTGTGCTATTAAATGTTATTCCATATAAATGTGGCATTTCTTTGGCCGTATCAAGTATTTCATTTATTTGATCCAAAGCTTGGTCCTTTGAAAGTTCTGATGGTACCTTAAATGCGATGCTCTGCCCTAAATCAAAACCTCGCTTTAGGTTGTTATATCTATGTAAATTGTTGTTTTCTAAAGCTAGTTCAAGTTGTCTTTGATAGGCATAGTATTGTTTTAGGTTTGGGTCATCGAAGGCTACTATAATGGCCATCCATATACCAGTTTCAAAATCATTGTTGGCATTTACATCGCTATAACTATCGCTGTTTTGATGGGCACAAGTACAATTAGGTGCATGAGTCATTAGCCACTCCTTCTTTTTTGCTTTGGTTCAGTTGTTAAGCATACGAGACATCAATTCAGTCCTATAAATTGTATATTGGTTATTTGATTAAGGTCAAAGCCTGCCTTAAGTCAGAAGTATCAAAAAAAGATTGGTAGACTGTCACATCTTTCTCTTTGCTTCTTATTATAAAATCGGTTTTAGTGTTATTCGTAATACGTTCTAAAAATGTCAACGCATCATGCTCTTTGGGCAAACTGCATATGTAATCAACCTTAATATTTGAAATGACGCCGAAAAAAGGGCGGCATAGCAATTCAGTCTCTATAAAGCGGTCTTCTTTCCCCAGGTTGATTACATAAGTCTGATCGTTTGCAAGATTAATTTTGTTGCCCGACTTAATAGTTAACATCACCAGAACAGTCTCATTGCTAATTATTGTCAACCGTACTTTTGAGTCATTATTGTCGAGTAAAATAATTTTACCAACATCACAATTTTCATCAAGTATCTGCATAAGAATTTGACTTTCAATTTCAGCGCCGAAAACTTCTTCGGGAGTTCTATTATGGCATTGACCATCTCCGATTTTGACTGTTAGGTTAGGACTGAAACTTTTAGTTATAAAGTCAGCCGATAGTGTTTGCCTGCCATCAAGAATGGCTAAATTTGTGCTAATCAACAATAAAAATGCAAAAAAGGTTTTACATATATTCCAATCATTAAGAATCTTGAACAATGCATTTACCCCTACATTAATAAAGACTACTGCGGCATGAATTCTTTTATAACATTTACAAGTCACGGTCTAATCCTCCCTTGATGCAGGGTTTAAGATTTTCAATGACGCTAGGACTGGATGAGAGATCAAAATAAATATGCCCTTTGACCTCTGAGGTTATCTCATAGCTTAGTTTCATTGTGATAGCTCGCTTTAAATATACAGCAATGAGTTGGGTGTCAAATTCAGGATTAACAATAAAAATCAGTTTGCCCGGTTCGGCTTCAAGACCGGTCACACGCCACTTTAAGTCCCGAAATTCAACCCCGTCCAGGGACAATTCGATTTTTGACCAGCAGATATAATCGATTTTTAGTTCATCCGCTTTGCACATTCCTTTTCTAACTTCTAGGTCGTCCAGCCAAAACTTCAGAGTGAGTATGTTATCAGAAGTACACCCTAAATTCATTGTTGATTTATTGGATGATATAATCACCAATGAATCGGCAGTTTTAGTCTTATCAAAATGGGCCCTGATCTCATTAGCTACACTTTCTTCATCCATAGCATGAATATTCCATATACTGCTGAAATAAAAGACGCCGCAGGCTAAAGCGAAAACAATTAAGATTTTTTTCTTTCCGGGAGGAGTCACTTTTAAAACCCATATCTTCAAAATGGTTGTCATCAATCTAAAGTTATTCATTATTATGAAAAACATCGAAATGATACCTAGACGGCCAGTCTTTTTCATAAAAAAAAGAAGTTATATTTAATATCTGATGATTTTTGAATAGGGTGAGCATGCAAAGTCCTTGATCGTCGGTGTCGAAATTACACTTTTCATGCTTAAGCTTATATCCATAATCGTTGTTCAGGCTTTTCTTTATCAATTCAAGTTTTTGCATGAAAATTTTCTTATCTAATTTTTTCATCTTATCGTGAAAGCTGTAACTTACTATATGAAGCTTGCTGTTGTTGAAAACATAGTGACTGGCAACTCCCGTCAAATCAAGTGTCTCAAAAATTTTTAAGGGTTCCCCAAAATAACTGATGAGCTCGGGTCTAGTTTTATCATATAGACGATCACCCTTAATTAGCTGCTCGTTGCTCTGGATAAATTCCAATTGAAGTGTTATAGTAATCACCTGACAGTCGACCATTTTAAGACACCGGTTTAGGCCGGAGCGGCGAGGCCCGAAGGGTGGAGCCAGCGCCGCGCAGGCCTAAACCGCGAGCCGGAAAAAATGGTGGTCATCTTGTCTCTGACGGGTTAATAAGAATGTATCCCTACTTTCTCTTAATCACGGAGGACAAGATGACCGCCAAAGACAAGATAGCACGAAGAAAGCTCGGATTGCTAGAGCTGGCCAAAGAACTCTCGAACATCAGCCGGGCCTGCCGCACTCTGAGATATTCCAGGCAACAGTTCTACGAGATCAGGCGCAATTTCCAAACATTTGGAATGGATGGTCTGATCGACAAACTGCCTGGCGCCAAAGGCCCGCACCCTAACCGGGTGGCCAAAGAAATAGAAGACAGGATTCTGAAGGAAGCCCTGGATCATCCCACTCACGGAGCTCTGAGGGTGGCTCAGGATTTAGCCCTGGAAGGAATGTCCGTTTCTTCAGGCGGGGTTCGCGGTGTCTGGCAGCGCCATGGAATAGCCAGTCGCCACGAGCGACTGCTGAGGCTGGAAAAAGAAGTCAGGCAAACGCCTTTCGATCTTTCCCAAAACCAAATCGAAGCTCTGGAGCGCTTTTCCCCTGAATTCCGGGAACGCCACATCGAGAGCAATTTTACCGGTGATCTGGTCGCCGTCGACACCTTCTTCGTCGGCCACCTTAAAGGCGTTGGTAAAATCTACCTGCAATCAGCCATCGATTGTTTTTCCCGCTACGCCTGGGGGCGGCTTTACAACAGCAAGATGCCCGTCACCGCCGTTCACACGCTCAACGAAAGCGTCCTGCCTACTTTCGATGAGCACCGGGCCAACATCAAAACCGTGCTCTCAGATAACGGGCGTGAATTCTGCGGACGGCCGGAAAGCCATCCCTACGAACTGTTTTTGCAGATGGAAGGCATTGAGCATCGCACCACCAGGGTGCGCAGACCCCAATCCAACGGCTTTGTCGAGCGCCTTCACAGAACCTTGCTGGACGAGCACTTTCGAATCATGGGACGCACAAAATGGTATGAATCCATCGACCAAATGCAAGCCGATCTGGACCAATACCTCCATCACTACAACCATGAACGGCCCCATCAGGGCCGCAATATGAATGGTCGTAAACCTTACCAGGTCTTTCTCGAGGGGCTACCGCTGGAAAACCCAGACGCTGCCTAATTCCATCGCCCGTCAGGGGCAAGTGTCAGGTGATTACTTGACTTGTACATTCCAATGAACTATTCAATGGGTATTTGATAAATTCATTATTACTCTTCGGTCCGAAATCACAACTTACCAATACAATCAGACATATTAAAATAGCTGGTGTAAGTAATAAATTTATACTTTATACCTCTATGAGCTTGAATTTAACTAATTTCATTTCAACACCTACCTTGTTAAGCCAACCAACTATTTATTAAACTGAAAGGCTAGCTGGTTCTTCAAATGCCTGAAATACAATAATAGAATGAGCCAGGTCTGGTATAAGCAGCACTAAGAATGGATATTAATTCTAAAGTATTATCATAAGGATATTTTACATCCGTCATTTTCGGCACGTGAAGCAAAGATCAGAAATGTTGATGGGTGGTTTTTTTTGATCAACCCTCAGGTTAATTACGTTGCCATCAACATTTTCAATTGAAAACGATTGTAAATCAAAATATTCCCAGCCCTCAATATCACTTTTGCTCAGAATCTTGAAAGCGAGAAGGGTGGCCTTTTGTTTTGTATAATCTCTTTTTGTCCAATCCGATGAACTAAGAATCATGTTTTGACAAGTCCATTGCTCATTGACCAATGGTTCCTCATGAAATTTGTAGGAAACCTTACAAAGGCCCTCTATAACTTTGAAGCCAGCATCAGGCTTAACAGGACTCTTAAAATCATGGCCTGTAAAATGTAAATGAATTCCCCCATCTTCCAAGCAGCGGATTGACAAACCGCTGGACTTTGTTGAAATAGGTAAGGAAACTATAGGACATCGAGACTCAAGCTCGGCCTCTTTCTCCATAATAGCTTTAATCCTAGGGGAGTAGCCGTCGGTGGATTGCCCAAGTACCACTGGGGGTAATAAAAATGAACACAGTATAAAAATTGTAAAAATCAGTTTATGCATTGGGTCAAACCTTTTTTAGGTTTCTAAAAGAGCAATCGCAATATTCTATTACAAAAATATTGAAATACAGGACGACTATTAATCCGTTAAGTTTTTTAGTTGAATTCAATAAATACTAAATATACTATCCAAAATCGACCAGGTAGTCAATAAAATTTCATTGTAAGCCTCTAAATTCTTAAGATTCATAGACAGTCTGACTTGGTTTCCAATTTTACCTATAGGGCAGGAGGCTAATGTTCCAAAAACATTAAGGCATTGCAGCTAACAATTTTTTAAGAGATACCCTTATTCATTAATTAAAATCTCGGTAATCAGGTTTGAGGTTAATGACATGACTGTGCTCAGCATCAGAACAGTCAGCCGTTTGGTTTCTTCGAGGTGAAGAGATCACCTGGTCTTTGTAATTATGAACGACGATGTTTGAGGTCGATAATGGGTAGGAGTATAAATAACGGCCGGCTAAATCCAAAATATCATACCTGTCATTAATGAGTTTCTTGCCGTGACTGCCAAAAGCCAATTCAATTTGATTATCACAAGGTTTGAAGGTTAAAACCGGATTTATCAATCCAAAAGGCAATGGATTTTTGGAAGGGTCTAAGTTAGGCCAGGGGTCTACTACATAATGATAGTTGGTATCGCCATTAGCTGACGTGGTTTTTACCTGCATGGCCAAACATGCCGGTTCTCCATTTGAAACCGCCCGGGAGACCCTTTGACGGCATACGGTTAAAACTTCAATTAGTGAATCGCCCAAAAGCATTTTGGTAGTAGCCGCATATATCGACCTGCTGGTCTGGCTTAGCGTTCTTGCGGCTAAAAGATTGATTGATGATTTATAATTCTTCAAATATTTCCTACCCAAATCAGTCTTATAGCCCTTATTATAGGGATCATAATAATACTCCGTCAATAATCGCAGGGCCAGCGGATCGTCTGACGCATTTTTCTTTAAAAATTCAATTTCTACACTTAAAACACCGTTAAAATAAAGAGCAGGATCATAGGCAAAATTATACTTAAATTCACTCACAGCTTTTATAAAATCAGACTCCGATAAATCAGAGAACTGATTGCGGGGGCGTTTGAGATATGCCTCCATGGCCCGGGGTCGCCTGAGTCGTTCATCTTCCCGGTCTTTAAAGGCCGGGTAGTCAGGGAATTTATTGAGGTCCAAGGATTTGATTTCATGTAAAAAATCAGAGTGCTCAAATAGCAAATTCGATTTAAGCTGGCTGGGGGCTTTAAATTGATAGAAATAATCGACCCTAAATTCCGACCCATTACTTCCCAGATAAGCCCCATTTTCACTAAAATAAACTCGTCTTTCGGCTTCAGTGAGCGGGGTCTTTGTCGAAGAACTGAGTTCGATAACCTTTGTATTTCCATTTTGTTTTATCCCAATCGAATGTGGGGTCATTAAATTTTTTTGATCACCGGGGTTAAGAATCGTATACAATGAATTGGTCTTTGGTATTTCTATGAGGTATAGAAAACAGGCGGAGGCCGCATTATCTGCCTTAGGTCCAAGGCCGTCACAGATGCTATGAACCCGGGCGTAAACGGCCTCATCATCCGTCAACACGGTCTCCGCCACGTATGGCCGATCATAACCCAGTTCCAACATGGCCTCTCGGCTGTTGTTCCTAACCGCTTCAAGCAACCACTTTCGGGCCGTTTTTTTCGGGGTCGTAGGCCGGGTTCTCAGGGTTTTCGTAATACATTTGCAGAACCAATAAGGCCTCTAGATCTCCACTTAGGGCTCGTTCTTCCAGGTTCGGCAAGTCCCCGGCCCCGGGTAAAGGGGCCTTAATATACCCATACTTGACCAGGTAGCTAGCCAGGTCACGAGCAATAATCAACTCGAAAAACGATAATCACCGTCGTCAGCAAAATAACGCTAATTGAGACCCCGTATCTCAATTTTTTCAGCCACCTGGGAGTAGTAAGCTCCATCTTTCATTTTTTGTGGCGGTGAAAGATATAAGGATAATTCCGTTGTTGCCATGTCATCATAATCAAGCAACAATAATGACTTACATCGCTCAATATTGACCAGACGAGGGGGCCCCTCGTTTGGAAGAAAAATTATGCTTGTCAAGCTTGGGCCATATGGGAACTCCTCAACTCTTCTTCCAATGATTGATTCAAAATACTTGATCTGCCCTAAGGCTTCTCTGACCATAAGAGTAAATTCACACCTACCGTTCAACCCGTATTGAGAACTACACCCGCGATATGTACCCATCTTAGCTAGCAGATCTGCTGGGGCTGATTTAAAATCACTCAAAATCTTAGATTTTGTTTTTTCTGAACGAAAACTTCGGTCGATAAAGCAGACCCAGTCTTTATCATCCCAGTCGGCCCGGTCGTTTAAATTTTTGCTTAATTCATAATACGTGCAGGATAAAAACTCCCGGACTTCATCTTCTTCAGGGCACTGAAAACTTTCATAATCGGCTTCAGCAAAATTTCCTGCATTACTTGGCGAGCTATACTGCAGCTCTTCAAGCCCAGTTCCCAAAGAAGACCTTAATATTTTATCCACTTTATTAAATTTGTATTCATCCTCAACCGGCCAGTAATATTCATTGGCCACATTGATCAAGGCCAGGATCTGCTTATCTCGCACTGATAAAGATTTTAACCAGATATCGGCGCATTGGGAAGAGTTGGATAAAATATCATGAGCTACCCCTTCATAACATGTTTTATCGGCTCTTCCGCCGACGGCAACAGTATGGCAAACTTTCGCCAATGGCCGACACAGCCCATCACCCTGGGCCTTCAGATAACTCGCGCTCGTAAAAATAAAGAAAAAGAATAAAAGCCCAGAGACGGTAATGATAGTTGTTTTAAACAATGTTTTGGCCCCGATATTACGAATGTTTTTTGCTTATCTATCGCTCAACCAATGTGAAGCGATCATGAACGCTATGGCTTTCAGATAGTAACGCGGCATCCAATAATTTTTCTAAAATGATCTATCTTGCAAGACACATGTCTGTTGACGCGGTTTTTGAACTAAACTTTTATCGCTGCCAAGCCCATGAATATCGGCAGCAGCTCAGAAAACACCCCCACAGCTCAAGTCGGTACTTTTTAGTTTTTGAAAACTCATCACAACAGGACATAATTTACCATACTCTCACCTTTATAATTTGCCTGTCTTCCCAACTGGGGGTAATAGAAGGATGGATAGTCAATTCGCCATTTGTGTCATCAAAGAGAATTGGGATACGCAGTGGTTTGTATCCAGTTACAATTGAAGTTGAATCATCAGCATTATAAGAACCTAAATAATCGCCTTGAAGATTAAAAAAATCTTTCCGCGCCCATTTGTTGGCATGCTCCTCTAAGGTCAATCTTCTAAGCCCGTCAGGAGTTCTGGTCAGATTCAGGCTGAAGAAAATATCCGGGACCTTATAATCGCTCCGACTGGGCACAATAAAGTGATTCTTGCTTCGCCCCCCGGTTTCAAAGCTCAGGAATTTGGCGAAACAATTGTTGTTTTCTTTGGAACCCGGGGCGCAGCCCTGGCAGATAAGGTAGGCCTTTATCGCCAGGTCGCTGATAAAGGCCGAGGTCTTAGTTATATAGGGAGCCTGAACGGGATTGTAGAAAGTATCGATCAAGCCGCTGGGGTCATCGTCAAATTGGTCTTGATAATTTTCCGGCTGCTGCCAGCTCACGGTTTCGGCCACGTTGAGATCATAAGCGTCATTTAAGGGGTTGGAGAAATATTCCACCAACAGTCTTTTGCTCACTATATCTTTGGGCACCAGCCGCTCGTTGGCATAGCGGCTAAGGGTATAAGGCCGGATGGGGTTCAAGGAGACGGCCGGATGACGTCCATACTTAAAATAATATCTCTTCACCGCCTTGACTTCTTCATCTAAATTGGCCAGTTTGGGAGAAAAATCAATCCTCCGGTGGCCGGCCAGTATTTCCTGAACAGCCCCGGGGCTTTGGCTGCGCACCTCTTCCCGTATTTCAAAGGCCTCGTAGCTCGGCCTGGTTTGGACTTCCAATTTGACCGCATATTTGGGTTTATTTTTTAGCCGGGCTTTCAAACCGCCGGTCAAAGGGCCGGCTTTGGAAGAGTTCCAGAAGTAATTCATCGGGGCTTTTTCCCGGTCCGACCCTAAATAGTCGCCACCAAGGGTGAAATAATCTTTGCGGCTCTGGTTTGAGGCATCCGAAGAGCTTAGTTCGATCAAGGGTTCCTCTTCGCTGCTGACAATAGCCAGGGCGGTGGGCACCATGGCCGGGGCCTCGTTCAAGTACTCCCGGTTGATCACATAGAATCTTTTGGGGACCAGATTCTTGCGCTCTTCACCAAACTGGTCGGCCCGGCCGATGGAAAGAATGTAGAGAAAACAGCCAGGATATTGCCGGCCCCCCTCGGAATGCAGCCCGTCGCAGGCGGCGTAGAGGCCCACCGGGATATCGCCGGCCGCCGTTTCGGTGGCGGCTATATAGGGGGCCTCGTAGCCTAGTTCATACATGGCCTCGACCGAACCGGCCTTGACGGCCCGGAGAAGGTATTGGCGGGCTCTGACCAGTTCGGGGTCAAAGCCTGGGTTGTCCGGATTCTCGTAATAACGGCGCAGTTCCAATATGGCCGCCAGGTCGCCCTCTTCGGCCCTTTTTGCGTACTCGGCCAGATTGTCACCCTTGACCGGTGAAGCTTTCAAGTGGCCGTAACGGGCCTGGTATTCAGCCCGAGCCTTCGATTGCAGATATCCTTCGACGCGCCCGGACATATAGTCAAAGTCATCAGCACAGGGATCTTCCAGGGCGTTGGGGTCGCAGGAGGCCACAAAATATTGCCTCACATAATCTTCAACGAAGCGGTATTTGGCCTCAAGCAGGCTAACGGGCCCTAAAATTAAGCCAGCCAGGCCGGCCATTAAAATAATAAGCGGAAGTTTGTTTTGGGGCCGCATGATTCACCTCGAAGTTTATGTTTATCAGGTGGTTTCGCCGATTGGGTTGAGTATAGTTCCGGCCCATTGACGGTTAAGTAAACTTATATATCCGTCCCGAACCCGAGGTATAATAATAGATGAGATAAATAATTGGTTAGCTTAAGCTGAGGCGAGTCTATCCCAGAAAAGGTGGCCTGTCAATTTGAGAAGGGCTAAACTTACTGGCCCCACTTTATTAAGCAGGCAAAACTTTTTAGGCCATGATGATTTAAAGAATCATCATATTTCTACGTTAGCTGGTCTACCGGAACAAAACATTAATCAGGCTGGGCCTATACCAAAGTCCTCTTCCGGCTGCTGGAGCGGCCTTTAGAAACCATCCTTTTCCTCCTTTTTTACCATCAATGATATCCCATGGATGACTTTTGTAAAATGACAGGCCACTCATTGTTTACTTTTAGAAATTCTATAACCCACCCTTTAATAATTTCGCGTTGGGTGTTAATCCACCCATCATCAGCGACTATATCCCTTGAGGTGACATAATTTATTTGAACAAACCCGTCATCTATAAAAGTGTACCCCAAGACAAACATGCTGTTTGTGGGCGCTCTCACAGGTGGGTACTGAACGAGTATAGTATCTGTTAAATCAATGATAGGTATTCTCTGTTGTTTCAACTTTTGCGCGTTGGACTTGCCTATCTCCCTAGTCCACACCGGCCCTTTCTTAAAAGATGTAATCAATTCCAATCGATGGGGGGTCGTGTTTGTTGCTGCTATTCCCTGTTCGATTTCTGAGCATGTTTTTTCCCACGTAGCAACACTGGGGAAAAAAATAGCTCCATGCGTCGGTTCTTTGGCTCGAATGTAGATTTTATCCGCCCAAGGTAGTTTGCCATCTACTCGAATCAACCCTTCTGGTGGATCAGGCAGTTTAAGAACTCTTCCAGATTCTAAAGTAATTGTGTTCGCGCGAGTATTTTCCGCTGCAGCAGAATTATCTTAAATAAGAACTAAACCAAAAACAATTAAAAAGATAAAAGAGGTAACCGTTTTAAACAACTTCAAATTTCTCTCCAATTCTATGCCCGATATGTATTGAACGTTCACGGACTTTCCCATGAAATAATATTATCCAAACCAGTCTTTACGATCTCAAAAAAATCAACGAGTTTATTTTAGTTATCACGATACATCATTTGCCCACCTATTTGACGTTTAGATAATATTAATCAACACCTTTCTTTAGCTAAAGCTTAGCCTTTGATTAACTAGATGTCAATTTGTGAAATACTGAACTTATTCACACAAAAAATATAAAGCAGGTAAAAAGTTTTATATGATCCAGAAAACTGGTACTACAATTAAAACGACTATTTTTTACACTATCCAACTATATCTTCAAGAGGTAATTAACAAAATTGAGTCGCCCGCGCTTTTAAGACTTTGACAATGGTTCATCTAAGGCGCTGATGAGCCGCCCTAAGTCGCTGAAACTTAACCGGTATGCCCCGAAACCCCGGTTGCCGGGGGTGTTCATCTGTGCTAATATTTACTATTTCCCGGTCATAAATGTCTG
>Ga0192243_10600_pt1 | contig 12774 bp, 10 predicted proteins | sample Koala_Koa27_K3_FD_131233 | JGI IMG/M metagenome (GOLD analysis project Ga0192243, IMG submission 131233) | Enriched cells from koala feces incubated with labeled cellulose particles, San Francisco Zoo, California, United States - Koala_Koa2-7_K3 ... | reverse complement strand
GACGTCAGATGGTTATTATTTTCTGGACGAAAACGGCATGCTTCATTTCTTTGATTTTGCGGCTCAGGAAATGGTCTACGTGTGCGATAAACCGGAGTGCTCGCATATTTCGTCAAATGAGGGCGGCGATGGCACATGCAATGCAGAAATCAACACGATCAGCGGCATCACGGTATATGGGGGTCTATTTATTATATTGCGGAAGGCGACGGGTATAATGAAGCAGATTTACGGAAAAGAGATACTGACGGGAATAATGACGAGAAGGTAGCCACTTTGGAAGGGGAGGCCAACTCTTCGACTGCTGTATGGTTTTATAAGGATACTGCGCTTGTAAGGATCAGCACCGCAACAAGTAAGACTTTCGACGCTGAGACAAAAGAAAGCGAAGGGCAGGAGACCAGACTCTATCGTGTGGATTTAAAAACCGGGGACACGAGCCTTTTGGACACGTCTTCTTTGGGGGATATATGGGCAGATGTGTTTGTTGTCCATAAGATGGAGGACGGAAAATTTTACTACTATTCCCAGGAAGCGGATTCTTATTATATTTATGATACGGAATCCGGGGATGTTTCCAAACGGGATGTCGCCTGTACAGCAGATTTCACACAGGTTATTTATGGAAATGATGGGGATTACTGCTATACAGCTTTTGCTGGAGATTTCTGTTACGGATTTCGGATAAATGGGGAGAATACGGAACTGATCCGAATGAATATTGAAACGGGTGAGGAGGAAACCTATTTTTCGGGTGTGGATTCTTATCCGGAATTCAGCTGTTTCTCAATTTACCAGTCTATTTATGATTATGCGGACAGTACCTACTATGTTTACAACATGGAAACAGGTGAATTATCTGAGGTCGTTGGGGATTATGTGTCACAGGCCGGAGTGGGAGTGTCGCCGAAGGAAATCTCGGAATATGGTGTCATTTACAGTGTTGCGGTGCATCAGACCGATATGTATGGAGCATATGACGGGGATTTTGAATACCAGTATATGCCATTGCAAAGTTACATGAGCGGCGGCAATGATTATGTGTCGATTTACTATCTGGATCAGGAGAGTGGACAATGAAAATAACAGGGAGATCGAAAAAGAGAATACTGGCTGTTATCCTGGCTTTGTGTATAGGAATGACTCTGGCTGCAGGCTGTGGGCAGAGTGAAGAGTATGACAGCATCGGACAGGTTATTTCCGGGCAGACGGAAGAAACAACAGAAACGGAAAATCAACTGTATATCTCTGTGGCCGGTAATACGCTGGATGCATATATTAAAAATTTGAAATCAGTGGATACTCCGTCCGGGACGCTCGTCGTGTATACAGAGACAGTTTACAGCGACGCGGAGGTAATGCAGTTAAATGAGCTGCTATCTGAGAATGGGTATGATTTTCAGGTTCAAATGAGGCAGATCCCATCGGAATTATTTGATGATGTAACACCGGCAGAATTACTTACGGCATTGCGGGAAGAAGAGATAGCGGTCGATATTATTCCGGCATACTCATGGTATGTCCGTGAGGCGGCAGCGGAAGGGGAATTGGTTGATCTGACAGAGTATCTGGAAACAGATGCCGGAAATGATCTGAAAGCTGTACTTGCGGATCAGATTTATGAGGTTGCAGGATATCAGGATGGGGTGTATGCAGTGGGAAACCTGTATGCGCCGGAGCCGGCCGGCTGGGCTGCCAGTACGGAATTGATGGAAAAGTATGGGTTGGCAGCAGATGACCTGGCAAAACCGCTGACAGAGTTGGAAGAGGTATTTGCCAAAGTCACGGAAGGGGAAAAGGAAAATGAGAGCTTCGCGGCATTTTCCTTTGTCCCGGTATATCTCATGTGCAATCTTCCGGTATGGACTTACAGCCTGAGTTTCCCGATCGGATATTGGACAGATGGGGACGGGGAGGAGATTTGTGTAGTCAATCTTTTTGATACGGAAGAGATGAGGGAACTGGCAGGCACCTTAAATGACTATTACCAGAAAGGATATGTACGGGAAAGCGGGGATCAGACAACAGAAGAAGATTTCCTGATGCAGGCAGATTATAATGGATTTCCAATCTTCCGCTCTGACAGCCTCGATACATGGACCAATGTCAATGGGATTACTTTGACGCGGATTCCCTATTATGAGCAGGATACGACAGCGTTGAACTGTGAATTGTCCTGTATTGCACAGAGTTCCGGGTATCAGGATGAAGCTTTTGCTTTCCTGAATTTCATATATACAGATCAGGATGCCGCAAACCTGCTTCGCTATGGCATAGAAAACGAAGATTATGTGGTTACGGATGAGGGAGTGGAGATGGAAGGGCTTGAAAGTGAGTACACGGTTTTTCATAAAAGCCTTGGAAGCGTGTTTGCCAGCAGTGTGATCACACCATTTGAGACCAGTGAAAAAACGGAAATCAATATGGACACACTTTCGACTGTAAAATCAAATCCTCTGTATGGCTTTACATTTGACGCCAGCGCTGTAGAAGAAGAGGCGGCAGCCGTATCTGAACTGTATCTGGACAATAATGCGATGAGAGGGCTGTTCCTGTTTGAACCTTCGAACAGTATGTTTGATGTATCAGACTGGGAAGAATACTATGATAGTTTTAATAATGCGCTGAAAGAAGCGGGAATTGATGCGGTTGTGGAGGAAATGAACCGGCAAATACAGGAGTATCTGGATGATGCAGATTAAGATAGAGGCGTTGAGCAAAAAATACGGGGATAAGTATGCTTTGAGGGACATAACGCTGGAGCTGGGGAACGGAGTTTACGGATTGCTGGGGCCAAACGGAGCCGGGAAAAGCACCCTGATCAATATATTGGTAGGAAATCTTCAGCAGACGGTAGGGGCGGTTATTTGTGATGGCCGGGATATCCGCGGTTGCGGCCGGGACTATCGGAGGCGGCTGGGCTATATGCCGCAGCAGCAGAATCTCTATCCCGGTTTTACCGGCTGGGAGTTTCTGGCTTATATGGCTGTGTTAAAAGATGTACCCGGGGAAAATATCCGGGTGAAGATTTCTGATGTTGCGCGGCAGGTTAACCTTCAGGATGAACTGAAGAAAAAGCTTCATGCGTATTCCGGCGGCATGAGGCAGCGGATCTTACTGGCGGCGGCAATCCTCAATGATCCGGAACTATTAATACTGGATGAGCCCACAGCGGGGCTGGATCCAAGGGAGCGAATCCGTATCCGAAATCTGGTTTCCTCTATCTCAAAAGATAAAATTGTGCTCATCGCCACGCACGTAGTTTCCGATATTGAACATATTTCAAAAGAGATCATTCTGTTGGGGGATGGAAGACTGATCCGGAAAGCCGGGGTAGAAGAGCTTACCCACGAGATTCGGGATTCTGTATATGAGATTACAGTTCCCGCTGAGCAGATCCCCCGGATAGAATCGGCGTATTGTGTGTCTAATATTTTAAGCGACGGCAGCGTGGCAAAACTGAAAGTGCTGGCAGAGCAGCCTTTGCAGGGATATGAAAACGTGCATACCATACCGACGATGGAGGATGTTTATCTGTATCATTTTCAGATGAAAGAAAGAGGGGCTGGCAGGGATGAATCAGATGAGCTTTGAGTGGAAGAAATTATTCCGCCAGAGAGGATTTCTTATAATCATGGTAATCTGTGCTGCAATGAACCTGATGCTGCTGGTGAACAGTATGGCAGGCAGGAACCTTACATATACGGCTGAGGCTTATCGGGAGATGATGGCTGATATTTCCGGACTTTCGGCTGATGAGGCCTGTGAGCAGCTCTCCGAGGCAATACAATGCCTGTATCCTTACTATTATGGGATTGAAGAGATGGAATCGGACAGCTTGATTGATGAAATCTGTCCCTATACCGGAGACATCTGGAGTGAGTGGGAACTGCTGAGTGACGAGGTTGCGGAGCTAGAAAAGGTGGCGGGGTATTCGGAATATCTGGAGGAGATACAGGAGAATGCGGCTGTTATGCAGAGCGTCTCTATTTTTAAAAATAAAACAGGATATGCGGTCTGCAATATTAATAAGACAGCGGTGGATTTTTCAGGATTGACTGATATTGTCCCATCTGTGGATGTATCTAAGGGAATCGTCACCGCGACCGGCCAGCGGGGGACGGATTTCATATTACTGTTTTGGGTGGCAGCGGTTTGTATTTTCCTGGTTCTGACGGAAAAACAGGCGGGATTGTTTTTGCTGACAGGGCCAACGGTCAGAGGAAGGGAACGGATGTTCCTTTCGAAGCTGCTGACGTTGCAGCTGGTATCGACAGTGGGCGTTATTATTTTATATGGGAAAAATCTAACCGCGGCAGGCGTTTCGTACGGTTTTGGCGATATAAGCCGGGCAGTTCAGTCCGTGGGTGATTATCAGGCTTGTATCCTGAAAATTTCAGTCGGGCAATATCTGGTATTATTTCTTGCGGAAAAAATACTGTATTTTTCTGCGGTGGGAATGATTGTGTTCCTGATCTGCCTGTTGCTGCAGAGAACATTTCATATCATCCTCGCTGTCGGAATCCTCTCCGGAATGAGTGCAGCGTTGTACTATTTGCCGGGTGATAACAGTGTGTTCTCAACTCTGAAATATGTAAACCTGTATTATTTTATGCATACAGACAATCTCCTGACGATATACAGGAATGTAAATATTGTCGGGCGGCCGGTGAATCTGATTCCTGTCTCCGCATTCATACTGGTCGGAATCTTGGTGATTTTTCCTTTTTTGTGTGTGAAAGCGGCACAGGAGCGGCGTGTTTTAAGCATGTCGGGCGGCCGGGAAACATTTTTATGCAAACATAAGCATATGCATGCAGGAGGCGTCGCTTATTATGAGTACCTGAAACTGATCAAGAAAAGAGGTATCATCTGGCTGCTGATCCTTCTTGCTGCCGTTCAGATCTTCCGAATCCGGAATTATGAATATATCACAGATTCGGAAGATATTTATTATAAAATTTATATGGATTATCTGTCCGGAGTCCCGGATGAACAGACGGAAACATATGTAACCGAAGAAAATGAACGGTATATCGGGTTATACGAAGAATATGAGTCGGAAACAGATACAGACAGGATTAATGAGATAGCACAGAGTCTTTTGCCGGAAAGCGCATGGGAAAAGGTTGTCGCGGAATATGAGCGGATCCTGGCTCAAAGTGCCAGGCAGGGGCGTATGTTAAGCCTGATCTATGATGGCGGTTACCGGATGCTGATGGGGGATGATGCGAGCCGGGATATGGGAAATGCCGCTCTGTTTGGTTTGTTGATGTGCATCTGTGTGTCAGCTGTATTTTCCGTAGACGCAGATAACGGAATGAACCAGCTGATTTACACTACCGGCAACGGCCGACTGACAACATTGAAAAAAAAGAACAAAGTATCTTTCTGTACGATGATGGTTTTATTTGCGCTGGTGTATGGAATGGATCTTCTGCTGATTGCCTGTAAGATAGGGCTTTTAAAATGCGGCTCATGGATTCAAAGCCTGGAATCATTTTCTGCCAGTCCTGTGTTTATTCGCCTGTGGCAATATCTGATTTTATTGTATATGATCCGGTTTGTCGGCGCATGGACAATGTTGTGTCTGGCCAGAATCGTCTCTTTTTTGTGCAGAGATACCTTCCGGGCAGCAATTGTATCTGCCATCCTGCTGGTATTGCCGGCTCTTTTGGGGTTGCTGGGAGTAAATGCTGTGAACTATTTTTCACTGGTACCATTGTTAAACGCCAACTTGATTTTGAATGGATTTCTGAACGGAAATAATATTATATATGGTATTGTTTATGGCATGATAGCAACTATATTGATTGTAGTATGCGGACAGTATCTAAGGAAGAAGCATGAGGAGTAACTTTATTGAACAAAAGTTATTTCCATGGCAGATGTTATTGATAAGGGGTTAAAAGATAAATTTATGGGAAAGTCACATATTACTTGAGGTAATCCTATTGTTCAATTATACGAAGCGATATTTTTCTATACAAGTAGTTTCTGTACCAGCCCGATCCCTGCCTGCGCATAGGTTTCCAGTATCTCCTGCTTTTTCGCCTCTAGCAGCTCCGGCTCTTCATCCCAGAGGGTTTCATAGATAGCCATGGCTTGTTTGAAATGCTCTCTGGCATCAGGTATTTTTCCCTGTATCAGGCATATGCTTCCCATCGCTTCCATCAGCAGGGCATAATCACCGGATAATTCTGAATTATACTTTTTTACAGCCTGTGCTACGGACCGGAGGGTTTCTATGGCGGACTCAGGCTGGCCCATATCGCAGAGAAGGGCAGCATAGTTGGAAGTGATGGCAACCGAATCATGTGTATACACAAGATGGTATTGCTCCAGCAACGCCGCTCCGGTCTTCATATGTTCCATGGCAGGATTTAATTGCCCGGCAATCCTGTACAGCGCTCCGAGATTGGAGTGGAGGTTGGCGGCCAGATGGGCGTTTCCTGCATTAATTTCTGTAAGCATAGCAAGGGCATCTTTTTCCAGGCGGATTGCCCTTACAGTATTTTTCTCCAGGGTTGCTTTGTAATCTAAAAGCAGTGCGCGGTCATTGGTATTAGCGAAGTTCGCAGGTGAATCAGGGTCAGAGGGACTCTCCATTACTAGTTTCTCCAGTTCTGAGAGTACGGTATGCATCCCCTGTTCGTAGTGGTATTTTTCCATGTATGGGAATACATCTTCCAGAAACCGGATGTAAAACAGGCCGTCATCTTTTTTGACCAACTTAATGATATTTTTAACGGTAGCAAACAGCAGCTTGTGGTAAGAAATATCCAGGCCATGCATCAGGCAGACGGCTTGCAGTTTTCTGCAGAGCGTCATACAGCTCGACAGGGATGGTTCCAGATCAGCAGCGGTGATCTCCTGTATCATCGGATGGAGTGAGACAGACCTCTCCGGCAGTGGAGTAAGGAATCCATTTTCCACAAGGTCGTTTATGACATTCAGGTTTGTCAGGCTGAGCCAGTCCGCCAGTCTGCGTGCAGGGATGCCGGTCAGCGGGATAAGTGCCATATTGCGCATGATATCCTGTTCCGGGTCTGACAGGTGAAACAGGGAGAACAGCGTGTGGATATGCCCGTAATAGGTTTCTTTTGTCGGTTTGCCGTCTTTGGTGATGCTGATTTTATCAGCAGAATCAAGGGCGGCTTTTTCTTCTTTCAGCTTCGCAAGCAGTGCCTTTGAATCCAGCAGCCCTTTTTCTAACAAACGCGCGGCCAGTTCCACTGCCAATGTGTGGCTGTGGACAGCTCCGATGATCTGTTCCAGCTCGTCGGCATGATTTCCGGCGTCAGAATAAAACCGCCCCATTAACTCCAGCAGGGCAGCATTATCGGAAATTTCCTCAAGCTGCATAGAGGGATAGTGTTCCATACGGCCTCTTGTAGTGAACAGCACCCTGCAGCGGTACTTCATTACAACTGGCAGGAAACTGTCTTTTGTCGCGGGGACGTTGAAATTGTCTATGATAAAAAGGGTATCCTGTTTTAAGGTGCGCAGGAAACGGTTATGTCTGCGGAAGCACTCTTCCCGGTCCTCATCCGGCAGGTCGTCCGAGAAGTCCATGTCCGTGATATCCCGTTTGAGGTCGCCGCTATAGACGATATATAAAATATTGGTATATTCTTTTTTATACCGGCTGGCATAAGCTTTTGCCAGTTCGCTCTTGCCAATGCCGGCAATCCCGTGCAGAAAGATTTTACCGTGTTCTTCAAGAAGGTTATGGAGTTTTTCTATCTCACTGTCACGTCCGCAGAAATGCCGGCATGGTTTTGGCACATCATTCCCAAAAATAAAATCAGACACAGCGGGTGAGAGACTCCCAGCGGCAATCAGGGCAGTGGTTTTAGCATCCCGTTTTAAGAATTCTCGGTCAAGGCCGAAACAGAGTGCGCTGGCGAAAAAGGCCGCGTCTTCTTTCTCATTGCGGCATGGATATATGTGAAAAGGGCTTCAAGTGCCCGAAGTTTGCGGCGGGTTCTTGCCCGGTCAAGTCCCCTGCGGCTTTGTGCTATCAGCCATTGAATTCGGATGTGCTGCTTGAAATTATCGGTGAGCTTCCGGTGACGGGTACAACACTGGATGACCTTCAGACGGCAAAGGCGTTTATATCGGAGTATCTTTACAATCAGGATCTGGTGATGGCGGATGCGATTATCAATACGGAACTCCGGGATCATTTCAGATTCAAGGTATCTTTCCTGAAAACACTGATGGTATTTTACAAGGACTTAAGCAAAGCATATCAGGCGAGCAAGAAGGCAAGGCGTGCAAAGGCCGGAACGGCGATCCCTGATTGGTATGAGCCAAACGATAAGGGACTGCGTTTTCTGCCCGGTGTTCTGGCAAAGAATATGTCGGAGAACCGGCAGGTTTTCTATGCGGCGGAGCAGCATTTTACTTACTTGGGCGGTGTGTACTGTGAGATGTCGGAGATGGAAGCGCAGCGTCTCGTTCAGGAGAAGATGCTGGTACGGGAAACGAAGATGACACAGATTGTCGATGCGGAGAAACAGTGGAGGCTGTTGGTTCAGCATGATATCCGGGAATTGAATGCAAATCCGTATATCATCAATGTCAGGAACGGCCTTTATAATGTTCTCGAAGATACGCTGACCGCACACACGCCGGATTATTATTCAACAGTTCAGCTGAATGTGACCTATGACAAGAAAGCGGACTGCCCGTTGTTTAAGAAATTTCTTTCGGAGTCAATGGGCGGCGATATGGAGCAGGTGAGGTTGATACAGGAGATGCTGGGTTACTTCCTGATTCCCGTAAATTCGGCACAAAAGTGCTTTGTTATTGTGGGTGCGGCGAGTGCCGGAAAGTCTGTGCTGCTTCGAGTGCTAAACGATGTTTTGCTGGGCAAGAAGAACGTGTCCAATGTATCCTGGCAGGCATTAAACGAGAGGTTTAAGACAGCGGAACTCTTTGGAAATGGACGCCAAAGGAGAGGTGCTGCTTACCATTATGGCATCGCTTGCGCAGCAGGAGAGCCAGTCGCTTTCGCAGAATGTGAAGCTTGGACTCCAGTACCGCTATCAGCAGGGCAAGGTTCAGGTCTGCGCAAACCGCTTCCTCGGTTACGATAAGGATGAGGACGGGAACCTCGTCATCAATCCGGAAGAAGCTGAGGTTGTAAAACGGATATACAGGGAATTTATGGAAGGGAAAAGCTATTACGATATCGGAAAAGGACTTACTGCAGACGGAATCAAGACGGCGGCAGGAAACGACTACTGGCTTGCCAGCACACTGCACAAAATCCTGACGAATGAAAAATACATCGGCGATGCCCTTTTGCAGAAAACAGTGACAACAGATTTCCTGACGAAGAAGCGGGTGGTGAACAAGGGTATTGTGCCGCAGTATTATGTGGAGAACAGCCACGAAGCCATCATTCCAAGAGATATTTTCATGCGCGTCAAGGAGGAGATGGTAAGACGCGCCAATATTACAACGGGGACTGGAAAGCGCAGGGTATACAGCGGCCACTATGCATTATCGAGTATCATCTTCTGCGCACACTGCGGAGATTTGTTCCGGAGAATCAGCTGGAATAACCGTGAAAAAAAATCCGTTGTGTGGAGGTGCGTCAGCCGTGTGACGAAGAAAACGAGCGGGATTGACTGTCCGGCCAGAACGGTCCGGGAGGAAGACCTTCAGGCGGTGGTGGTAAAAGCTATCAATGATGTGTTCTCCGGCAGGGATACCATTATCCCGATTTTGAAGGAGAATATCGAAAAAGTAATTGGTAGCGGTAACGCCAGCAAAATCGAAGAGGTTGAGGCAGAACTTGCTGATTTGCAGAAGGAACTACTGAAAAAGGCCAATGCAAGACAGGCTTATGATGACATCGCGGATAAAATCGAGGAGCTTCGCAGAAAAAAGCAGGAGCTTCTTTTAGAAGATGCCAACAACGAGGGAAGCCGTCAGCGGGTGGAAGAGATGGAGAAAATGCTCGATGAAATGGAGACGGCGGTTACGGAATATGACGAGTGCCTCGTCCGAAAGCTGATTGAGAAGATTACGGTTTATGACGACCATTTCGCGGTGGAGTTTAAATCGGGGCTGGAGACGGAAGTGGCGATGTAAAATTACAGTACAATAAATTGGGGCATCCGCAATGGACGCCCTTTTATTGTGTCAAATTTTTTTGAGGAGCTGATGAATGACTTTAAAAAGACGTTTGCTTGTGTTACAATACCCATGTAATAAACGCAAAGCGATGGAGGCGTGCAGCATGGATTTGAAGAAATTTATCGGAGAATCCACGGAATATGACAAAAAACAGGCCGTGGAAATGAAGAAACCGAAAAGTTGGCTGAAAAGCGTCAGTGCCTTTGCCAATACGGTAGGAGGTGTGCTTATTTTTGGCGTTACGGATGATGAGCAGGTGGTTGGCCTTGAGGATATAAAGAGCGCATCGGAATATGTCAGTCAGAAGGTAAAGGAGCGTATTTCACCGTTTCCTCAGATTGTGATGCAGCTTCATAAGGTGGAAGAGGGAAAAGATATTTTAACGGTTCATGTTCCAGCAGGGACAGATACACCTTATTATTATGCAGCAGATGGTGTAACGGAGGCGTATATTCGGATTGGAAATGAAAGCGTCCTCGCTGATGCAACGGAGTTAAAGCGTCTTGTTCTTAGAGGCAACAATTCATCGTATGATGCTCTTATTTCACCATATGATTATGAGGATTATTCTTTTAGCAAGCTGCGCGAACGCTATAAATCATGGACAGGCAACAGCATGACGGAGAAGATGATGGATTCCTTTGGCGTTCGTGACGCAAGCGGCAAGCTTACAAATGCAGGTGCGTTACTTGCAGATGATTGCCCTATTCGACATTCGCGACTTTTTTGTACGCGATGGAATGGTCTGGATAAGAGCGGCGGACAGATTGATGCAATCGACAGCGGCGAGTTTTCGGGGAGTCTGATTATCCTGTTGAACGAGGGACTTGCCTTTGTGAAACGCAATATGAAAACCATGTGGAAAAAGACAGATGACTCTCGGATTGAGATGCCGGATTACTGCGAACGCAGTATTTTGGAAAGTCTGGTGAACGGACTTATACATCGGGACTATCTTGTAAACGGTAGCGAAGTTCATATTGATATGTATGATGACAGACTGACGATTTATTCACCAGGCGGAATGCCGGATGGAACACAGATACAGGAATGGAATATAGACGATATCCCATCCACAAGAAGAAATCCTATTCTTGCGGATATTTTCGGGCGACTTGGATACATGGAGCGACAAGGCAGCGGACTGGGGAAGATTATTGGTGCATATGAGAACGCGGCAAATTATGAGCCGGATCTGACACCTAAGTTTTTCTCAAATCGGGTGTGTTTTATTGTTACGCTTTGGAATTTGAATTTTAAAGCGTCACAGGATGGCGCTTTAAATGGCGCTTTAAATGACGCTTTAAATGGCACTTTAAGTGATGCCTTAGGAGAAGAAGATGTAAAGCTGATATCTCTGTTAAAGGCAGAACCTTCTATTACGCAGGTGCTCGCCGCAGAGAAGCTTGGTTTTTCCAAAAGAAAAGTACAGCGTATGATGAAGAGTTTGTCAGAACAAGGTTACATTGAACGTGAGGGTGCTAAGAAAAACGGACGCTGGGTGATACTAAAGGAAGTCTGATGGATATGTTCGCGCATACACCCATATGCGCTAAAATGCCCCAAAATGGGCAAAAAACGCCTTGATATGTTATGCCATACAGGCAAACGGCAAAAAATGCCCTTCGATATGTTCGCGCATACACCCGAGCTGCGTGTGACATCAATATCGTTTTCTCGTGCCATGTGGAGACGGTTGTTCAGCTGTCCCAACAAAAGCCGGACGATGTGATCCGGGTGGGGCTTGACCTGGACGAGCTGGATATTACGGCGGCGGAAAGCAAGGCCACCTATCAGGAGATCAAAGCCTATGTGAAAGAGCAGACTGGTCTTTCCGTGTCTTCGCTGTATATCGCACAGGTGAAGCAAAAATACGGTATCATTGAGCGTGAGAATTATAATCTGTCAAAATCAGAGGACACAAGACAGCCTCAATGTCCGCCAGAGAAGGAAAAGGCGATTGTGGAGGCGTTGCGGCACTTCAAAATGATAGACGGGAGCGATTGACATGAATACATCCTGTGAGTTTAACATCGACACCGCCAGCGTGGAGCTGCGGTTCACTGATGGTACTGAGATCAGTATCTATACCCCAGGGGTGGACGATGAGATTTGCCCCACTATCCCCATACAGACAGAGATCGACTGGTTGATCTACAACGAACCGTTGACTTATGCCAGACTGGTATTCTCCGGCGAGTTAGAGCAGTATGCCAGGGATATGGCGGGAACACACGGATTGAAGGATTAAATGAATGCCGCTGTACAGGAATCACCCTGTACGGCGGCATTTTTGTGCTGCGTTCCTATCGCGCTCAAGAACAAGAAAAAAGCAAGATTTGCACTTTGCTTTCTATGTTATAATGTGAGCAACAAAGCTTGAGTGACGAGGAGATTTGGCCCATGAAAGAGATAATCCACCCCCGAATACGGGAATACGCTTGCGCTTCCTGTTCGACCGTTATTGAGAAAACCCATTCCAGTGAAAAGGGCTTGACCCAGGAGCAGGTGCGTCAGTATCGGAAAAAATATGGTGGAAATGAGCAGACGGTAAGCGACAAAAAGGAAAACACTATCCCGCACTGCATCCGCAGAGCATTTATTAACCCCTTCACAGTGATC
>Ga0192243_10599_pt1 | contig 12798 bp, 17 predicted proteins | sample Koala_Koa27_K3_FD_131233 | JGI IMG/M metagenome (GOLD analysis project Ga0192243, IMG submission 131233) | Enriched cells from koala feces incubated with labeled cellulose particles, San Francisco Zoo, California, United States - Koala_Koa2-7_K3 ... | reverse complement strand
TAGAATATTTTTCTTGTAATTCTTTAGAAACTTGAGAAAAAATTATTTTTTCTAAATCATCTATTTTTTTTAAGTGGTACAATTTTTCTTCAGTCTGGATAAATAGACAAACTTTTTTATTCATAGTCAAAAGATTTATCATATTATTAAGAGTTCCTTCACTTTTCTTATTCCATATCATCAACCCAATATCTGCTATTTCTGCCATTCTTTTATCTTTTTCAGTAAAATATTCTCTTGTATTTATACTGGCTTTTGAAGTAATTTTAATATTTTCCCATTCTCCAATATTGTTTCTTACTTTTTGCATAGAGTATACAGTAACTTTTTTATAGTCTTTATTTTTCAAGTATATTTGTATATTTTTATCTACTCCACTTGCGTCACCAACAAGAATATCATACTCATTTTTAATTATATTGTTAAGCTTGTCTATAACGGCAGAATTCAGGCTTCTAATTTCTCTAGCTCCTGCTATAAAAACTTTCATTTTATTTATCCACCTCCAGTTTTAGTAATAGCGAGTACATAAATCTTACCAGTATTCACATCTTCTTTTAATAATTTTACTAATTGATTTGTTGTAAGTCCTGAGCTGTATATATCATCAATTATTAAAATATTAGAATTGGGATTTTTCAAATATCTTTGTTTTATTATTGAATTTGAACTTTTTAAATTTTCTTTTTCTTCAGAAGTCATATTTTTTACCTGTTCAGTTGAATTTTTCTTAAAAAAATTCGTAGCATACGGTTTATTTAATAAATTTGCTATTTTCTCAGTCAAAATAAATACTGGCTGAACAACTCTTTCTTTTGAGGGAGGAGCTGCAATTATGGCATAAATATCTATCTGCCATTCATTTTTTATAAATTCATAAGCTACATTCACTAATTCATCTAATTTAGCATAATTATTTCTATATTTTAATTGGTAGAGAGCTTCTCCTATATCTGAACGAATACTATCGTATTTAGTTTTTCCATTTTCATCATATCCTTGAAATGTACTGCTTAGCATATGCTTATCTAAAGCATAACCTTCATCCCAAGCTCCATTAATTTTTATAGGGTTATAACGCATTATTCATCATACTCCTCATTTAATTTTATAGCATAATTATATCATAGAATTATAAAAAAGTCTAAATTCTTCCTGTTACCTGCATTCTAAAACTATCACTTCTTTTAATTTTCTTTCATATATTCAATTTTTATTATTTTTGAATTTTGCGGTATATAAAAAAGGGAGATTAAATTCTCCCTTTTACTTTATTATGGTCTATTACTAGGATATAGGAAGAATTTTCCACTCTTCTCTTTTAGGGCAAGTTATTGCAGCTGCATTAAAGTCATCTGGAATTTCTATTTTTACAAACCAATATTCAAGTTTATCAATATGCCTATAATCATCTCCAGAAATTTCTTTAAACCATTTTATAGACTCATTTTTTAAATCACGATCAGCCAAATTAGGCAAATCCTTTGTTTCATCTTTTTCATATACGGTACCTGTTGTTACAACATATGTTTTCATTATATGAAATATTGGTGCCTTTTCATCTGAGTCTTTATAATAATTATACATAAAAATAACATTTCCCATCATATACTAACATCTCCTTTATTTTTTATTTTATCTCTAGAGTTAATTTATCATAACACTTAGATTAAAATATACCAAATATATGTATTATTACTTTTTCATCTTTTACTCTGCTTCATCAGCTGCTCTTCTATCCGTTCCATTCTCCTTTTAATTTTTCTTAACTTTTAGTTACTTATGCTCTTATAATCTACTAAAGAGATATTTTATTCTTGCTTTTTTTTAATAAACTGTTATAATAACTTTATATAAAAAATATATTCTATATAAAAATATAGATGTACTAAGGTGGTACGTAATGACTGAAAACAATTTTTCAAACAATGAAGAAAAAATTATTAATATCTTGGGGTTAATGAAAGAACTTCTTTGGGACGAGGGGACTTAATAGTCTTCTTTTTTTTCTTATAATAATTTCATATCCAAAAAATTCCAGAGTTTGAGAAATTCTTTGAATTGTAATTCCCTTATTTGTTTGAAGCCTATTTAATAAATCATTTAGGTCCTGCTTCCTTTTCTGCATTGCTGTTGCTGCTGCTGTTTTAGTTTTAAAATTTAAGTTAATTTCTTTGTTAATAATTTCGTATACACTTTTTAAATTCATAGATCTCCTTTTTTGTTCCATTATTTTGGAACACAGTATTTAAAAAAATACTACAAAATATTGTACCATGTTACAGGTACATAGTCAATAAAAAAAGAGAATAATAAAATATTCTCCTTTTCTGAGGGCAAAGCCCTGTTATTTATTGTAACCTTTATCTTTAAGAGCACCGTCACAGACCGAGCCATTATTCTTTTTTTCTTTTTTTGCTTCCTGTGGCTCTCGGTGTATTTAGGTTCAAGATTGTTGCCTTCGGCAGTATAGTGGTTGGTGCTGGGCTTCGCCTTGTACCTGTTAGTTTATTTTCTCTATTTCTTTTTTTATAACTTCCAATTTCTTTTTATTCTTCTCTAGAGTTCCTTTTTTAAAATGTAATACCTCTAATCTCTCTAGTAATGTATTAAGTATCTCTTTTTGTTCAGATACTTCAAGTCCTTTAAAAAGAAGATTGTATAGTTCTTTTTCTCCAACATCTTTTATGGCTGTCAAACTTGTATCTGCTACAGATTGTTTTTTTATTTCCTTTAAGACAAAATCTGGTAATAATTCTTTTATATATGATTCTATAAATTCATTTTTTTGTAGTGGGTATTCTTCTATAAGCTTTTCCAAAATTTCTTTTGTTACTGACTTTTCTCCTGTTTCTATTTTTGCTATATATGTAAAGTATACCCCTGTTTTTTCTGCGAGTCCTCTAAGACTGTCCCCATGCTGTGTTCTTATTTTCCTTAGCACTTCCCCGAATCTCATTTTTCGTCCCCCCTTTTTGAAACATCTTTTTTTTCATTATACAACATTTTTTTATAAAAGTAAAAATAAAATTTGACACCGTACCTAAATTATGGTACAACAATGTAAAGAGGGAGAGATATTTTTTTACAAGTTAAGTACCATAAAATAGGAACAAAAGGAGAAAGAAAAATGAAAGTAAGAATTAAAAATAGCAAATATATTTGTAACTTTAATGTAGATGGAACTTTAAAAGTTATTGTTAGCAGCAGTACAAAAAAATTATATAGAGAACTTGGAAAAATACTGGGAATAAACCCAGTGGAAGCAAGAAAACAGGGGTTATTATAAATGGAAAGATTTGCTATTATGGGGCTATGTTGGGCGTGTATATATATTTTTGTTTTATGGGTAGCTGGGAGGTAAATATGAAAAGAGAAGAAAGAATTGAATTAATGGAAAAAATTATTATTAATGCTATAAAGAAACTTATATTTTTAAAACATCAAGGAATAATTACAAGTTATAACATCATTGATGAAGAAGAAATAGTTTTTAAATTTAAAGTTAATGGATATGAAGAAGAGGACAGTTGTGGAATAGAAGAATATAAAACTATAGGTGGAAGAATAAGAGAAGCTATAGAACAATACTGGGAAGGTGCAGAAGAAGAAGAACTTTATAAAAAACAGCTTGAAGACGACTACTGGGCTGTACAATGTTGAATTTTAATAGGTTCTATAATTTAAAATTGTAGAACTTATTTAGAATTTAATATAAGCGAAGTTGAACATAACAACTGCAAAAATGTAATAAAAATTCTTGGGAGGAACAAATGAAAATAGATAAATTTAAGGAAATGTACACAACCGATATTTTAAAGCTTGTTGAAAAAGATTACAAAGGTCTATCATATTTATCTTGGGCGACTGCTTATAAAATGGCTATGTTAAACGATAGTAACATGACATATGAAATATTAGAAGATAGCGATGGGATGCCATTCTTTAGTCGTGGAAATGTCCATATAGTTAAAACAAAAATAACAATATTTGGAGAAACTAAAACAATGATATTGCCTGTAATGGATAACAAACACAATTCTGTAGAAAGTCCAAATTCAAGACAAATAAATGATAATATTATGAGATGCCTTGTAAAAAATATAGCAATGTTTGGGCTGGGTCTGCCTCTATATGCTGGGGAAGATTTAGAGCAATTTAAAACCCCTGAGGAAGAAGCTAAAAAAAATAAAGCTATAAAATTAATAACCAGCATAACTAGAGAAGATGATATATCATTACAAGGACAGCTATCTTTATATGATTGCAAATCGCTTAAAGACTGTACATCAGAACAATTAAAAAAAATATATGAAACTTTAAAAGGAACTAGAAAATGATAACACAGCAACAAAGAAAATATATATTTGTCTTATGCAGAGAATATTCAGAATTATTAAAATATGATTCAGAAGAAGCAAGAGAAATTTTAAAATTATTATTTTTCTATAATGAGAATATAGAACCTTTCTCCCTCTCTCTATCAAAGCCTAATGCCTGTTCAGAGAAAATAGCTGTGGCTTTCATAGAATTTATTATCAAACAGATAGAAGAGGCTAAAAAATAAAACTAGGGGGTATTACAGCCCCCTTTAAAAAAAATAGCAAACAGGTACAAGGCGAAGCCCAGCACCAACCACTATACTGCCGAAGGCAACAATCTTGAACCTAAATACACCGAGAGCCACAGAAAGCAAAAAAGGAAAAAAAGAATAATGGCTCGTTCTACGACGGTGTTCTTAAAGGTAAAGGTTACAATAAATAAAAGGGCTTTGCCCTCAGAAAAGGAGAAATAAATGGCTAAAAAAACTTTTGAATTTAGAGCATGTGATGAAGGATATAAGGTTCTTTTTCTTGTAGAAGTAAAGGAGCAAGGGATATACAAAGGAGAGAAATGCACTTGGATACTGATGAAAGAAAGATTTTGTAGTAAAAAGGCTTTTAAAATAAGACTCCCTTTATTATTAAAAGAATGGGGAAATAGGCTGGTAGTTAAAAAAAGACAGGCTAATGCTTTTATAAAAGTTAATAACTTAGAAGAATTTATTATATAGCTATGTTTAGAACTAGAAAAGCTGGAACAAAATATAAAAAATCTCTTGCTAAGGTTAAAGCTAGAATTACACTATTGGAAAAGCTTTGCAGGGCAAATTATAAAATAGATAATAAAACTCTAATGCAAAAGCTGGGAATATCTAAAACAGAATTTTACAGGAATTATAAAGCTGCTGCTGATTTATACAGAGCAAACAATAAAAAGGAAGCATTATTTTAATTATTCCCAATTTTATTTAAAATGGGAAACAGGAGGAAATTAATGGAAAATATATTAAAGATATGGTTTTTATACAATTATTTATAATTAAGTTATCTTATAATTAATATTTTCAAAAAAAATAGTTGCATATAAAATTTAAATATTAAACTGACAAAGTGATTGAAGAAATTAATTGCATTTTTAAAGTTAAGGGGGTAAAATGAGAGAAGAAAAGGTATATTTAAATGTTTGTGATGTCATGGAAATAACAGGAAAAAGACAATCAAAGTCTTATTCTATTATCCGTCAATTAAATAGAGAATTGGAGAATCAAGGTTACTACACAATTCAGGGGAAAGTTCCTAAAAAATATTTTTTTGAACGGATAGGTGGTTAATATGACAGCTTATAGAGATGGTAAAAAATGGAGATGTACTTTTTATTTTGATGAAAATGGAGAAAGAAAAAAGAAAAATAAGAGAGGTTTTCTAACTAAAAAAGAAGCTCTAGATTGGGAAAGAGAATATATTTTAAAATCTTCTGGAGATAAGGATATGTTGCTTTCATCTTTAGTTGAGGTATTTTTTCAAGACATGAAGTTAAGATATAAACCTACTACTTATTATCAGAGAACTAGTGTTATAAGTAAATGGGTTATTCCATTTTTTAAGAATATAAAAGTTTCTGAATTAGATATAGTATTATTAAGGAAATGGCAAACATATATACTTGAGCAAAAATTAAAAGATAATAGTAAAAATTCTATAAATTTATACTTGAAAACGATACTTGACTATGGAAAAAAATATCTAAATCTTCCTACACCTGTTGTAGATGGTACTATAACAAAGGTAAGAGATTTAAAAGAAAGGACTATTGTTACTGAAGAACAGTTACAAATATTACTAGAAAATGAACCATTTGAAATTTATAAGACAGCTTTGAAAATATTATTCTGGACTGGAATAAGAATTGGAGAACTAACTGCTTTAAAGTTTGAAGATTTTGACTTTGAAAATAAAAAGCTAAAAATTACTAAAACTTCAACCCGAATAAAAAAAATAACAATAATCGGAACAACTAAAACAGTTGCTAGCAATAGAGTTATTGACATAAATGATGTTGTTGTAGAGGCTGTTAAAAATCTCTATTCTAAAACATATAATAAGGAAGAAAGAATTTTTCAAATAACTAATCAAGGTTTCTTTTACAGAATAAAAAAGCTAGGTAGAAAATGTGGAATCGGAGAAATTGGTGTACATACTTTTCGGCATTCTCATGCAAGCTTTTTATTTAATAAAGGGGTAAATATATTATTAATTTCAAAACGGTTAGGACATAAAAATGTTTCTACAACATTAAACACTTATACACATATCTTAAAAGAAATGGAATGGCAGTTGCTAGAGGCAATTGAAAAAAAATAAGTGGTTCTGAAATGGTTCTAAAAAAATAAAATACTTATATTTTTTTTAAAAAAAGTGTGTAATTAATAAAACAAAATACTAATAAAAATAAGGGTTAACACAATTTTGTATTTTGTTCAAGAAATAAAATGTAACATAAGGGGTGGCTTCAATGAAAACTATTTTTGATAAAACTAATCTGGCAAATCTTAATTTAAAAAACAGACTTTTCAGAAGTGCTGTTTGGGAAAATCTTGCAGATAACGGGCATATGACAAAGGAACTTTTTGAGCTTTATGAAAATCTTGCTAAAGGGGGAGTAGGCAACATAATTACTAGTTTTTCTTCTGTATTAGAAGATGATATTCCTGCACCTAATATGCTTTGTATCTATGATGATTCTTTTATAGATGACTATACTCAGCTTACTGAAAAAGTTCATGCATATGGAGCTAATATTTTCCTTCAGATTGTTGCTGGAGGTTCACAAGGAAGAAATAATATAAACTCTGGCAAAGTTATTTATGGTCCTAGTGCCCATAAAAATCCTATAACTGGTATAGAAGCCGTAGAAATGACACAGGAAGATATATGTAATTTAGTAGAAAAATTTAGAGATGCAGCTGTGAGAGCCAAAAATAGTGGCTTTGATGGAATACAAATACATGCTGCTCATGGATATCTTTTAAGCCAATTCTTAAACCCTTTTTACAATAAAAGAGAAGATGAATATGGTGGAGATGTAGATGGACGAGCTAGAATACTGATTGATGTGTATCTTTCTATACGGGAAGCTGTTGGAGATGATTTCATTGTTGGTATGAAAATAAATTGTGATGATTTTGAAGATGAAGGACTAAACTTCGGAGAAAGTTCTTGGGTCTGTGAAAGGCTTGCTATGATGGGTCTTGATTTCATTGAAGTAAGTGGGGCAAATCCTTCAAGAGTTATCTCTTCTCCTTCAGAAGAAAGTTATTTTAAAGTATTTGCCAATGTTATAGCTGAAAATACTCAAATCCCTACTATATTAGTAGGAGGAAACAGGAGTATAGAAGGTATGGAGGAAATACTCAATAATTCTTCCATAGAATATTTTTCATTAGCCAGACCTTTTATTGCAGAACCTGATTTAGTAAAGAGATGGGAAGAGGGAGATACTAGAAGATCCAAATGTATCTCTTGCAATAAATGTCGTGTTCCTGGTAAAAAAATAGAGTGTATTTTTAATAGATAAATACTAAAACACATAATTTTAAGTACCCTCTACTACTAAAAAGCAAAAATTATTCTAAACTTATTATTTTGAACTATGCTACTTTTAAAATAATAACAAAGCTTTTAATAATATGTACTATGAAAAAAAAATAGGTTATCAAATAAATTTTTTAGATAAGCTGAAAAATTTGAATTTTTATCGATAGTGCTAAAATAGAATTATAATAAATATACTTAAATAATTTACTCGTACATAGAAAAAGACAGCTAATATACTTCAGCTGTCTTTTTTTATACTTTAAAATAAATCTTAGAAGGCTAATCTTTTATAAGGTCAAATAATTTTTGTGCAGCTCTTTTAGGACCATCTTTTTCCTTTCCTTTTATACCTAATTGAGTCCTTATCTGACCTACTTTTACACCTTTTTTAAACATATCCTCAAAGAATTTTTCTATGAGTATATCTGTTTTGGCTATATTTTGTACAGGTCCAAATGGGTTGGCAAAATATGAGTCTACTAAACCTTTTTCACTTGTAGTTCCCTTAGCCATTCTTTTCCCAGCTTTGAATACAGGTATAGCCTCTTCTGAAGAATTGAAAAATTCTATTTCCTCTCCCTCTTCATAGTTATTCGCATATAAAAACATATCTATAGGATATCCTTTCATAATATCATTGTATGAAGCTATTGGTATAATTATCCTTGAATTTATTTTATCCGGATTCATAAAAATACTTCTATCTATCTCTTTATAAGCATATCCTGTATCTAAATCATCTAATCTTACAAAAGCTCCTATTTCTGTTCCATATGCTTTAGGACTGGTAGTTTCATTTAATACAAATGTTCCCATATCATCAAATATTACTTTCATATCTTTTACATATTTCTCACTAAGAGCCCTAAAAGCTTCTAGACTTTCTGATTTTCCAGCTCCACTATCTCCCATAATAGCAATATTAAATGTCTTTCCATTTTTCATAACAATATTTACCATAGCACCATGTATTGGAAGTTTTCCCTTTTCTATCATTCTTATATTATGAAGTGTTAATATCATTTTTTTCATATATCCAAAATAGTCTATATCTTCATTATAGTTTGCATACCCTATTATCATATTATTTTCTTTATCATTATAAAATACAGTTTTCATTTCATTTTCAAAATCTTTTACTCCATAGATATATAATATATCAGGTCTTCTATTCATATATTCTTCTTCTCTAGCCAATTCAAAAAGATTACATAAAGCTATTCCCTGTGACATAAAATATCTATTAAAATATATAAAAGCTAATGAATCTCCTACTTTAGCTGGATAACAGAACCAATTTTCAGTGTTTATACATATATCTTTAAATGGATTTTCTTTTACTTCCTGAAATATTCCTGTTCTTGTATTTCTTTTTGGGTAAGTAATAAATGGTGGCTGTAATATGATTGTTTCTATAAAAGGAATCTTTTCTAAAAATGAATATTCAGAAGGGCAGCTTCTCTTAGTATCATTTAATATTATTCCTGCATTTATTCCTGCACTCAATTGTCTATATACCCTATGTTTGTACCCCATTACAGCTTCTTCTATCTGTCTGTATGTACTGAGTATAAGGTTTTTAAAATTATTTATAGCTTCAATGAAGTTGACATTTTGTAAACCTTCTCCCCTTTTGGTATTTCTTACAACTGCATATCTTTCAAATTTTCTCCAGAAAGTATAAAGCCTTTCAATAAATTCAACTAACACATCTCTATTTTCCAAAAGTCTGGCATATTTTTCATCTAATGTAGCTATTTCCTCTGCTTCTAAAACTATAAGAAGCTTAAAGAATTTTGTTATTATCTCTGGAAGATTGTCCTCTGAATTACATCTCTCTTTTATATATATGTAAACTGGAACTTCTTTTCTTTCTAATTTTTCTAAAAATGCTGTTATAATTCTTTTAAATCCATCACTATCCAATAGAGATTCTGCATTATTACAATATTTTATTGTAAAGTTTATAGTTATGCTGTTTCTATTGATAGTTGCTTCTTGTCTCATCTTATCCTCCTAAAATATCTTCTCTTAATTTATTCATAGGTATAAATTATCATCTTTTGTAAAGTATGTCAATACATTTTTGCAAAATATTTTTTATTTTATTAAAAAATGATAATTTATTTTTATATATAAAAATAAAAGGAATACTGACTCATTAATAGTAATATATAATAACATATATACTGTTATCATAATTGTTAAAAATGGAGGTTTTTTATGGGATTTTTTAAAGAATTTAAAGAGTTTGCTGTACGTGGAAATGTACTGGACATGGCAGTTGGGGTTATCATAGGTGGAGCTTTTGGGAAAATAGTTTCAAGTATGGTTAATGATATTATTATGCCTTTAATTGGTATAGTTACAGGAAGAATTGATATTTCAGCTCTTGCTTTGACAATTCCTTCTCCTACTCATGGTGCAGAACCTATTATGCTTAAATATGGAATGTTTTTACAAAATACTCTAGATTTTTTAATAATTGTTTTTTGTATATTTATTTTTATCAAATTTATAAACAATTTTAAAAAGAAAAAAGAAGAAGCTCCAGCAGCACCACCTGCTCCTTCAGCAGAAGAAGTTTTACTTACTGAAATAAGAGATCTTCTCAAAAATAAATAAGATATCTATCTTGAGATGAGATACAAATATTTCTAAGAAATTGATATAAAATAAGGTTGATTTATTTAAAAAGTAAAATTTAAAAATTTATTAGTCACCATTAATTAATTTTTTAAATTTACTTTATTTTTATTCAAACTTATTTTAAATTATTAATTCAAAAAATAATGCTCATACTTATTTAATAAAATCTCTTTAATCTCTTCGTCGCTCTTTCCTTTTATCTCATCTATAAAACTATTGACCTTTATTTTTCTGCTTCCAGTGGAAACTCCTAGTGAAAATAATTTTTCTATATCTTTATTCTCTAAATAAAAATCAAGTTTTATATTTTCATATCCATTAAATTCCAAAAGAGATTTTATTCTATTTGAAAAAGTTATTATTAAATCATACTCTTTCCCTTCCAGCAAATAAAGTTCATTTATATTTATTTTCAAAACAATTTCTACATCAGTATAAATCTTAAGTATCTCTACAAAAAAATCTATCTTTTCTATTGCTGAATTACTAACTATTACTATCTTTTTTCTATTTCTTCCAAGAACTTTATTCTTCATAACAGTTTTTCTAAATATAAGAGTCATAGCTGATATTTGCTGATGTGTAAAATATATTTTATATTTTTCTTCTATTGTATCTATAGAATTTTTTACTATATTATATAAATTAGCATACACATTTTTTGTATTTTCGATATTATTGTCATAAAAACTATATTTAAAACTGTTTCTTATTAGAGATTTATGAATATATCCATAAATTTCATTAAATAATTGATCATAGTTATAAAATTGTGTTATTACTCTGTTTTGAACTTTTTCTATAAATTCTTCAGTAAGATTTTTAAGCTCCCTGCTGATAATAGGCTCTAATCTAGTTGTATAATCAAGAGAAGATATTAGATAACTTAAAAAATTATCTTCAAATTCATTATTCATTATACTATACTCATTAATTTCAACCATATTTTTTATAGTTTTATTTTCTATACTGTGTCCTCTATTTATTCTATATAAACTTAAAGCAATATAGATATATATAAATTTTTTTGAAGAATAAGATATCCTTAAATTATTTTCCTTTAAAAAATCATTTAACATAGTTTTAGCTTTACTTATTTCCTTTGCTCCTTTAACTATAAAATAATTAAAAATCATTCTTTCCAAAGGATTATTTGCTTTTCTATTTATAAGACTGTCATCAAAATCGAGATCAAATACATCTGATAGAATAGAAGCAATAAGAATACGATAATTTCTCTCATTTCCTACAACCTTTATCCCTTTCTTTGCTACTATTTCAGATTTTAATTCATTTGATTCCAGTATATTACTCAGTTCTTTGCTGTCTTTTTTCTTTGTAGTAAGACTTATTCCTAAATTATCATATAAACTTGTCATATTTAATATTTCACTGAAAAAGGAATAAACTATCATGAGATTGATTCGTTCTCCCTGTGAAATTATATAATCATTCAAAGAAAGATTGTGGACAAATTCTATGTAATCTCTATAATCTATTTCTGCTGTTACAGTATTATTCAATATTTTGAGTTTTTTTTCATCAGGGAGATAGCTGTTAAGATTGGATATGTTTCTTTTCAAACTTATTTCACTTTTATTAAATACAACTTCTGATTCTTCTAAATTAAAAGATTTTTTTTCCTGTATTCTTTTTAAAAGTTTAAGTTCAGATTTATTTATACTCAGCCTTCTCACCTCCCGAAAATCTTATACCTAAATAGTACCACAGATATTAATCTATGTATAGATTCAAGAAAGCATTTGTAAAATAAAATAGCTATATTTTAATCTCAAATTTTTATCAATACATTAACCTCTCTCATTTAAAATTACTTTGTAATTTTTGAAACTGGAGTTTCTTTTTTGGAAAGTAATTGCTTTTGTTAGTCAGCTATATTTACCAAGCTATCTCTATAGTTCCTACGTTTCTTTATATTTTTAGACTGCTTGTCTTATTTTCAAACTTTCAGTTTGTCATCTAAAAAACAATAAAGCAATTCATCACATCACTTATAGAAGTGGGCAGCTTCTTGTCCGTTATGTTAAAAATACCCCTGAAGCTCTCACGACTAAAGTCACGAGGTTCTTGGGTACTAATTAAGTTTCTTTTGAAATCTATGTTTCAAACACTAACTAATTTCCCCAAGACTTTAATGGACAATACTCCCAATAGAGCAATTAACGTCCTGTCGGCTCACTTCAAAACCTTTTTTATTTTTTAAATTCCCATA
>Ga0192243_10598_pt1 | contig 12799 bp, 11 predicted proteins | sample Koala_Koa27_K3_FD_131233 | JGI IMG/M metagenome (GOLD analysis project Ga0192243, IMG submission 131233) | Enriched cells from koala feces incubated with labeled cellulose particles, San Francisco Zoo, California, United States - Koala_Koa2-7_K3 ... | reverse complement strand
TGACGTAGATACGTATCCTACAGATAGCGCCTCGATGGTACCAAACGTGAGAGCTGTGAAAAGCATAACAAGGATGGCCAAGACTGAATTGAAGAAACTTACCCAAAAGAATTGCTTTGTGGCATCACTAACCTGAAAGAAACCGCCTGATGGAGACGAAATAAGATTGAAAGGCACACAAATGCTCAGAATCTTAAAAGACATGACCGCTGGCAGCCACTTCTCGCCAAACATGACCAAGATTATTTCCTCGCCACAGAACCAGAATATGATGCAGGCAGGAAAGCCGATGATTGCCAACAATTCTACAATTTTGATATACTTGGCGGCAATACCCTTCTTATCCTCTTTGATCGAAACAAGTACCGGCTGGATAACAGGATTTACAACAGATGTGAGGTTTTGTAAGGGCAACTGCATCAGACGATAGGACTTGTCGTAATAACCCAACTGTACAGGAGACATGAATTTCCCGATCAGGAACTTATCGAGGTTCTTTGAGAAGTAGTTGATGAACTCAAAAAGAAACTGATATACCGAATAAGAAAATATGCTCTTAAGTGGTGCAAGGCTGAACTTAACCTTAAAAGATAAAGGGTAATAATGCAGATTACAAACAAGCGTAATCAAACCTCCCACAATAGGAGTTATTAGGAGAGAATATACTCCGAATCCCTTCCATGCAGCAATCATCGAAACTACACCTGTGACAAACGCACCTGCAAATGATATAAGGGCACTCTCCTTGAATCGACGATGACCAGCCATGAGAGCCGAAGGAACCATGTTTGCCGTGGCAATGAGGATGCAAAGCGACATTACTTGACAAACGGGAATCACATTGTCATCATGGTAAAATCTGCCAATCGACCATGATAGGCAGAAGAATATGACAGACAGAACACACCCCATTACGATGGAAAATGAAAACACATTATCGTGATCCTCGCGCGTGAAGTCGGTACGCTGGATTATGGCAGGTCCGATGCCCATGGATGCAAGCATATTGAAGAACGCCAGAAAAACTGAAGCCATGGTAATAAAACCGAATTCGCTGGGCTCAAGCAATCGAGCCAGCACCATGGATACAAGTATCTGTACTACCAACGATGAATACCGGGCTACAGCTGTCCACATGACCCCCTTCACCATTTCTCCTTTAATAGAACTCATCGGTTTGTTTTGTTGAATTTTTTTTCAATAAATTGCGCAAATGCTTTTTTCGAATTTTTCTTCAAGCCCATTTCTCTTGTAGTCTCTCTTAACTTTATGTATACCTGTTCGTTGAGTGTGATTATTGACTCAATGCCATGTGCATAATCATCAACATCCTTAAAGGCAGCTCGATAACCCGAAATTCCATTTTCAATTACATCTATTGCAGTTCCAATCTCAAATGCAACTACTGGCGTTCCACAACAGATTGACTGATTAACTGTTGATGGTCCAGCATCTCCGATGGAAGGACTCAAAAAAGCAGTTGAAGCACAATATATATCGAGCAACGTATCTGTAGGAACAAACCCCATATCCAATACATCAAAATCAACATCACCCTCGAAAGAATCGCCAAAGGTAATCAGTAATAGTTTAGCCCGATCTACAGAATCCATTTTTGAAGACAACCTATTCAATGCTTCTATTGCCAAGGAACAGCCCTTTCTGTCCATACTTTGGTATCGCATGGAAAGAATAGTCATCTTATTTGAAGGAATGCCAAACTTCTCTCTGCATAGTTCGATATTTCTCGGTTTATAATAATCTTCGTCAATGATAAAAGAATGGAGCAATAATTGGTTGGGATTGATGATGCTACTTTGTTCAAATGTCCTCTTCATCCAAGAGTTTACCATAATCCAAATATTATATGAGGAAAATATCCTCTTCTTATGAATGGCGTTTTTATAAGCAAGACTAAACTCTTTCCCTCCAAAGGCTGGACAGTACTTGCAATCAATCTTATAGTTCTGACAATTCCAGCAAAAATAGCAACCTCCGGTTTTTGGATAGTCATCTATGCTAAAAAATAGCAATGGTGTGTTTTGGGACTTACATAAAGCTTCGACCGAATTCATATTGAGAAAATCAGGAAAAAACATGGTGATAATCAAATCATATTTTTTTCCATTCAGTCTTTTTAACAATTTCTTTGGTGAATAGACATTTTTTGTTTCATCACCAACAAAGAATTTATATCCTGCACCTTCATAATATCCTCTTAGTTTCCACATAGGCAAACCACGTACCGAGGTATATTTATCAATTACCCTTTGCACCTGTTGAGCAAACCAGCTATTACCAACATTCTGAAGTTTTTCAAGAACAGTATTTGCACCTGCGAAGTTGAAATCCACCTCATGACCGGATTCTCGAAGTGCAGAAATCACATTATAGCCAAGATTCGCAGAATGCTTTTCTGAACGACTAGATAAAATTAATATTCTCATGCTTTATTACTTTACACCTATCATTTTCAAATACTCGGGCCATTCACCCATATCGTGCCATGAACCCTCACTTACTGGATAGCAACCGACACGACCTCCACGGGCTTTGATTTTCTCCATCAGATGGGTGATGTGGAAGAACTCTCCTTCTGGGATTTCGTCAATACATTCAGGATTGAGGATGTAGGCACCTGTGTTGACCTGATAGTTCAGTTCTGGTTTCTCACGAAGAGCGATCATTATACCATCTTCTCCGGTCTCGATCACACCGTATGGAATACGGAAGGATTTGACCATGGTGACGATGGTGAGGTCGTTATTATTCTGGACATGATAGTCATATACATCACGATAATTCTGGTCGTTGATGCTATCACAGTTGCTGACAAAAAATGGAGTTGTAATCTTGCCTTTCAATAGCGAAACGCTACCGATGGTGCCAAGCGGCTTATCCTCCATAAAAAACTCAATGTCGTACTTATGGTCGAGCTGAGAGAGGTAGTACTCCATCATGTCGGCCTTATAGTTGACGGACATATAGAACTTCTTACAACCAATACCCTCGAACTGATTCATGATGACTTCAAGGATAGTTTTGTCACCTATAGGTACAAGAGGCTTAGGGATTACATTAGTAATTGGCTTTAAGCGTGTACCTTTACCTCCTGCCATGATAACAACCGGTAGTTCTATTTTGTCGCGATGATCAGGTTCTGAATGCTTGAACATATCATTCCAGAAATAGACATCCACGAGGTTTCCCTGTTCGTCAACTACCGGCATACATTCAGCACGAAGCTTGAGCATCTTCTCTCGGATAACCTCACGAGGTTCAGCTGGTGAGACAAACTTCTTGTTTCTATCGAGAATGGTGGTAACGGATGCATTCATATCAATCCCCTTGATGATGGCACGTTGGATATCTCCAATGGTAAGGATACTAAGGAATTGCTTTCCATCGAACACAAAGAGCATCTTCACCATCACTTCATCCATCGTCTTAAGGGACTGTAGTACAGTCATTGTGCATTGTATGGCGCGATTGTTTATCTTTTCTAAGACTGACATATAAATTAATTACTATTAAATTAGTACCGACCGGTGGTATCGAACCACTAGCAGAAGCTATACCTGTACGGTCGGATAGATTTTATTTAGCAGGTACACCCTTAACTATCGTATTATCCGGTACATTCTTGGTTACTACAGCTCCAGCTCCAACTGTTGCATGGTTTCCAATCATAACCTCTGGGAGTACAGTTGCATTTGCTCCAATATAAGAAGAACGACCAACGGTAATACGACCGAGATTAACTGCGTTAGGTGCAATGGTTACATAATCAGAGATAGTGTTGTCATGCATTACATTAGCATTGGTGTTGAGCTTGACATAATTGCCAATTGTCGCGCAAGCAGACACATTTACACCATCCTGAATTATAGCACCCTTTCCAACACTTGAAAACTTGGAAATTGTAGCCGAAGGACTAATAATCGTGGCAAAGTCATATCCTATAGGTTCGTAGTAGTTAACAAGTTTCTCTCTGATGCGCGGAGAATCTGGAGTTATCACCAACTTACACTTACCATATTTAGGGAAAAGGGCTTCAGCATCGGTATCAGAACCAATTACAGGATATCCAAAATAGGATTCCTGTAATTGGCCATCGATGATACCAACTATATTAAAACCAGCCTTTTCACAAAGTTCAATCATTTCGTGAAAACCGCCAACCAAAATAACGTCTTTATCCATAGATCTCCTTTATTCCTGCCTCTACTACATCGCAGATTTCGTCAACCTGCTCCATGGTGAGGGCTGCATACATGGGGAGTGTTACCTCGTTATCTGTACAGTAATCGGTCTGTGGGAGAACTGCACCAAGTTCCTTGTAGGTAGAGAAGTGGTGAGCTGCAGGATAGTGAACCGAAGTCTGGATGCCTGCTACATGAATGTACTCACGAAGCGCATTACGCTTCTCCTTGGTAGAATCGAGGATAACGATTGGGAAAATGTAGTTGCTGGTAAACTCATCGCAATCAGCGAAAGGAACTGCAATGCGAGGGTTCTTGGTGAGACGCTCTACATAACGCTTGCGAACAGCAATACGTGTCTCGAGGTCACCAGGAAGCTTCTTGAGCTGCTCGATAGCGATGGCTGCACGAATGTCATCCATACGGAAGTTGTATCCAAGGCAGGTGATATCGTACTCAGTAGCATGACCGCTAGCACGCTGGTAAGACATAGTGCTCATGCCATGTGAACGGATAAGGCGAGCCTTCTTCTCGAGTTCCTCATCGTTGGTGATGAACATACCGCCCTCACCGGTTGAGATGTTCTTGTTTGAGAAGAACGAGAATGCAGCACAATCGCCAATGGTACCAAGTTTCTTGCCCTTGTACTCGGAGAGAGGTCCGTGGCAAGCATCCTCGATAACCTTGAGGTTGTGCTTCTTTGCGATAGCCATAATAGCGTCCATATCAGCAGGGAAACCAGCCATGTGAACAACTACAATACCCTTGGTACGAGGAGTTATCTTAACCTCGATGTCCTTAGGATCAATATTGATATGGTTAGGACCAACGATATCTGCAAATATAGGAGTCGCACCTACATAGCGAATGCAGTTGCAAGATGCTGCAAAGGTAAGAGATGGGCAGATAACCTCATCGCCAGGACCGAAGCCACATACCATACAACAAACGTGAAGGGCATCGGTACAGTTAGACATGCTGACTGCATACTTTACCTTCCACATATCGATGAACATCTGCTCGAGTTCTGCATTCTTAGGACCGGTAGAGATCCAGCCTGACTTGATAGTGTCGTAAGCTGCCTGAGCCTCGCGCTCGTCGAAGTTCAGATTAAATAAAGGAATTTTGTAAGCCATAATATTAACCTATATATTTAGCGAATTTGTTGTTAATTGAACTATATATTTTTGTATTAAAAAGTTTTTCAGATAATGTCTTATATGAATATATTCTTATTTGGTCAACGGCTACACTATAGAAAAGCACCATCAATAAACCTGCGAACCAGATTGGAATTAGAATAACACCGTCATACGAATTATATGTATCTCCAAAATACGCCTTCATCCAACCAGCAGTACTATAAGAGCCATGCAAAAGCAATACTGCAAGGCATGATTGTGCTATGTAGTTTATCCATTTTTGATTACCAATCTTGAGATTCTCAAAGAAGGAAAAGAAAGCAATGGATGATAACAATACTATTGGATTATTATATCCATATGACAGCGTCGACAGATTTGTGTGCAATCCTTTACTTAATTGAAAATAAGCCATCGAGCCAATTAAGATGGAACATATGATATAGACAACAAGACTATACTTCTTGAAAATAAATGGCAATCCGTTCAATCTAATATAACGCGCAATAAGATACAACTTTATAAAAGATAAAACGGAATAACCATATCCATATCCGGGATTTACCTGACATAAAGCAGGAAACCATCCATAATATGTTTCAAATATGAACAAAGCAAGAACCACCCCCCCCCAATTTATATTTATTAACACTTTCAACATATGTATTGAGTATCGGTGCTATAAACAGTAATATAAGGTAGCTTACAATAAACCAATTTGATTTCGTAATATACAGAACCTCTGTTTCGGCAAGATCATCATTGAAGAATCCGAAAGAAAGCCTTACAATTGCATAAAATAGGCAAATATAAGTAAGATTAATAAGCGATGGTAATTTGGGTTTTGCAGAAAAATAACCAGTTAGCATAACAAAGACATTTACGCCTATTATAGCGAAGGCCTCTGTATACAACGATGGAATAGAACATGTATTGATATCTGTTGGCCAACCCTGCCATGCATAATTTGCATGTACAAGAACAACTAGCAATATACTAACAATTCTACACAGTTCAAGATTTGACTGACGCATACCTACATTTTCTGGTCAAGGTTCTTACCCTTCTCCTCATGCTCGAAGTTAGGGATGAACTTCTTGATGGATTCAACAACCAGTGCCTTGGTGAAGTCTTCTGCCTTGAAGATATTCTCGAGCTCCTCGAAGAAGTTATCCACCTCGGTCATGTTTCGACGAGTAGTTTCCTCTACCACACCGAGAGCCATGAAGCGATCCATGTTGACCTTCTCGCCAGGAACATAGAACTCTTCGTATGCCTTCTCGCCAGTGGTATCCGACTTGAAGTAAACAACAGGATATTCCTTGGAATCGTATGAGATGGCACTTGCCCTAGCCTTTGCCTCTGCATCGTTGGCGCACTCAATCTTCTCGAGACCTTCTGCCTTTACGAAATCATCACAGATGGCAGAGAAGGTGAGCATCTGGTCTTCGCCCAACTTAGGGAAGAATACCTCACCTGCCTTACCGAGGATGCAAGCGAGCATACAGATCTGACCGGACTCCTCAGGAGAAACAAAGTAGCGCTTCACGTCTGAAGGTGCTGCAAGTGGCTGCTTCTTCTGGAGGCGGTGGATCCATCCGTCAGGAAGAGAACCGTTGGAGAAGGCCACATTGGCGAAACGTGCGGTGGTGACCTTGAAGTGGGTGTTATAAGCCATCACGAGGTCCTCCATGATGCGCTTGCTGGCGCCCATGATGTTGACCGGATTTGCAGCCTTGTCGGTTGAGACGCAGAAGAAGTGCTTTGGAGGATAGACGGTCAGGAGATCCATTAGTTTCTTGGCCTTGATATCGTTGTTCTCGATGAGTGCCTGAACAGAATATTTGTCCTTCTCGGAACGCACATGCTTGTGAGCAGAGAAGTTGGCGAAGATGTCGAAACCTTTCTCCTCTCGGAAAATGCGCTCGAAGATTGGGTCAGCAAAGTTGAGGGTGTAGCAACGGAACTCCTCGGGAACATAGAGGCCTTCGGTAGAGCGCACGTCACGTACGAGTTCGGCAAGTCCGTTCTCATTGAGGTCAACGACAACTACCGATGCAGGTTCAAAACGGAGAACCGCCTTGATGAAGCTGGAGCCGATAGAGCCAGCACCACCGATTACACACACTTTCTTACCCTTGATTTCGTGGGTAAGTGTTTCTTTATTTACCTGAATGTCAGCTTCGAACATTGAGACTGGGCGACCCGTTACGTAATCGCCTATGAATTTACTGAGGTTGAACATTGTATATTAATGTTTTTTATTTTTGATTTGAACTGGTAGGTGGTATTGAACCACTAGCTGATGCTATACCCGTACTGCCAGTTATGCGGAGTTTTAGCGGTTATCATACATGTCTGAATAATAAGTCATATAGTCTCCCAAAGTGATGTTGTTCATCCATTCCTCGTTATCCAAGTACCATCGAACTGTCTTTTCGATGCCCTCTTCAAATTGAAGACTTGGCTCCCAACCAAGTTCTCTCTGTAACTTAGTGCTGTCAATCGCGTAACGGGCATCGTGACCGAGGCGATCGGTAACATATGTAATGAGGTCAAGGTCTTCGCCCTCCTCACGACCCAAGAGTCGATCTACGGTCTTGATAACAGTATGAATGATGTCAATATTCTTCCACTCGTTGAAACCACCGATGTTGTAAGTCTCTGCTACCTTGCCGTTGTGGAAGATAGTGTCGATAGCGCGTGCATGATCCACTACATACAGCCAGTCGCGAACGTTCTCGCCCTTGCCATAGACAGGAAGGGGCTTGCGATTGCGGATATTGTTGATGAAGAGGGGAATGAGCTTCTCTGGGAACTGATAAGGACCATAGTTATTCGAGCAGTTAGTCACGATAGTCGGCATGCCGTAAGTATCGTTGAAAGCACGAACGAAGTGGTCGGAGCTTGCTTTACTTGCTGAATAAGGCGAGTGTGGATTGTACTTGGTATCCTCGTAGAAGAAGTCCTTGCCGTAAGCAAGATGATGTTCGCTGGAGCTTGCCGTTGTTGTGAAAGGAGGCTCGATGCCTTCAGAATTGGTCATCTCGAGTGCGCCATATACCTCATCAGTAGAGATGTGGTAGAAGCGCTTGCCCTCATACTTTTCAGGGAGTGACTCCCAGTAGAGTTTAGCTGCCTGAAGCAAAGACAAGGTACCCATCACATTGGTGCGTGCAAAGGTGAAAGGATCCTTGATGGAGCGATCCACATGCGATTCTGCTGCAAGGTGGATTATACCATCGATCTTCTCGTCCTGCATCAGCTGGTAGAAGGCATCAAAGTCACAAATGTCCATCTTGACAAACTTATAGTTGGGCTTGTCCTCGATGTCCTTGAGGTTGGCGAGATTACCTGCGTAGATCAACTTGTCGAGGTTGATGATGTTGTACTCTAGGTATTTGTTCACGAAAAGACGAACTACGTGTGAACCGATGAAACCGGCACCACCGGTTATTACTATATTTCTTTTAGCCATATTTGTATCACCTTAAACGTAAATGTATCGTGAATTACACGTATATTGTTTTTTAAGTTAGCAATACACTTCTTGAGTGACTCGGTCCAATAAGGAACCTTAATACCAAAGATTTCCTTAATCTTGCTCTTGTCGAGAACAGAGTAGGAAGGGCGAGTTACAGGCGAAGGATATTCTGAACTGTAACAAGGTCGGATGTCACATTCGGTATTGCCACAATATTCAGCAATCATCTTGGTGAAGTCAAACCATGAACAAACGCCCTCATTGCTGTAATGGTAGACACCCTCAACAGGATTCTTGAGTGCTGCAATAATAGCAGTAGCAAGATCCCATGCGTAAGTAGGAGTATCGCATTGGTCAAATACTACCTTGAGTACTGGTTTTTGGCGGTTAAGTTCATCATAGTTTTGCAGAAGTTCTTCCCAAACTCAGAATAGAGCCAAGCTGTACGGATGATGATATGCTTGCAACCGGTAGCGATGATCTTCTCTTCGCCAAGGAGTTTAGTCGCACCATATACTCCAGTAGGTGTACCCTTCTGACTCTCCTTGCAAGGTGTGTTGTATGGTTTCTTACCGAAAACATTATCAGTAGATTACGAGCCAGCCATCAACCTCCTTCATAGCCTTAGCAAGATTCTCGGGAGCAGTAGCGTTCAACTTCTCTACCAACTCGTACTTTTCTGGATCCTCAGCACCATCCACATTCGTCCAAGCAGTACAATTAACGATGGCGTTCACGTTGTTGTCTGCTACCATTTTGCGGATAGCATCAAGGTCAGTAATGTCGAGATAGGTTGTTTCAAGACCTTCCACCTGATTTACATCGGTAAAGATGTAGTTGTCTACAGAATCCTTGGAGATGATTCGCATTTCATTGCCCAACTGTCCGTTAGCACCTGTTACTATTATATTCATGAGTTTCAAGTTTCAAAAAGTCTCAAGATTCAAGAAAACTCAGGGTAGAGATCCATATCTATGGTAAAAGGAGAGTCAAAATCCTTCAAACACTCGTGTAGTGTATCTTTCTCTGAGAGTAGTGCCTTCTCTACTGGAATCTTCCAATCAATGCCGAGGCTCTCATCTATGATAGAAATACCACCGTCAGCCTGAGGTGCATAGAAATTGTCGCACTTGTACTGGAAGACAGCTGTTTCAGAGAGAACAGCAAAGCCATGAGCAAAACCACGAGGTACGAAGAACTGAAGCCCCTCTCCTGTCTCCCTTAAAGGGAGATGATTCCAGAGCTCATGATATTTTTGTGCCATTGCCTTACCCTCATCATCACGTCCAGTGAGGAGGCAAGCTACATGCTGACCGTATGTTGGAGAACCTTTGCGAATATCTACAGCTACATCCAATACGGCACCCTTCACACAACGAACAAGCTTAGACTGTGTGAATGGAGGGCGCTGGAAGTGCAAACCTCTCATCACACCATAAGAAGACATTGATTCGTTGTCTTGCACGAAGTTGATTTTGCGTACCTTCCCTTCAAATTCACGTTGGCTGAAGCTCTCGAAGAAATATCCTCTGGCATCACCAAAGACTTTTGGCTCGATGATTACGACACCATCTATTGCTGTTTTAATTACTTCCATTGTAATATTATATTATTATTAGTACTAGCTGTCCGTATCGAACGGAATCTTTCGACCACCTGTGCAGCCAGTTATCCATTATTAATCCAAATTAGGATTACCGGTTTGTTCTACTTCATCAATAACTTTCAGTAAGTATTGACCATATTGATTCTTGAACATAGGCTTAGCGAGTTCACGCATGCTCTCTTCTGTTATCCACCCCTGGCGATAAGCGATACCTTCCAGACAAGCCACCTTGAGACCCTGGCGCTTCTCGAGCACTTCAATATAGGTGGAAGCCTCAGAGAGAGAATCGTGCGTACCGGTGTCGAGCCAAGCAAATCCACGACCAAGGATCTGCACCTTAAGCTCGCAATCCTCAAGGAACTGCTGATTGACGGTAGTAATCTCGTACTCGCCACGAGCAGATGGCTTGATGTTTGCTGCAATATCAACAACCTTGTTTGGGTAGAAATAAAGACCTACAACTGCATAGTTGCTCTTAGGTTGAGCAGGCTTCTCCTCGATTGAGAGACAATTGCCCTCCTTATCGAACTCTGCTACACCATAGCGCTCAGGATCGCTAACCCAATAGCCGAAGATGGTTGCCTTTTTCTCTTCGTCTGCCATACGAACAGCTTCCTTAAGCATCTTGGTGAAGCCTACACCCTGGAAGATGTTGTCACCAAGAACGAGACAAGCAGAATCGTCTCCGATAAAATCCTTGCCGATAGTGAATGCCTGTGCGAGACCGTCTGGTGAAGGCTGCTCTGCATAAGTAAAGTTCACTCCATAGTCTGAGCCATCACCCAAGAGGCGCTTGAAGCCCGGGAGATCGTAAGGAGTAGAGATAATAAGGATATCACGGATACCAGCAAGCATAAGTACGCTGATAGGGTAATACACCATCGGTTTGTCGTAGATAGGCATGAGCTGCTTTGAGATACCTTTAGTAATTGGGTACAAACGTGTACCAGAGCCACCGGCTAAAACTATGCCTTTCATAAGCTATATGATTTATGTATTAATCAATATGTGAAATGTTAATTCGTTAATTACAGCGTGCGGATGTATTGGACTTCAACCTTTGCCCTCTTGTGCGCACGCTTATAGAAAAGGAAGCATCATGACTTACAGCATCGAAAAGTTGCAAAATGACCATGCAGTATCACTCTGCTCCCCATGTGTATGCGATGTTTAATCGCGACGGAAAATGTCTCTAGTATACAGCTTCTCCTCAACGTCCTTCAGACAGTCGTCGAAGCGATTAGCAATAATGGCTTTACTCTGGGCTTTGAAGGTAGCAAGGTCGTTTACTACTTTGCTACCGAAGAAGGTTTCACCATCGGTAAGCGTTGGTTCGTAGATGATGATCTCGGCACCTTTCGCCTTAATTCTCTTCATAATACCTTGGATGGCTGATTGTCTAAAATTGTCGCTATTGGACTTCATTGTCAGACGATACACACCAATGGTACAGGCCCCTCTCCCGTCTCCCTTAGAGAGAGATGATTCCCATTGGTTGTTGGTGGAATAGTCATACCAGCCTGCCATACGGAGAACGGCATCGGCAATGTAGTCCTTGCGGGTGCGGTTGGACTCTACGATGGCAGTCATCATGTTCTGCGGTACATCCTGATAGTTAGCGAGGAGCTGCTTGGCGTCCTTTGGCAGACAGTAGCCACCGTAACCGAAGGAAGGGTTGTTGTAGTGGGTGCCGATACGTGGGTCGAGACCGATGCCGTTGATGATGGCAGCTGAGTCGAGACCTTTGACTTCGGCATAGGTATCGAGTTCGTTGAAGTAGGAGACACGAAGGGCGAGATAGGTGTTGGCGAAGAGCTTAACGGCTTCGGCCTCCTTGAGTCCCATGAACAAAGTGTCGATGTTCTCCTTGATGGCACCTTCCTGCAGAAGCTTTGCGAAGGTTTCGGCTGCCTCCTGCATGTGATTGCCTTGGATATTGCGGATGGCGATATTCTCTTCTTCAAATTCTTCGGACATCATCTTGGGAAAGCCTACGATGATGCGTGAAGGCCAGAGGTTGTCCTCGAGCGCCTTGCTCTCGCGAAGGAACTCCGGCGAGAAGAGAAGACGGAACTTGCGGTCGGATGCTGTCCAGCCCTTCTCCTTGAATAACTTGGCATACTTCACATAGAGGCTGCGACAATAGCCGACAGGTATGGTACTCTTGATGACCATAGTTGCCTCTGGGTTCACCTCCAGCACAAGGTCGATAACGTCTTCGATGTGATGGGTGTCGAAGAAGTTCTTGACAGGATCGTAGTTGGTAGGGGCGGCAATCACCACATAGTCAGCATCTGCATAAGCTGCACGACCATCCAATGTTGCTGTCAGATTCAGTTCCTTCTCTGCAAAGTACTTCTCGATG
>Ga0192243_10597_pt1 | contig 12836 bp, 22 predicted proteins | sample Koala_Koa27_K3_FD_131233 | JGI IMG/M metagenome (GOLD analysis project Ga0192243, IMG submission 131233) | Enriched cells from koala feces incubated with labeled cellulose particles, San Francisco Zoo, California, United States - Koala_Koa2-7_K3 ... | reverse complement strand
TGGTGCAGCGTGACCGGCCAGAAGATTGACCTCGATGAGTTGCACGAAGACTGCCCGACCTTCGAAGAGTGGGTGGACGATTGTGAGGGGGCATCGTGAATGAGTGCCTTGTGCGGCGTACGCACACAAAATTATTTAGACCTATGAGGGAGGACTGAGAGAAATGGTGAAGGGCTATAAGGTATTCAACAAGGATTGGACTTGCGAGAATAAGCAATATTCTTGCCCTGGTGTATTTGAAGAATACGGCAAACTTGAAATGTGTAAACATGGGATGCACTTCTGCAAGATTGCCGCTGACTGTTTCAGCTATTACAGGTTCGACACTGAAAACCATGTTGCGGAAGTGATTGCAAGTGGAACGGTGCTTGAAGGGAGGGGCAAGTGTTGCACTGATAAACTTGAAATTGTCCGTGAAATTCCTTGGGACGAAGTCTTGCAGATAGTCAATGCAGGTAAGAAATGTACCGGGTTTAGCAACAGCGGCGATTACAACAGCGGCAATCACAACAGCGGTGATTACATCCTAAGCAAAGCTGTTTTTCTGTTCGGATTCAGCTTGCCATTCTTCAGCCATCGCGGCTGGCGGTTGTAAATCAGCATATAGCCCCGTGGCGCGGTATTGGCGCCCCTGCTTTCTGCCCAGCCATCCGGGAGGGAGGTATGCACCTCCCAGTCCCGGCCATTAGCCCCAATTGTCATATGCTTTGCACCTCCTGGCGGTTAAGCCCGCTCCCTTTCCTCTTCCAGCATGTCGCTCAAGTCAAGCCATCCATGATTCTTCATTAGATTCTTCACAGCCCTGTCGCCCTTCGGCGTACCGCTCCAGCCCCATCTGCTTACAAGTTCAATTGCCATCTGCTGCTTTGTCATTCCGTTAGTTTCCCGCGTCATTTTCTTTTGCTCCTTTCTTGTTCCTTACTGTGATTATATTATAAACCTATCTCCCCCGTTTGTCAAGCGTTTTTTCCCGGTTTTTTAAAAAAAATGGCGGGGATTTTATTCCCCGCCGTAGCAGTGCTCCCTTTTGTACCCGCACCAGTCGCATAGCCGGCTGGGGGTCTTTGGCCATTCCTCAGCCATGGAAAGCGCGTAAGCATCCCGCCAAAAGGCCGCGACCTGGCTATCGTCCATCCTCACCGGGATTACCCGCGCGCCGTAGTCTGTGAAGCGTTCTTCGTACTGGGCGGCAGTTTCGCGCTTCCGGGGATTGAGTTTATTCAGCACGATGTAGCTGCAATACTGAATTTCAACCCCCTCCCGCCCCAGTTCGGACGCATAGAGCAACAGCTGCGTTCCATCGAGGTACCCGGCGTTGTTGGTGGTCTTGATGTCGTAAACGTGCGCGCCGTCTGCAATGACATCGGCATAGCCAATGTAGGCATTGCTCTCAATTTTGCGCTCGAACTCGAGGTGATGATTGCCAGCGAATAGCGGAAGCTCCAGTGCCGCCAATACGGCGTGCCGTATTTGGATGGCGGCTTTTTCGTCCTTCCCCGCTTCGCGCTCGTACATTGCCACCGCTTCAGCCGCGTCCGCGCCCTCGATTCCGGCATGAACCGCGCGCCCCATGGCAAGCGCATCAAATGTGCCCGGTTTAGCGGGAACTTCCGGCTCCTTTAGCCCAATCTGGTATTTCAGCCGCCAGCGGTAGGGGCACTGCCGCCACGTTGATACCTGCGTATAGCTTATCCTTAAATTCACTTGCCCACAGACTCCCATCCGCTTTTCTCGAGACACGCAAAGCAGGTGACGTGTTCCGCCCTGTCCGCAATCTGCTTATTCGGCACGCGAAAGCCGCACAATGTATAGCTGGTCTTCTCGCCCTGTACGCCCATCTTATCGTTGCGGATGTGATAGATGCGGCTCTCATTCACGCGGCTCATGCCGTCCACCTCCCCCCCCTACGGTTTCATTCTCATGCCTCCCGAATTCTTTTTTGCGCTATCTTAAAATATTCTTCGTCCAACTCAATTCCTATAAAGTTTCGGTCGGTACGTTTAGAAACAACACCCGTGGTGCCGCTCCCCATAAAAGGGTCAAGGACACACTCGTTGGGATTTGATAAAATCTCAACAAAATGTTGTATAAGGCTCTCCGGTTTTTGCGTCGGATAGTTTCCATATTTCCTTTCACCGCTCGGTGTGACAGCAGTTTCAACAAAATTATGGAGCCCCACACCACCGTTATTGAAAACCCCCATTCTCTTCTTATAGGTAAAGTAAATCCAGGCTTCAGTAGAATTAACAAAATGTAAATTCATATTTCTGGGCATCGGATTTGTTTTATGCCAAATTCCAGTGGTCTTGTAATAAAAATCATGTTTTTCAGCAAGCCGAATTATTGTTTCCACTTTGATGATAGTAGCCATAAAAACTATCATTGTTCCACCCTTTTTTATGACTCTTGCGGATTCTTCAAAAAACACATCCATAGATTCAGCCCACTCGTCAAATTCCATATCATCCCAACCCGCAGAGCCGAAAAAATTCTCACGCATTTTTTTCAGATTGTACGGCGGGTCAGTAACAATCAAATCAACAGACTCAGCTTCTATTTGCTGCATAGCAGAAGTACAATCTTGGTTATATAATGTTATATTAGCCATAATAACAGTCCTTTCGATAAGCCATCCACCTCTCGAGAATGCCCTTGGCAACGGTGGCGGCGTTGCGCGCTGCCCTCTCTTCGTTCCTCTCGCGTGTCTCTTCTGTGTTGCTGCCAGTGTCAGATATACCCTTAATTGCAACGAATGGTATGACATTTCTTTCCGCCTCAATTGCAATGGCCGCAGCCTCCCTATCGCCGCAGATGTAAATGCCATCAGAGGTTTCATCGAGATGCGGATATGCCGACTTAAAGCATTTTTTTCTGAACCTACTCATCGCACTGGCTCTGTCGCCTTCGTTAAGGATGAGGGAATCGTCAGATATACAGTTGCCACCAAAGACCTCGAAACCGTCTTTCTCGTTTGGCCCATAATCCACCACATGCATAAGCCTACCATCAGGTTCGTAATATCTGTCGCCAAAACTGGCACCGCCAACAACAACATCACCACTGTGCAAGTTCTCCGTGATAGATGCCGCCGTACCAACTGACAGAATGCAAGTTGGCTTAAGCGACGTCTCTATTAGATAGCAACGCAGTACATGCCTCGCATCCCATAGGCCTATACCGGTGGTAAGAGGCCTGTACCGAGCTGTGACAGCGCTTCTATCGTCGTAGAAAGCGTTTTTCTCAAAATCACAAGCAAAAACAACTAAAGGGTCATTTGCGCAGCTCATCGTTCTTACTTTCCTTTTCCCGCTTATCCAGATTCCAGTTACACGTCGGACACTCACTGGGATGACAAGCATCCTGTCTGCGCATCCCGCACTGCTCCAGCCGGCAGCGTACCCCTTCAGGGGGCATCGCGCCGTGGTATCTGATTCGGTTTACATTCCTCGTTTCCATCTGATTCAATTCACGCCCTCGCTTCCCAGCTGTAGCCGCATCCCTGGCACACGGCCATCCGCTTTGTTACGGTCTTTTGCCGTCCATGTCCCAGCAACTTTACCCAAAATGCAATCCAAAAGAACCCAATCCACTTAAATGGCACCCACCACCAGCCGACGAATATCCACCAAAGGACGCTGTGGTGCTTATTCCTGGTTTCCGTCACGATCTGAATGCTCACATTCTCGCTCTGGCACTTCGGACACGTCATTCTGGTCGCCCCCTTTCTCTTGCTCCATCTCCTGCTCGGCGAGGGCGGCTTGTTTTATGTGCCACCGCCGCTCAATTGCCTTCTGTTTCTCCGGGTTCTTGCGCCGCCATTCGCGGATACGCTTGTTATAGGCGGCGCGTTTCTCTGGCGTGCTTAAGTCTCGTCCCATGTACCCACCTCCACTTAAAACGGCAGATCGCCGTCGTCGTCAACCTCCGTAAATCCGCTAACCGGAGGTTTGCTCTCCCCTTTTAGCCTTCTGATAGCGGGCGCGGCGGTCTTCGGCACATCTTCCACTGGTACCGCCCTATCCGCCTTAATCCGCGTGGAAACATCGCCGCTGTTGTTACGGTACTCTTCCTCACAAAGTACCAGCCCCACACGTTTACCGGTCAGCGTGCACTCATCATCGTCAAAGGCGTACCCTGCATTCGATTTTTCGACGGCCTGAATTCGTGCCTTAAACATCCCGAGGGCAGAGTTCTTGTAGCTCCAATACATTTTGCCGCCGCTCGGCCATGAATCCCATCGCTCCGCGCGTTCACTGAAGTAGCCAATGTAGTCGCCCTCAGCGATATCATACTCAATCAGCAGATATTCCCGCCCCGGCACGTCGGTCGCGCTCTTAATCTCACACACATACGCACCCGCCGGGATATTGCCGAACGTGGAGACTTTCGCGTCTCTCCAACCAGTTTTTTTCATTCTTCTTTTCCTCCATCTTTGAATTCATTTGGAAATGCGTCTTTGTATTCCTCCACCTTTTTTCCGATACCGCTAGTTCTATCTTCCAGTTCTTCGCAGCGCTTATACCAAAACAGCCAGCTTTCGTGCTCCTCTTCAGCAGTCCTTCTTAGCTCCCGGTTTTCCAGCAACAGCGCCAACAGACAGTCCCGCGTACCCTCGTCCAGCTTATCAAGGTTAATTTTCTCCTGCCATTCCATCTTTGCCATCTTCGTCCCTTCCTTTCTTTGCCCATCCATAGTATTCCCTGATTGCCGTGTCGACCGCCTTCAGGTCGTTTTCCATAACCGGCGGCAGCATGCCAATGGGACTTTTGCAGGGAGTCAGCCCGTTGCTCTGCGTTTCGAATTGGTAGCTATAGGTTCCGTCAACCTCAGCTACGCGCGTCCGTAGAACGATGGTGAAAAGCCCCTCCAGCGTCAACTGACTTTCGATCATCTTCCCAACGGTCTTTGCCTTTACTTGCCCGGTGTTGCTGTCGGTGTCTTCGTGCATTAAGAAGTACACAATGCAGTCATCCGGCGTTTTGGTGGCGGCTACCCGCAAGAGGTTATAGAAGTTCACCGCGTAGCGGGTATATTTAGCGTACCCCGTCTCCGTAGCACTATTAAAGCTGTCAAAGGTAAGCAGATAGCTGGCATCGTCAATTACATATGCCGGTTTCACTGCCCTGCTTAGTGCCTTTTCAATGTCGGAGTACTTGACATTATTCGCGGCCTGCAAGTTATTCCGGAACGGCAGCGGCTTGCCCGCTACGTTTAGCACTCCTACCTCGTCCGGAGTAAAGTTCCGCAGGCTGGTGGATTTTCCGCTTCCGGATTGCCCTATCACCAATACACACATTCCCATCCTGTTACCTCCCTCTCAAGCTCACGCTTGTCATTCTGTACCGCTTTGCCAGCAGTGCGCGCCGGGGGTTCTTAAAGAAGCCCACGCCCTTGCGTCCGTAAAACGGTATTGTGTGGCGGCGAATCTTGCGCTTGATTGCACCGGTCGTCAACGCCTTAAATGTCTTTTTCGGCGATGGCCTTCTGACGTGAAAGAGCATCCCGCCGCACCCCCTCCCGTCTGCGCCGGTTGCGATATCCCAGTTCCGCCAGAATAATCGCCGTCACGCAGATGATAATGATATTGACCGTCGATACTGCCATTCGTCGTACCTCCTTCAAATTCGCCGTGTAGGGCGTTCTTGCGTGTGGTTGGTATAGTTGTCAGGCTATCTCCTAAAAACGCGTTCTAGACCCCCTAGAGCCGCGCTCAGGGGCGGTGCCGGCACGGGGCTGGGGGTTAAATCCCCAGCCGCTCTTCCTGCTCCTCCTCATACCGTCTATCGCATTCGTTCCAAAAGGCTTCTTCTTCCGCTCCCCAGTCGGTCGGCTCCTCCGGCTCCAGGTACCACCGTTCGCAGCTCTCGAGTGCCCAGCGGTCAATGTTTGTCATCTTTGGCTCTCCTTTCTCGTCGGTCGGTTTAGTTCCTCCCTACGATTATATTATAATCTAGCCCGGCTAGAATGTCAACCCCTTTCGCTACTTTTTTTCGAAAATTTTCACCTCGATTCGCGGGTTCTTCCCGTCCACATAAAAGCGGTACCGGAACGGCTCTGGCATTTGCCAGTGCTTCCAACTGTCGTCTGGCAAGCAACCCGCGCTAACGAGCGCGTCCAAACAGAACTTAGAAATTCCCGCCTGGAGGTTATCGCAGTCCGTTCGCCGGTTAGGCGCGTACACATCCACCTCCAGCCGAATTGGCCACGCAAGCTCACGGATGCCAGCGCGCCGAATGGCGAGGAATACGGCGGCTTCGGCGTCCTGCTTGAGCTTATTGTAGGCGTAGGGTGAGCGCTGCGCCTGTTTTAGCATCTGGTTCAGACTCGGGAGCATGCCGGGGATTGTGAAGTACACGTTGCTCATTCGTCCACCCGCGCGTTCCAGTACATCGCCGCCATCCTTGCCGCCGGGTTGTCAGCCAGCTCGTACCCGCCTTGCTTATCTAGGCATGTGTGGCCTTGCGCACCGCAGCTTGTGCACTTTGCCATCACAAATTGAGTGCCATCCCGCCCCTGTACTGTCTTTATTTCCGCTTTTCCTCCGCAGAACGGGCAATCCCTTAGTTTGAGTCCCATTGTGCTGTCCTCCTTGTGTGTTTTTGAGTCCCTGAGTCCCAAGGAGTCCCTTGTTTCCTAAAAGTCTAAGAAACGCATATAATACTGTTTCTGTGCATGCGCATTAATTGCGTTTTTTAGTCTTTCTTTAGAAACTTTGGGACTCAAGGGACTCAAGGTGGTAAAAACCTAGTGTTCATGCGGGTTTAGGTTGAGTCCCAACCTGTGTCCCAACCTGTGTCCCAATTTTGCGCTGGGACACAGGTTTAGCCGCCGCCATACAGGTGAATACCTTCGCGTTCTACGATTTTATACTCCTCCTCTGATGTTGCGGGGCGCGCTACCCGCTGGAATACGTTCTTCATCGGTGCCCTTCTGATACGATTGTCTAGTTCGTTCCACTGGATTCGCTGGTGGCCTTCCATCTCTTCCCAGCCATCAAGGTTCCGCAGGATTCCGTTGATGCGCCCAATCGTTGCACGGTTCCGCCGCTCAACTGGTATTTGCAAACACTCAGCCATGATGGTGACTGCCTGTATCCGTTCGTGGATGGTATCATCCAGGTACGCGCGGATGGACATTTTCCACGGGTCGGTCTCCTCGTGCTGCTCCTGCGCCGCCTGAAACATTTTTAGTTCCTCAGCCGTCCCCCGCAAGTCAATGGCGTGGTTCCGGTACAGTTCCACCGCTTCGCCCCATGCCTGCACGAAGTACTCATCTGCCGCCGGATCGGCCAGCCGCATCTTCCACTTGCCGACCTCAATCGGCAAGAACCGCCGGTCGCCGGTCATGTCGTTCAGGAAGTTGATTTCGTTTGTTGTGCCGACGAACACGCAAGTACGCGGATATTCCTCGCGGTTGTGCCCGTACGCTTCGCGATAATCGTCCTTCGTCCGCGTCAGGAATGCCTTAATTTCTTCCTTCTCGCGCGCCTTTTTATTGGCTAGCAACTCCGCAATCTCACCAATCCACACGCCACGGACTGAATCAATGCCCTTGCTCCCCTCGAACGTGGTAATGGTGGAGCTGTAGAATTCTCGGCGCATGGCCAGGCGAGCGATGAACTTTGACTTGCCAGCCCCCTGCGCGCCGTAAAAAATCGGCGTGAAGTCAAAATCGCACCCAGGCTCATACGCCCGCGCCACGGCTCCAACCATGAACAGAGTCCAGGCTGTACGGTGGTACTCCGTATCCGGTGTGCCTAGAAACGTGGGAAGGAGCCGCGTGATATGCCCGTTCCGCCTGTCCCACCTCCTGTGGCAGTCGTCCAACATGTCGGTTAGCGGGTTATACCGGTTTTCCATGGCTGCGCTGACACGTCCATCGTCGATAGCGCGCTGATTTGTTAGCCCGTACGTCTCCAAGTACCTGCGCAGCCCCGTATCGTCTCGGTCGCTCCAAGCCCCCGCTCCGCCCCAGGGCACATCAGAGGTCTTATAAATCCTCTTGTCTAGCGCGTTAAGGGCGATTTTCCCGGCCAGCCATGTGTCGGAACTTAACACTTCCAGCACATTACCGATGGACTGGACAACTTTCCCCTTCTCACTTAACGCCAGACGCACAAGGCCGGAAGGTGGCATCTTCTTCGCCGGTTGTTTGCCCCGCGGGTACTTTGCGGCACTCCTGGCAATGGTCTCCAGCTCTGATATTTCTTTGGGCGGGTTGCACTTCTCGGCGTTTACGGTAATTAACCGCGCCAATATTTCCGGCTCGTCAAAGCCGTAAGCACGATCGCGGCACGCCAGCCGAAACAGGGTATCGTTGCGGGTGCCGTCTGGGATGGTTCCGTACATCCGCAACGCCGCGCCCGGTTTTTTCTCCGCCTTTCGCCCCGGTTTGCCCCTTATGGCTAGGAACTGATACACGGCTTCATCCGCATCGGCAATCCGTGAGGGGTTGAATTCTCCGTCCCACTGATAAGTAGTGCCCTTGTAATGTTCCGACGGCGGGATGACGGCATAATACCCCCCGCCGTACCGAATATCGATACCGCTGTTATCACCCAGCCAGTCGGAGCGGGGTCTTATCTCGCGGTTATCGGTATAGTAGTACAGGTGCTTCCCTCCGGATCCAGTTGTGGCGGAGAGGGTCTCCGGAAAGCGGACGTTGTTCTCCGTCTGCCACATTGCCAGTCTAGCCAGGCCGTCCACATGTAAATTCCTCTCGTTGTCGTGCTTGATATCGAGGTCGATAATGAGGAGACCCTTTCCGCCAACTCCCTTCTCCGCTCCACATACGAGTCCTATGTTCGCGTCCGGCCATATCGTCCACCATTTCTTGACTACTTCAGGGTCGTTTGACGCATTCTTGACCCCGTTCGGCAGTAGCAGCTTATCCCATCGCGGGTGTTTCCCCGGGTTCTCGCACGCCTTAATAATGGGGTCGGAGTCGGAGTCGAGGACATATTTATGTTCCACCCTGTTGTATTGGTAGCGCATTTCGCCGCTGTCGGTCAATTGACAGCTGCAAAAGACGCCGCTTGGATACTTTTCTTGGTACTTCTCCGGCAACCCGTCTACTTTAACGGGATTATGAAGGGGCAGAATATGTAACCCTAGAGTTGCATACTCCAGTGCCCAACCGAGCATTGACTTTTCAGTTGTCGAGGCAATACCCATCTTCTTTCCGCTCCTTTACAACGTTCCGGACAACCCACACGGCTAGCTCCGGGGAACACACATCGCGAATGGCTTCCTTGCTCCCGTAAAATTGCCAGTTAAACACCAGCGTCCCAGTTTCCGGATACCAGGCGTGGACTCGCCCGTCCGGGGCGATTAAGTTTATTTGTCGCCCGCTCTGATACTCCTCCCATTCCATTTCCAGCTCGGTTAGCGACCGCCTGATTTCGTCAATGTCTGGCTTGCGCATCTCCATGTTCCCCCTCCTCCTTTTCCGCTGCTTCCTCAGCTTCCATCTGCGCCCCTACTTTATTCCAGTGGGTTGTGGCATTGTCCTTTAGCCGTTCCTTGTTCCGTTTCCGGTATTCGCGCAAATACGCGGCACGAGCCTTGCGCCCCGCTTCAGTTAATTCTACTGCCATCTTTGTTGCCTCCCTGTGTGATTGTATTGTAATTATATCATATTTGCGCAAAAAGTCAAGCGGTAAAACTAGAATCCACCGCCTTTTATCTCTTAAACAAGACCTTTAGCATGTCTAGCGGGTAGCTGTTCACCCAGCCGAACCGCTCGTCGTTCGTCTCGCACCGCTTGATTTGGTAGTTGTGGAGCCGCGCATAGCGGGACGCTTCTTTGCCCGCCTTCTTGCAGGCGTCGAGCGTCCACCCGAGCTTGTTCATGCGGTTGTACTTGGCGATCGTCCAGTAGCGTTCGGATTCATTGAGTTCGATCGCCTGCTCCTCCACCTTGTCGGCAAGGGCGGCGGCCTTCGCACGCTCCTCCTTGAGTTCGGTCAGCAGCCGAATCATGGTATCAGGGTCGGCGAGCATCTGATCAACTAGGGGCGGCGTCACATACGCGCCGTGCTTGCGGATGGAGGGGAGCACCTCGTCACAAACCCACCGCTCGAACCGTTCAGCACTAGGCAACTGGGAGCGGATGATGAGACGGTACAGGTCGCCCTCCGGGATGAGATTAACCACCTGAACACCGCCGTTCGTAGGGAGGTCGCGTTTCACGACCCCCTTACAGTGGCGGAGGATGGCGTCCTTAGTGTTGGCATACCCTAACACCTTTGCGCATTCAGTCGCCGGAAAATATGGCTTGCCGTCAATCTCAATAACTTCCAGCTTCCCGAATTCACTGTTCTCAAACACCTGCACATTGCTCTTGCTTTTTACTGCCAAATCTGCCATAATAAAAAACCTCCTGAAATTAGTTGAAGCCCTCCCATGCGCGACCAGACACATGGAAGGGCTTCTTATTGCTATCTCACGAAAGTGTGAGGTAACTATCGGTATTCGTAGCGTCTGGTCGTCCGCTGATGTTAGTATAGCATATTCGGCCGAGTTTGTCAATAGGTTAAGGGGGTGGTGGAATCGGTCACCCCCTTCCCGCTCTCACGCCGCCGGAAATAGGCCTAGAACGCGTTTTACGCCCAGAGGGTATAGTTTTGTCACCATCCGCTTAAAATCGGTTCTAGGCCCCTTCTAGACGCTCTGATGGGTGGGCTTACAGCTTACAGGGGATTCGCACAATGTCCCCCACATAGATTAGGTTCGGGTTCTTAATCTGCGGGTTCGCTTTGATAACCAGGCTCAGCGGCACTCCGTGTTTGGCCGCGATGCCGGTCAGGGTGTCGTTTTTTACAACCCTGTACTCAATAAAATCAGCGTCAGCCTTGTCGGGGTCTACTTTCGGCGGGTCTGCGGGGGTGCTGGGCTTTGCGGCATTGCCGTACTCCTTGGTGCAAATGTTGGTATCGACCGCGCCGCTGATGCCGTCAACGGAGCCGGTCGCGCTGTTCTGCCAGATGGCGTAGTCGCCTTTGTAGGTGCAGGAATTCCCCCACTGCGCCACCCAGATATCAGTGCCACCCACAATGTCCCCGATGCTGTTCTCGAGGAAACTCTTATAGCTATAAAAGCCCGGCGTGTATCCGGCCTCCTGAATAGCCGCCAGGAACGCGTTCGCGATGGCCGCATTCTCGCTTTTGCCCATGCCACTATAGGCCACGGCAGAACTGTCCTCCATGTCGAAGAACACGGGCAGAGAGAGCGCATACCCACTCAGTGCTTTGGCCGCTTCCTGCGCCGCAATGGTTCCGGCGGAAGCTGTCTTGGCATAGCTGAATATGTATGCTCCAACCGGGACTCCAGCCTTAGCGGCGCTGTCCATATTTGCGGTAAATTGCTTGTCGACTACCAGACTGCCACTGTACTCGCAGTAGCCCGCCCGGATGACGGCAAAGTCGATCTTCTTTGCCGCGCGCTCCCAGTCGATGGTGCCCTGGTGGTAGCTTACGTCAATGCCAAACTTATCAGCCACAATCCTCATCCTTTCCATTCAGCCACGGCAAGCCAATCCGCTCACACCACTGTGGCAACGTTTCCTCAATCACGCTATCGCGCCTGTGTGCCGCAATCGAGTTTAGCTGCATCTCAGCCAGCTCTCCCCGGTTGATTTTCTTGCTGGCATCGTCCCAGTAGGGGGCAACGCGTTTGGCGATGTATTTCTCGTTTTCCGCGCGCTCTTCCGGCCGCTGCCGCCAGCCCTCGGACTGGAGCACTCCATAGTAATAAACCACAATATCAACAACCGCATGCGTGATATCAAGGCCGTGTCCATCTCGCAGAATGTCGAACGGCATAATGGCCGCGTCCATGTGTGTTTTTGTGCTAGCAAACCCGTATTCGCCGTGGTTTTTACGGACAGTGGAGTCCGAACGCCAATGCCAGAGATAGGCCGTCACATCTACGATTTCGCGGCTGCTTGCTAGGTCGAAAGCCTGCCGGTTGAAGTAGGTATCCTCATGCACCCGCAGCTCCGGGTGCATTCGCACACCTGCCGCAATTAGAAATTGCCGCCGGTAGGCTTTCGCAAACATCCAGGTCGCTTCCGGCTCATGCGCCACATAGACATACGGCCCTGTATCATCTTGGCGGCATTCCTCAAGCCACGGTGCCTGAATGATGTCGGCGTGCGTTTCATTGATTTTTTGGATAAAGCACCCAAGCACCGCTACATTGTGCCACCGGTCGTCTGCGTCGATAAACATTACATATTCGCCGAGTGCGTGGTCGATACCTGTCTGACGGGTAACCCCGGGACCGGCATTTTCTTCCTGCTGAATTTTTAGGATGTTTACATCCGGCCAGCGCTTGCAAAACGCATTCGATACGGCGCAGCCCGGGTTTCCATCGTTCACCAGCAGCACCTCAATCAGCGGCCAGTCTATTCCGACCTGCATTGCCACACTGCCCACGGCGTACTGCAATACCTCCTCAGGCTCGTCGTAGTACGGGATTATTACACTTACCAGTTTCGCCATCCCTGCCCCTCCTTTTTTATGCACGCGCGCCTTCCAGTGCCGTCACGCGCTTGTCAAGTTCTTTGATTGCTTGAACCACAATCGGCATAAGCTCTCCCATTGTAGCGGAAAGCTCGCTTTCGACTCCGTCCGCTTCCAGTTCTGCAATCTTGGCACTGAACTTTGCCTTTTCCTCGTCCGTCATATGCGGGTCGGGTACGAAGCTGTTGCTTGTAATGCCACCGTACTGCTTATCGCCGGTGTGCTTTTCAAGCGCTTCTTCCAATTCCTGGGCGATAAATCCAAGCGAACGCGTTGGCGCGGCCTTTTCCCCGGTCTGTTGCCGATTATAATC
>Ga0192243_10595_pt1 | contig 12896 bp, 12 predicted proteins | sample Koala_Koa27_K3_FD_131233 | JGI IMG/M metagenome (GOLD analysis project Ga0192243, IMG submission 131233) | Enriched cells from koala feces incubated with labeled cellulose particles, San Francisco Zoo, California, United States - Koala_Koa2-7_K3 ... | reverse complement strand
GCCCCGGCAATTGCTGCATGTGTACAACAACCTAGGCAGCATTTATGCCGAGATGAACCAGCCCGCTCTGGCACTGGAATACATCGACCGTTCGATGGCTCTGCGTCCGGCTACCGACACCATTGCCTTGCAAAGCCTGTACACCACCAAGAGCTATCTGTTCGGCCAGATGGCACGCTACGATTCGGCGGTTTATTATTATCGCCTGTCGGTCGGCAGCACCTCGCCCAGTGTCCGGGCCGATGCCTATCATTATATGTCCGAAATACATCACCGGATGGGCAACGACCGCGATGCCTATGCGTTGCTTTCACGTTTCGTCACCCTGGCCGACAGCCTGCGTGAGGCACGCTATACCGAAGAAACCATTGCCCTTCAGGAAAGTTTCCGCCACGAGCAGCTCTCAATGGAAAACCTTTATTGGCGCACTCAGGCCGCCAGTCGCAAGACCAATCAGTTGATGATGACCGTGGCTCTTTTGCTGTTGCTTTGGGTTGTTACCGTTGTTTTCCTGCTCTACCGCCGCAGCCGCCGGCGTGTGGCTCTTCAGCAAAAGTGCATCGACCAGCAGGCCGAAGCCTTGGAGCAGGAGCGTGAGACTTCGTCTTTTCACCAGCACCGTGTGGTCGAGATGGAGCAAAAGGAAGCCCGCCTCAAGGCCGCTTTTTTCCGCCGCCTCAGCCAGCGGGTGTTGCAGGGCATTGCCAGCGGCAACAACATCATCCTCTCCGACGACGACTGGGACGACATTGTGCAGAATGCCGACACCGTGTTCGACGGTTTTACACGCCGCCTGCAACAACGCTATCCGGCTCTCAACAAAGATGACCTGCGCTATTGTTGCATGGTCAAGATGCAGCTTTCGCAACAGGAGATGGCACAGGTGATGCATCTTGAGAAAGATTCCGTCAAGAAACGCCTCAAGCGCATCCGCACCGAAAAGATGGGTGCTGATGGTGGAGTAACATTGGAGGAAGTGTTAAAGGAATTTTAGACGAAGAGGCATTCTACCGTGATAACGGGAAAGACCCCAATGCCTGCCGTGGAAACGATTGGGCCGAAGGCGACGATACTTTGAAGGTGCATGGTCCGGAACTTAAATACGCAGGATGGCCCTATCAGGAAACTAATTTCAATTGTCGTTATGTGTGGACCAACGGTGAGTTTACGTCTCGCCAGGCCATGCGTGGCAAGATGGCTTTGTACGGTTATTTACAGGGAATGAAACGCTGATTCTGTTTTGGGTGAAAATTTAGAGCGAGTTTTACGGATAGTACGGGGGAAGCCTTAGTCCTTTGTGTATTTATAAAAGACAGGCTTTTTGTAGTGTGAGTTTGCTATAATAGCTGTGGTTTTATCCAATTATCTTAAATTTAATATCTCTGCTGTCCTATGGAAAAACAAGCTCTACCCAAGCGACTGGAGTCGCTGGATGCCCTCCGGGGATTCGATTTATTTTTTCTGGTGGCCCTGGGGCCGTTACTCCGTTCCATCATCCGTGCGGCCGATGTGCCTTGGCTGAATTCGTGCCAATGGCTGCTTCTGCATCAGAACTGGACCGGGTTTTCACCCTGGGACTTGATAATGCCGTTGTTCCTCTTCATGTCGGGCATTACCATTCCGTTTGCCTATTCGCGCTATAAGAAAGAGCCGGACAAGAAACCCCTGGTACGTCGTCTGGTGAAGCGGGTATTGCTGCTTTGGTTGTTCGGTATGATTGTGCAGGGCAATTTGCGGGCGCTCGATCCCGACCATATCTACTTCTATACAAACACGTTGCAAAGCATTGCCGTGGGCTATCTGTTTTCCGTGCTGTTTTACCTGTACACGTCCAAGCGTACGCAGATTGTGACGTCGTTTGCTTTGCTGATGGTTTACTGGGCAGCCATGCAATTTATCAAGGTCGGTTCGTATGGCGGGGGTGACTATACACCCGACGGCAACCTGTGTGAGTGGATAGACCGAACTGTCTTAGGCCGTTTCCGCGATGGAGCCGAGGTACAGAACGGGGCGGTGGTCTTTGCCGAGGGATATTATTATACCTGGATTCTGAGCAGCCTGAACTTTGTGGCAACGGTAATGTCGGGCATGTTTGCCGGATACATTGCCAAGAGCCGCGAACTGGCCGATAAACGGAAAGTACAACTCTTCCTGGGCATTGGAGCCGTGTTGGTGGCAGTGGGTTGGACGTGGAACCTGGTGCTTCCGGTCATCAAAACCATTTGGACCAGTTCGATGGTGTTTGTAAGCAGCGGCTATTGCTTCCTGCTGATAGGATTGTTCTATTACTGGATTGACTATAAAGGCCATCGCAAACACCTTACATGGCTTAAAGTGTATGGACTGAATTCGATTGTGGCCTACATGCTGGCCGAGACCATCCGTTTCAGTAGCATCGGCGAGTCGTTGCTTTATGGATTCGAGCAATATCTGGGCAGTTTTTATTCGCCGCTGATTGTGCTTAGCAACGCTGCCGTGGTCTTCTTTATCCTGTGGGTGATGTACAAGCAACGTATTTTCCTGAAAGTGTAGCCGGATGCCGTAGCAGGGCAAAAGCTAATTTATGTTAGCCTTGTTTGTAATCATTACAATTTGGCTATCTTTGCAAAAAGACTAAACCAGATTGTTTCATTTCATTTAATGCCCAACGATTATGAAAAAAAGAGGCTTGTTTTTTGTATTTGCCCTGCTATTGCTGACTTCAGTCGCCGCACAGGAAGTGAATTACCTGCTTTCGAGTCACATCCTTGACATTCAGCTGGGACAACCGGCTCCCGGTGTCAAAATTACATTATCCAAACAGAACGCTGACCTTTCGTGGACGGTAATCGACGAGAAGATTACCGACGATAACGGTCGTGTCAAGGACTTTCTGCCGGGAAAAACCGGTACAGACCATCGCGGCATTTATAAGCTGACTTACCATGTGGGACCTTATTTTGCTTTGCATGCACAGGAATCGTTTTATCCCTTTATTGAGGTTGTGTTCGAGATGAAAGACAATAGCCACTATCACGTACCCATTACTCTTTCGCCTTACGGGTATTCTACGTATCGGGGGAGTTGAGAATGTGTGTTTTGTTTCAGGCCGTTGCCGGAATGTACATGCCGCCTGTCGCAGATGTCAGGCAAGAGGTGGGTCGTTCAGGTAACGGCCTTTTTATTTTTTGCCCGCCAGAGGCAGGGAAACGTATGGGCATAAAAAAAGGAGTACCGCTGTACTCCAACCTTTGTTAACCTTAAATCTAATACTATGAAAAACACATTGCAAAGGTACGAAGAGTTGGCAACTTCGCAAATTATCCAAGTAAAAAAGCCTGTTTTATAACATGCTTTATGGGATACTTTACTTCGTTAACACTTTCTCTGCCTTTCCGTAACAGATTTGTGAGCCGGAGTGTGCCTGACCGATAATTTGGGGAAGCCGAAATTCATCGTCAAAAACTTTCGATTGGTCTATTTCATTTCTTTGAGAGAGTTTGGGCATGTACATTTGTGTACGATTTTAAAGAAAGGAAGATATGAAGATGAATTTGAAGTATGTAAGATTGGCTTTGCTGTGTGTTGGCATGGCATTCGGCTCCTTGCATGTACAGGCGCAGTCGGCAGGCAATGAAGAGCCCGGAAAGAAGCAGGAATTGCCTCGTGAAGTGCCCAATCCCGAGAAGATAGCCCAAAGGGAAACCGACCGTCTGAAGGATGCGCTCAACCTCACCGAAAAGCAGTATAAGAAGGTGTACAAACTGTTGCTGAAAGAGCAACGCGAACTCTTTGAACAGCGCATGCAACGTCCGTCCATGCCGGGCGAAGGCGAGCCGGGCAGAGGAATGCGTCCGCCTCACGAAGGAGGTATGCCGCCAATGGGCGGAGGTATGATGCCCGGAGAGGGAGGTATGCATCGCCCGCCAATGGGAGCCGGACCTAAACCAGAAAAGGTCGAGGACATGCAGAAGCGTGTGGAAAAGAAGAACAAGAAGATGAAAAAAATTCTCAATGAGTCTCAGTACGACCAGTGGTTGGGCATGAGCCGGAAACCTGCTCCGGAGCCCAAGAAAAAGTAGCATAATACATCATAGCAGGAACGTGGAGTGTGTCGGCCTCTCGGGGTGACGGCACACTTTTTTTATGCCTGTACCGATTCCGTATCTGTTCAGGCGTTGGTGTCGAGCAGCTGGATGAGAAACTGGCGTTGCAATGAATAGTTGCCGCTATGTTGCTGGATGTATTTCAGCAACTGGCAACCCTCCTGCCGGAGACGCGACTTGAGGAGCGGATTGTCCGTTTCCACTTCTTCGGACAGCTTCAGCATGTTTACGGCGGCCAGTTCCAGTTTGTTCATTCCGTCGGGAGTGTCGGCATAGCGGTCGGTCAGTTCGTCGGCGCTGGTGTTCAGCAATTCGCGGGTATCGGTACCCAGAATCTGGCGGGTCAGGTGGTCGTAGTCTTCCCATTCCTTTTCGCGGATTTTCTTTTTATGGAGCAGTGCTTCCACAATCATGGAAACGATTTGCTGTATCATGCGTATGAGGTAGTCTTGCTTAATCATGCGACTCTGTTTTTTTTAAAAGATTGTGTGTACAGGGCATTTCCTGACGTACGGGCATAAAAAAAGGAGTACCGCTGTACTCCAACCTTTGTTAACCTTAAATCTAATACTATGAAAAACACATTGCAAAGGTACGAAGAGTTGGCAACTTCGCAAATTATCCAAGTAAAAAACGCTGTTTTATAACATGTTTTAGGAGCTTTGCAGGTTTGTTAAAACTTTCATCTCATACACCGGCATTGGTTGCCGGGAAGCCACGGAGGGTGAGGGGGCTAGGCACGGAGGGTAAGGGGGCAGGCACGGAGGATAGGGCTGCCAGGCTGGGAGTCTATTCGGAAGGGGGTAAAAAGCAAACTTTTGCTTCGAACATTCTTTCTTTGCGGCTGGCACTGTTTTCCCGTATAAAAAGTTTTATCTTTGAACAGTTTATGTTCAATCACAATTTTTCAGTTATGGGAGTTAATAAGAATCAGACCGTAAAAGCAGGTTTTGCAGGCTTTGTGCTTGTGGCCGTTGTTGTAGTGTTTTTTGCCATGTTTTCCATCGAGCGTATTGATTCGGGTCAGACGGGTATTATCGTCAATCTGGCCGGTAGTGAACGCGGCATAGACGATGCCAAGGTGGAAACAGGATGGGTGATGTACAACCGTTTTGCCAAGCAGTTGTTCGAGTATCCGGCCTTTGCACAGATTGTGGATTATGAGCCTTTTGATATTCAGGACAAAAAGGGAACCATTTTCAAGACCGATCCTACCATTGAGTATTACATCGAGCGTGAGAATGCCAAGCTGGTTTTCCTACGCTACCGCAAGACTACGCAGGAGTTGGAACAGTCGGTCATCCTTACCGAAGTGAAGAATGCCTACAAGGATGTGGCGGGCGTGTACGAAACCGATTCGCTCATCAACAACCGTCCGGCTTTCGAGAAAGAAGTGGAGGCTTTGCTGAAGGAACGCCTCAGCCAGCGTGGTTTTACGTTCAGTAACATACAGTCGTCCGTGAAGCCCAATGAGGTGCTCCAGGCCGCCATCGACGCCAAGAATACTGCCGTTCAGAACGCTCTGAAGGTAGAGAACGAGAAGAAGGCCGCTATTGCCGAGGCCGAGAAGGTGGTGGCAGCCGCCAAGGGTAAGGCCGATGCCAACCGTATTCTTCAGGAGAGCATTACCCCCGAGCTGATTCAGCTCAAGGCAGTGGAGAAGTGGGACGGCAAACTGCCCTTGTCCACCAGCGGAAACACGCTGCCTTTCCTGAAGCTGCAATGACGGGACACTGGGACGGCACGCAACTGCTTCGGGGAAAGAGTTTTGGAAAAGTCTGGTTATGGTTAAAGCGGTTCATTTACAGATAGGGCATTGTTCCCTACTTTTGCATTGTAATCAAGAAAACAGATAAGACAATGGGACATACACACGAAACGGTAAAGAGCAGAGGTGAGAAACGGACGGCATTTGTCGTGGTGTTTTCTGCGGTAACAATGGTGCTGGAAATAGCCATCGGGCTGTTTTCCAATTCAATGGCACTGCTGGCCGACGGCATACACATGGGGTCGCACGTGCTGGTTATCGGGTTGAGCTGGGGCGCATACGTGCTGGTGCGCCGCCTGCAAAAGAAAGATACTTGCGGGGTGGATGGCGACAAGGTGCTCTCCCTGTCGGCATACACCAGCGGGGTATTGCTGCTTATTTTTGCGTTGTTCATTGTGGTGGAGGCGGTCGAGCGTTTTTTTGTACCGCGGGTCGAGATACGCTACGTCGAAGCCATGGTGGTGGCCGTGGTTGGCATGGTGGTGAACATTGTCTGTGCCTTTGTATTGCACGACCGGCATGGGCACGACGATTACAACAGCCATTCGGCCTATCTGCACGTGGTAGCCGATGCGTTGACCAGTCTGGGAGCCATTTTCGGGTTGCTGTGTGCCATGCTATGGGACATTGTGTGGATAGATACGGCGGTGGCTTTTGCCTGCTCGCTGGTCATTGTGCGCTGGGCCAAGAATCTGCTTTTCGATACGGGGAGGGTGCTGACGGCAAAATAGCCTTGTTGCCCGTTTGTGTACAGTCACAGTGTTTTTTACCATGTTTTCCATTGAGCGTGCAAACGCCAAGTTGCCCCTGTCCACCAGCGGAAATACGCTGCCTTTCCTGAAGCTGCCGCAAAGGGTGGGGCAGGGCATTGGTTGTCCTGTCCCCTCTGCGTCTTCCCTCCGCTTCAGTCCTTCCCACCGCTTTCCTCTTCTATTTGTCTGAGCTCGCGGTTGGCGTCAACCATCTGTTTCACCCGGTCGTGCGTGTGGTGGAAAATGAAGTAGTCGGCTATGACGCAGGCGGTCAGCAGCAGTGATGTGACGATGATGTTGAAGCGAGTGCCGTAGTAGTAGACAAAGAAGAGGACGAAAAGTGCGATAATCGGGTAGCTTGCCAGCAGGATACAGTTGTACAGGCTCTTGTAGCGCAGGATGTGCCGGATTTGAGCCTCCAGATTGGTTTCCCTTTTGATTTTTCGCAAGTTGTGCAGGCCGGCTATTTGTGCTATCAGCCCGTAGAATACCAGTATTGCACCCGTAATGGCGGGCAGGATGTGGAAACCGGGCCGGGCCATCCAGGCCGCTACGTAGACGAGGCAGACTGTTGCTGTGACTGCCAGTCCTGTTTTTCCCACGCGTGTCAGTTTTTCCAGGCAGGATTCCCTGCGTGTGTTCAGTATTCTCTTTACTTCTTCCCTGTGCAGGATTTCGTTGCGTGCGACCCGTTCGTTGAGTTCCTTCCACGCTTGTTGCATTTCTTCCAGATTCATGGTGATGGGTAGTTAAAGGTTGGACATGGTTTTCAGTTTCTCTTTGATGCGGTGCAGCCTGACGGCCACCTGGTTGCGGTTGGTGCCGATGATTTCGGCTATCTCCTCGTAGGTCTTTCCGTCCAGCCAGAGGATGATGTACATGCGGTCCGACTTGTTCAGGCGCCGGATGAGGTTGTACAGGTCGTTCAGCATTTCGGCCTGTGGGTCGTCGTCCGTCAGGTCAGTGTCCGTCAGGCGCAGGGGCGTGCACTCGTGCCGCTTCCTGCGGCGCAGGTCGGTGATGCAGGTATTCAGTGCGATGCGATAGACCCAGGTGCCGAAGCTGCTTCTGTTTCCAAATGTGCCGTAGCTTTTCCACAGGTTGTACACTGTTTCCTGGTAAAGGTCGGCGAGGTCTTCCTTGTCTTGCGCATAGAGCAGGCACACCTTGTAGACGATGCTCTGGTGTTGAAGTAGCAGGTCGGTGAATTCTTTTTCGTTGTTTTTATTCGTCATTTTCCCAGCATTTTGTTCAGTTGGTCGTCTGGAGGCTCAAATTAGTTACAGGCTGGCCTCGATTTTTTCAGGCTGAAGAAATATTTCTTTGGCTGGGAAAAATAATTTTGCTGACGGGGGAAGAACGGGGAGGAAACGTATGGGCATAAAAAAAAGGAGTACCGCTGTACTCCAACCTTTGTTAACCTTAAATCTAATACTATGAAAAACACATTGCAAAGGTACGAAGAGTTGGCAACTTCGCAAATTATCCAAGTGAAAAAGTCTGTTTTATAACATGTTTTAGCGAAAACAGGCGCTTTGTTAAGCCTTGCTAAGGATTCCGAAGCATTCCGCACGTGTTTTCGGGAAAAGCCTTATCTTTGCGGAACGTACCAAAACAGACCGCCTGTATGAACGAAGATATTGTCCTTACCCCCATGATGAAACAGTTTCTCGACCTCAAGGCCAAGCACCCTGACGCCGTGATGCTGTTCCGTTGCGGAGACTTTTACGAAACCTATTCGACCGATGCCATCGTGGCTTCCGAGATATTGGGCATCACCCTGACCAAGCGTGCCAACGGCAAGGAAAAGACCATCGAGATGGCCGGTTTCCCCTACCATGCCCTCGACACGTACCTGCCCAAGCTCATCCGCGCCGGCAAGCGCGTGGCCATCTGCGACCAGCTGGAAGATCCCAAGCTGACCAAGAAGCTGGTGAAGCGCGGCATCACCGAGCTGGTGACGCCCGGCGTCTCCATCAACGACAACGTGCTCAACTACCGTGAGAACAACTTCCTGGCGGCCGTGCACTTTGGCAAGGGGGCGTGCGGCGTGGCGTTTCTGGACATCTCGACGGGCGAGTTTCTCACGGCCGAAGGCCCTTTCGACCATGTGGACAAGTTGCTGAACAACTTTGCCCCTAAGGAGGTGCTCTTTGAGCGGGGCAAACGCGGCATGTTCGAGGGTAATTTCGGCAACAAGTTCTTTACCTTCGAGCTGGACGACTGGGTGTTTACCGAAAGCACCGCCCGCGAGAAGCTGTTGAAGCATTTCGAGGTGAAAAACCTCAAGGGGTTCGGTGTGGAGCATCTCAAGAACGGCATCATTGCCTCGGGTGCCATCCTGCAATACCTTATCATGACGCAACATACGCAGATAGGCCACATCACCTCGCTGGCACGTATCGAAGAGGATAAGTACGTGCGCCTGGACAAGTTCACCGTACGCAGCCTTGAATTGATGGGCTCGATGAACGAAGGCGGCAGTTCGTTGCTCAGTGTCATCGACAAGACCATCAGCCCCATGGGTGCCCGCCTGCTGAAACGCTGGCTGGTCTTTCCGCTCAAGGACGGACGTGCGTCCCATCAACAGCCGCCTGGATGTGGTGGAGTATTTCTTCCGCCACCCCGACTTCAAGGAACTTATCGAAGAACAGTTGCACCTCATCAGCGACCTGGAGCGCATTATCTCCAAGGTGGCCGTGGGACGTGTGTCGCCACGCGAGGTGGTGGCCCTGAAAGTGGCCCTGCAAGCCATCGAACCCATCAAGGTGGCGTGTATGGAAGCCGACAATGCCAGCCTGAACCGCATTGGCGAGCAACTCAACATCTGCCAGTCGGTGCGCGACCGCATTGCCCGCGAAATCAACAACGACCCGCCTTTGCAAGTCAACAAGGGAGGCGTCATCCAGTCGGGTGTCAATGCCGAGCTCGACGAACTGCGCCAGATTGCATACAGCGGCAAAGACTACCTCCTGAAGGTCCAGCAACGCGAAAGCGAACTGACGGGCATCCCGAGCCTGAAAATAGGCTATAACAACGTGTTCGGCTACTACATTGAGGTACGCAACGTACACAAGGACAAAGTTCCCCAGGAGTGGATACGCAAGCAGACGCTGGTCAATGCCGAACGTTACATCACCCAGGAACTGAAGGAGTACGAGGAAAAGATACTGGGCGCCGAGGACAAGATTCTGGTGCTCGAAACACAGCTCTACAACGAACTGGTGCAGGCATTGAACGAGTTCATCCCTGCCATACAGGTCGACGCCACGCAGATAGCCCGACTCGACTGCCTGCTGTCGTTTGCCAACGCCGCACGCGAGAACAACTACATCCGTCCCGTCATTGCTGACGACGACGTGCTCGACATCCGTCAGGGCCGCCATCCGGTCATCGAAAAGCAATTGCCCATCGGCGAGAAATACATTGCCAACGACGTGATGCTCGACACCCAGTCGCAACAGATTATCATTATCACCGGACCCAACATGGCCGGTAAGTCGGCTCTCCTTCGCCAGACGGCACTCATCACCCTGTTGGCGCAGATAGGTTGCTTTGTACCCGCCGAGAGTGCGCACATCGGGCTGGTGGACAAGATATTCACCCGTGTGGGGGCCAGCGATAACATTTCGGTGGGCGAATCGACCTTCATGGTCGAGATGAACGAGGCGGCCGACATCCTGAACAACCTCTCGACGCGTAGCCTGGTGCTGTTCGACGAACTGGGACGCGGTACTTCCACTTACGACGGCATCTCCATTGCCTGGGCCATTGTGGAGCACATCCACGAGCATCCGCGAGCCCGTGCACGTACGCTTTTTGCCACCCATTACCACGAACTGAACGAGATGGAGAAGAGCTTCAAGCGCATCAAGAACTACAACGTGGCGGTGAAGGAGGTGGACGGCAAGGTCATCTTCCTGCGCAAGCTGGAGCGCGGCGGCAGCGAGCACTCGTTCGGTATCCACGTGGCCAAGCTGGCGGGCATGCCTAAGAGCATCGTGAAGCGTGCCGACGAGATTTTGAAGCAACTCGAAAAGGAGAACCGGCAGACGGGCACCATATCGGGGAAGACCATCACCGAAGGAGCAGCTTCGGCAGGCGGCATGCAGCTCAGCTTCTTCCAATTGGACGACCCGGTGCTGTGCCAGATACGCGACGAGATTCTGAACCTTGACGTCAACAACCTGACACCGCTCGAGGCGCTGAACAAGCTCAACGATATCAAGAAAATAGTAAAGGGGAAGTGACGACTTCCCCTTTTCTTTTGTTTTCTTCTTTCTTTTTTCCTATTCTACCGCATCTTTTCGATGACTGGCTGTATCAGGCTTTCCATCACGTCGTAACCCTGCGAATTGGGGTGTACGCCGTCCGAGGTGTATTCGGGCTTTTGTGCCTGGTCGCTGGGGCGCACCATCTGTGCGTAATAGTCCACATAGGGGATGCCCTTTTCTTCGGCATAGGCCTTGACACGGCGGTTCAGCGGCTGGATTTTCTGCGGGGCATCGGTCACCTTGGGGTTCCAGCCGAACTTGGCGCTGGGCAGGGTGCTGGTCAGAATGACCTTGATACCGTTGGCCTGTGCCAGTTCCACCATCGAGACGATGTTGCCGAAGGTATAGTCTTCGTTGTAGGGGCCGGTATTCTCGGCTACGTCGTTGGTGCCGGCGTTGATGACCACGATGCTGGGCGACAGGCTGATGACATCTTCGCGGAAGCGCAACAGGAACTGGTACGACGTCTGTCCGCCGATGCCCCGGCCGATATATCCGTTCTTCTCAAAGAAGCCGGGGTGCTGGTTGGCCCAGCCTTCGGTGATGGAATTGCCCATAAACACTACTTTTCCGGCCGATGTGCCGTCGGCTCTGAGTTGGGTGTTCTGCTGGGCATAACGCTTGAAATTGGCCCATTCGTGGGCGTTATTCTGGGCGGTTGCGATGCCTGCCATGCTCAGCAACAGGCAGCAGGCCATCAGTTTCATTCCTTTTTTCATGGTTTGTGTTTATTTAGTTTTTCAGGCTTTCTTTTTTCCGTAGAAGCACATGAAGTAGATGCCGATGATGACAAATGGCACACTGAGCCACTGGCCCATGTTGAGGGTCATGCCCTGCTCGAAGGCCACCTGGTCTTCTTTAAGAAACTCGATGAAGAAGCGGAACACGAAGATTTCCGTGAGGCACAGTCCGAAATAGAAGCCGCGGTGATAGGGCAGGGCAGGAGCCTGCATGCCGCCCTTGGCCGTCTTGCTGAAGTCGGTGCGGGGAGCCGTCTGTGCCGTTTGCTTCATGCCGCGCTTGTAGAGCCACACCATGCCCAGGAAGAAGACAAAGTAGGCCAGCGCCTCGTAGAGCTGTGCCGGATGGCGCGGGACATCGTCTACCCGCTCGAAAACGAACGCCCAGGGCACGCTGGTGGGCATGCCGATGATTTCGGAGTTCATCAGGTTGGCCAGGCGGATGCAGCAGGCGGTGATGGGGGTGGCCACGGCAATCATGTCGAGTACGTCCATGTAGTGCATCTTGGTCTTGCGGCAATAAAGCCACAGGGCCAGGATGAGTCCCAGCGTACCTCCGTGGCTGGCCAGTCCCTCGTATCCGGTAAACTTCCATCCGCCGTCGGGCAGGAACTTGACGGGCAGAATCATTTCCCAGAAGTGGTGCAGGTAGTAGTCCGGCTGGTAGAAGAGGCAGTGGCCCAGGCGGGCGCCTATCAGGATGCCGAAGAAGCAGTAGAAGAACAGCGGGTCGAACTTGTCGTCGGCTATCCGTCGGTCGCGGTACTGGCGTCGCACGATGAAGTAGGCGAAAATCAGCCCCACAATCCATAGCAGGCCGTAATAGCGGATGGAGATGCCGAAGAGTTTGAACAGTTCGGGGTCGGGGTTCCAATGGATGCTAAGTAGTGTTAACATGATGTTTTTTTATTGTTTTTCGGTTTTTTGTTTCCGGTTTGCGCGTCAAAAGTAACGGTTATCTTTCAAAGGGGCAAGGATGTGCCTTAAAGATTTCGGAACTTCCGAGCCACCATGCGGTAAGTGGGGATGTCGATGCCGTGTTCCTCGGCGGCGGCAATCATGTCGAACAACAGGCCCTGCACTTCGCTCTGGTGTCCGCGGGCTATGTCTTTCTGCATGGAGGCGGTGCTGTGCGGGTCGAGCTTGTCGATTACCTTAAGGTTGTATTCCACCAGGTCTTCCTTCGGCTCAATGCCCAGTTTAAGGCCCAAGGCGGCACTTTCTCTCGACAGGCCGATAAAGGTATCGCGCACGACGCCGGGCTTCTGTACTTCGCC